>Ga0114997_10000865_pt1 | contig 25267 bp, 23 predicted proteins | sample ArcticOcean_MG_C_2_FD_87045 | JGI IMG/M metagenome (GOLD analysis project Ga0114997, IMG submission 87045) | Marine microbial communities from western Arctic Ocean - ArcticOcean_MG_CB4_136 | ecosystem: Environmental > Aquatic > Marine > Oceanic | place: Arctic Ocean: Canada Basin | collected... | reverse complement strand
AATTTCTATAAAATTCTTAAATTTTTTTTTTTTATTAAAATTATAAATTTAGTTTTTTAAAAAAAGAAAATTTTTTTTTAATTTTAATTTTTTGTCTATAAAAATTAATTTTTTTTTTTTTTTTAAAATCTTTTCGATGATTGGAACTTGGCTTTTTCCATTCCCCAGTACTAGAAAAGTTTCTTTCATTTTATCTATTAAGTTTTAATTTTATTTAAACTGTAATTCCAAAAATAGGAAGTTTTTCTTTCTTTTATTTTGTAAATTTTACCTTTCCAATTATTTTTTATCCAAACATTGAATTTGTTTTTTAAAATATTATCTGCTTCATCATAAGGAGTAATTATAATTATATTATATTTTTTACTATTTAATTTTTTAAAATCTAAAATTTTAAATTTTTTTTGAAATTTTTTCCCCACTTCATCTTTAAACGATGACGTAAAATCTATTTTTTTATTTTTAATTAATTTTGAAGAAATCAAGTATTCAGAAAAAATCCCAGCACCATAAAATAAAATATTATTTTTTTCATTATTTACTATTTTTAAAAGATTATTTTGAAATTTTATTTTTATTGCTTTACTGATATTATTTTTATTAATAAATTTTTTTTCAAGTTTTTTCCATAATTTTTTTTCAATTTGATAACTATTTGAGCTTAATTTTTTATCGGGATTATTCTTTGTGCTAGTACCTTCATGATAGAAGTAATGATTTAAGACTGCTAGTCTCAATCCCTTTGCTTTAGCCTTTAGAATAAATGTTAATTCATCCCATCTATTCATTCCATAATTGGGGTAGAATCTATTTTGAAATTTAAATGTTTCTTTATTTAAATAAAGGAAACAGCCACACGTACAATCAGCATATTTCCATTCTTGTTTTGGATTCTGTTTTAGTTGCATTCCTCTTTTTAATGGTCTCAGGAAAGTATTTTGTTTGATTTTAACTAACTCATATCCATTATCTTGAATCTTATTTGATTTTGGGTAGAGCATACTTGCACCCCACATTTCAGCTTTATCTTCATTTTTCATAAGTTTTTCATACCATCCAGGTGTAAATTGAATGTCGTCAGCAACTATTAGGATATTGTTTTTTGTACCTACTGTTTTTATAATTTTATTTAGGGTGTGACCTCTAGATTTATTTTCACTAAATCTATAAATTTTGTGATCTTGAATATTAATAGTTTTTTTTAATGAATTAAAACACTTTAAATAATTATTTTTACCCAAAGAATTTATAATTGCTATATTCATTTTATTTTTTAAAAACTTTTGTTTTACCGCTTTTGTTAATTTTAATAATTAGTTTATTTAAGTTATTGAGCTTAAAATTGTGAAATAAGTTTTTTTTATCAAGCCAATTATATACGTAAGCTTTATAAAAATCATTATTCATAAAGATCATTAAATGTTCAAGCCTTTTTGGAGGGTCAAACCCAATATCAATTATATACCAGTTATTTTCATTAATAATTAAATCAAATTTTATTAAAAATTTATTAAGTTTAGTTGAATTTACAAATTGAATTATTTTATTTTTAATTTTTTTGGAATATTTACTCAATTTTACTACAGGATAACAAACCCGGTCAGTAATTTTTTTAAAAATAAAAAAATCACCATTTAAAAAGTTAACTCTGAAATGAAGACCATTAATCTTTTCTTGGAGCAGAAAATATTTTTTATAGAAATCATCTTTGAGAGGCAGAGTTGGGATATTTCCATTTTTTATAAAATAACAGTAGTTTGGTGATTTGCCATAATCAGACTTTAAAAAATATTCTTTAGTTTTATCAACAATTACTTTTCTTTTTGAAATATATTTAGTTTTAGGAATTGGAATCTCATTTTTAAAAAGAAGTTTATTCATTTTTCTTTTATCAATACATTTATCTATTATAGATGGCAGAATAAATTTTATATTTAGTTTTTTTGCAATTTTAGCCAAACTTAGAAGTGAAATTTGAGAAGCAGCTGTAAAAAAAAATCCTTTAGATGAAAATTTTTTTGATATTAAAAATTTAATAATCTTTTTTTCATTAGTATAAGAAGTTTTTAAAAAATAATCACAGTATTTTTTTCCTGGAGCAGCTAAATTTTTATCAATACCAAATATCTTGTAACCTAATTGTTTAATTATTTTGATATAGGGTAGCTGATCATGATTTAACCCAAGTATAAGAATATCTTTATTTATATTTAAAACTTTCATAAATTATTTTTGCAATTTTTTCTGTGCCGCTTCTAATATATTTTGAACATTTAAATTTATTCCTAAATAAATATTTTTGACGTTTATTTATAACTTTATTAAATACTTTTTCATTAAAAATTGAGTTATTTTTAATACAGTATCCAATTTTAGCTTTTTGAAATATTGATGCAGACATTTCGTCATTTTTTGAATTTGTAAACAAGATAGAGTATTTTTGTAATGCAGCAACCTCATAAGCCGTTACTCCAAAAGGTAAGATTGCTAATAATGACTCACTAATCATTTTTTTAATGTGGTATTTGTTTTTTATAACTGATATTTTATGATGACTTTCCTTAATGATTTTTTTATATTCATTATTAAGATTTATTTTAAATCCTAATAATATAACTAATTCTAATCTTTTTTTAAAAGTATTCATTTTTTTTAAAATCTTATAAGTGAAATTTTTATTATTAGAGCCACCACCCATTATAAGTATTTTTTTTTGAACAGTTTTATGTTTTATAACTTTTTCAAATTGACTTCTTAAAGGTATATATTGCCAACCAATAAATTTTTTACCTATAAAATTTAACCAATTCATTTTATTTACTTGAGGTACAGGAGGGTAAAAGCAAATATCACTATAGTTTTTTTTATTATATTTGTCGTCAATTGTAATAATTTTTATTTTATTAGTACTTAGTTTTTTCAAAAAATTAATTGAGTAATTTTTTTTGATATCAAAAAAAATACAGTTAATTTTTAATTTATTAATTAATTTTAAAATTTTTATTTCTTCGTTTAAAATATTTTTTGTTTTATTTAGATATATTATTTTGATCTTTTTATTTTTAATCAAAGACTTGGGGGAAAAATCTTTATTTACAATAAAATATATTTGAAATGAATATTTTTTATTTAATTTTTCAGCAACAGAAAGACACCTCATAAAATGTCCGTAACCAGTTATTTTTGATGCTTCAAATCTAAATAAAATTTTTTTTTTTATATAAATGGCCATAATCTAGGATCTTTTAGTTTAGATTTTGAATCGAATATGGATAATTTTTTTAAATAAGGTTTTGAAAATTTTATTTTCTTTAATCTTATTATTTCTTCTAGCTGTTCAAAATTATCAATGCCCAAAACAATACTGTCAATTAAAGTGTTAGACGTAGAAAATTTTAGTGCTAGATATTTTAGGTCTACAATATCTAAGTTGAGTTTAGATAACTTTTTTTTAATTTCTTTTTTAAGAATTTCTATTTTTTTTGGCAAATAGACAATTTTTTTAGTCAAAACTCCTTTTAAAAATGTTGATCTAGTAAAAATTTTAATTTTTTTTTTTTTAGCAAGTTTGAAAACCTTGATATTCATTTTTTGATTTATAAGGTTGTAAGGAACTTGAATACTTTCTATCCATCCTGAGTTAATAGAAGCCAAAGCCTCTTTTTCTGTATAAACACTCACACCAATTTTGTTTATTATTTTTTTTCTTTTTTGCTCTAAAAAAAAATCTCTAATTTCTAAATTTTTGATAATAGTTTCATTTGCATTATGAATTTGTATGAGATCTAATTTTTTTTTACCTAAGTTTTTTTTACTTTTATTTATTGAGCCTAATATTTTTTTGAAATCAATTTTTTTATTATTCGAATGAATTAGTAATTTTGTTGCTATAAAGCATTTACATTTTTTTAATGCTTTTCCAAGTATTTTTTCAGCATTTCCATAGTCTGGAGATGTGTCGTATGAATTTATACCAATTTTGTATGCTTTTCTTATTATCTCAATGGCTTTTTTTTGAGGTATTTTATTTTTTTTTCTTTTTCTTAAACCATAGTTCAATCCAAAATTAACTGTTCCTAATGTTATTTTTGAAATTTTCACTTTTTAATTTTATTCTTTTGTTATTCTTGAAAAAGATTTAGTTGCAATAGATTTATAACTTAATTCGTTATACTTTTTTTTTGATAATTTATAAAAAACTTTGTCGGCGCATTTCTCATATATTGATAGATGTTTTTCCTTATGAGCATAGCATGGTCGAAATTGTCTATAAGCTAGTATATTAAATTTTAGCATTTCTCTTGTAAAGTAAGTTTGCATTTTTTGATTATCATTATTCTTAAATGAAAAACTAGGCAATGTATCTAAACCAGACAATTCGATCTCAAAGCTGTATTTTTTTGAAAGATTTGTCCAAATTTTTTTCATAGTTTTACCCATTTTAATATTATGTCTAAAAATCTTTTTATTGATGCATTTTTTAATAGTTGCTATCGCTGCACTTGGGCCAACTCTTTCAGTCCAATTTGTACTTGAAATGAAAGTTTTATTTGCAGCCTCCATGACTCCTTGTTTTCCAATTATAGCTGACATGGCATAGCCATTAGACATTGATTTTGCAAATACAGCTATATCTGGATTAATATTGTGTAGTAAGTGTATTCCACCTGCATTCATCCTAAAGCCTGAAGTAATTTCATCAAAAATTAACACTGCTCCAATTTTTTTTGAAATTTTTATTAGTTCCTTTAAGTACCTTTCTTTTACCGCATTACCTCTTGCTGGCTCTATGACTATTTCGGCTATTTTTTTTTCTTTATTCTTAATTTTTTTTTTCAAATTATCAATATTTGAGTCATCAAAAGGTATGGCTGAATTTATCAAACTTTTAGGAACACCAGCTGGATCTAGACCAGACATTAAAAATTTGTTTAAATTTTTTTTAGATTTTATATTAGAAGAAAGGTACCAATCATTCCACCCATGATAACCACTAAATAATATTTTATCTCTTTCAGTATAAGACCTTGCAATTCTAATAGCTATTGACATTGCTTCTCCACCACCTCTAGCATATCTTACTTTTTTTGCCCATGGGTGAAGTTTAAGCAAAAGTTTTGCTAGCTCAAATTCTTCAACAGGATTAATTGAAGATGAGACCCCATTCGAAATTACTTTTTTTACCGCTGTATCAACATTTTTATCTGCATATCCAAGTATGCAGGCTCCAACATTCATTATACTCATATCTAAATATTTTTTACCATCCAAGTCCCAAATATTTACACCTCTAGCTTTTGAATAATATCCTGGCCAAACCCCTGGAGCAAATAATTCAGGCTTTTTAGAAAATAATTGAGTTCCTCCAGGTATAATTTTTTTTGCAAGATTGAATTTTTCTAATGTTTTTTTTTTCATGACTTAGATATTTTTATATTTTTCTTTTCCAATATATTTTTTATTCATATTAGAGATATTTGGGTTTTTTTTTAAATATTTGATAATATCACTCATATAAAAAATTTTATTTTTTTTATATAAATTTTTATATATAATCTTTATTAAGTTAAAATCATCTTTATTATCTAGTGTCCATCTCAATTCAGAATAGTTATTTTTAGCTTTTAAAATTCCAATTTTAAATTTTTTGTCTCTCTTCCATATATATGGTGTCACATGCTCTTTTTCACCATCTGTTTTAGCATTTAACCATGCTTTTTTAAGAGCTAAAAAACTGAAACATTCAGCATCTAATCCATCTGGAAACTTATTTATCTTCATTTTATTAACACCGGCTCCAGTAGCAACACCTACGTGATCAAATTTCTTTAAAAAATAAAGATTAACTAATTTTTTTATAATGTTAGAATCTATTAAAGGGCAATCACCAGTAATTCTAACAATATTTGAAGCATTAAATTTTTTTGCAGCTTTATAAAACCTGTCTAGAACATTTTTTTCACTTCCAGCAAAATAATCTAATTCATTTTTTTTACAAAATTGGATTATTTTTTTATCTTTTATGCTTTTACTTGTTGCGATTACAATTTTTTTATTTTTAAGAGCTTTTAATCTATTTACAATATGCCACAAGATTGGTCGCCCAACTATTTTCTTTAATACTTTCCCAGGTAAGCGGGAAGAACCAATTCTTGCTTGAATGATTATTAATATTTTTTTTTGGACCATTTTTTTCTTATCTTTATAAATGGTCTCAAACCATCAATTGGATCAGTTCTCCAATCTCTATCTTTAAGTTCAGATTTAGTTGGTTTTTTTATGTTTTTACCATCAGACAATAGTCCTTCGTTTATATTATCTATTAGTTTAAAGGCATCCTTTGGAAGCCAGCAATGACCACCCTTAAATTCATAACCCTTCTTGTCTTCTAAATCATAATGAAGCTCTATATCTTTAACATTCCATCGATATATTGCTCTCATAATTACATTTGGATTAACAGTATGGTCAGACCACCCAATGTTCACCTTTAGTTTTTTTCTTAATTTTTCTATTACAGATAAATTAGCAGATTTGAAATCTGCTGGGTAAGCTGAAATGCAATGCATCACAGTAATCTTTTTGTTACCAGTATGTTTTAAATTCTTAACAGCCCTAGAAACTTCATTTAAAGTAGCCATTCCTGTTGAAATTATTGTAGGTTTATTTGTTTTTGCACATTCTATCAATAACTTATCCCAAAGTAATTCGTAGGAAGAAATTTTAAAAAAATCTACATAATCTTTTAAAAAACTAACACCTTCCAAATAAAATGGTGTGCACCCAAACTTTATTTTTTTTTGTTTACAATATTTTGAAATTTTAGGAACAAACTCTAGAGGTAGTTCCCATTTAGCTCTTTTTCTATGTTCATATGAATTTTCTAAAATTTCTTTTGAAAAAAGTTGGTTAATTTTGAATAATTGGAACTTCACTGAATCAAATCCATTTTTCTTTGCACTGTCTATTAAATGGAATGTTCTTTTTAAGCTCTTATTATGATTGCTTGATATCTCTGCAATGAAATTTATTTCGTTTCTTCTCATATTATTTTACTAATGTTTTTTTAATAATATTTGCTACTTGTTTTTGAAGCTTAAGTTTTAAATTAGGGTATATAGGAATAGATAAAGTTTCATTATAATATTTTTCAGCCTCTGGAAAGGTTCCTTTTTTAAAGCCTAATTTTTTATAAAATGGCTGTAAGTGAATTGGTATATAATGAATATTAACAAAAAAACCATTACCTCTAAGAGTATCAAATAATTTTCTTCTTATGTTTTTTGAAACTCTAATTATAAAAAGATGATGTGAAGAATAATTCGTACTATTAATTTTTTGAAATTTTATAGGAAAATCCTTTAACAAATTTCTATATTTCGATGCAATTAAATTTCTTTTTTTTACAAATTGATTAACTTTTTTTAATTGAGAAATACCAAGTGCAGCTGATATATCATTCATCCTATAGTTGAAACCTAATAGTTTTTGCTCATAAAACCATCCACCTTTTTTGACTAATTTTTTCCTCCCTAACTCTTTGTCAATCCCGGATGTTCTTAAAAGTTTTAATCTTTTATCTAATTTGTAATCGTTTGTTAAGATCACTCCTCCTTCTCCAGTTGTTATTATTTTAACGGGGTGAAAACTAAAAACTGTAATGTCACTAAATTTACAATTTCCAACAAGCGATCCATTATACATTGAACCAATTGCGTGTGAAGCATCTTCAATAATTTTAAATTTATATTTTTTTGAAAGTTTTCTAATACCAATCATATCACAACTTAGTCCAGCCATATGAACAGGCACAATAATTTTTGGTAATTTATTTTTTTTTTTTGCTACTTCTAATTTTTTTTTTAACTTAGAAACATCAATATTAAAATTTTCTAAATTTATATCTACAAAGTCAACCTTTGCCCCACAATATAGAGCGCAATTTGAAGAAGCTACAAAAGAAATGGGAGATGTCCATAAATAATCACCCTTTTTTAAACCAAGAGCTAAACACGAAATATGTAAAGCTGATGTTGCACTATTTACACTAGTAGCAAATTTAGATTTACAAAACTTTACTAAATTTTCTTCAAATTTTTTAACTACAGGACCTTGTGTAAGAAAGTCTGACTTCAATACCTTTACAACAGATTGAATATCTTTTTGGTCTATTAATTGTCGGCTATATGGGATCACTTAGAATAAATCTTGCATTAATTATTTTTTGATATAAATATTTTTTACTGTATTTAACAGTCAAAATATAGATATTTTATAAAAAAATGAAGCAAAGTTTAATTGACGAACTATCAAGATTAATAGATCTAAAGTTTGAACAAAAAGATACCAAAAATAATATTCTATTAGTTGATAGAGGCAATATTGACCCTATTGTAAGGGGCTGCCTGGTATCTCAAATTTTTCAAAAATTACTTAATTTAAACATCTTAGTTTTGCTAGATGAAAGACCTGAATCTTGGAGAAGAAAAATTTATCAATCAATAGGAATCAAAACTTTTGTAAAATCACCAAGATTAAAAAATTTTTTCTCATATCCTTACGTGTTTCTTAAATCTCTTTTTTTATTTATAACTAAATATAGCCATTTTTTAATTTTTAAAAATTTTAGATGGATGATTGACAATCTTCAAGTTTCAGAAATACATGTCGGTGATTTAATCTATGACAGTTATTTAAGGTATGATTTAACATTTTTAAGAAGAAATAAATATGATTTGAAATTGATATATATAATTTTTCAAACAATTTATAAGACAGTTTATATTGAAAGTTTAATAAAAAAAAAATCAATTAAGCAGGTAATAGTTGGAACTGCCACATATTCTACCAATTCATCTATTGCGCTAAGACTTGCAGCAAGAAAAAAAATACCAGCAGTTTTTGTTGCTTGGTTTTTAGTTGTTTTTTATCATGATTACAAAAGAGTCTTTGTAAGTAGACAAAAAATTTGGAGTAAAGATATAGATAATTTTAATTTACCAAATGACTGGTTAGAACAGTATGAGAAATATGCAACATCAAAATATCTTGGTAAAGTAGAGCATCCTGATTTCATTAATGCTTTTAGGAACAAAACTATCATTGATGATAAAGAAAGATTATTTGAAAAACTTTCAATAAATAGCTCAGATTTTTCAAAATATGTTTTATTAGCACCTCATTGTTTTTCTGATGCCTCTCATGAAAACAGTGAACAAATTTTTGACGATTATTATCAGCATTTTATAAAAACTTTAGAGCATATAAAAAATAGTAGACATCTTGATAATATTTTATGGATAGTAAATCCACACCCTTCTAGTCGTGATTATGGTGAAGAAGGAATGGTAGCAAAAATAATTAAGAAATATAATTTAAATAATTTAATTTTATTTCCAAAAGATGTTAATGTTGTTTCTGCATTAAAAATTGTAGATATTGTAATAACCTCTAATGGGACTATAGGAATAGAATTTCCAGCTTGTTTTGAAAAAAAATCTATTATTGTTGGAGACTCAGCATGGGCTAATCTTGGGTTTAATGAAGAACCTAAAAATGAAAAAGAATATTATGATTGTTTAGATAATATTAATAAAATTTCCCCTTTAACAGAAGAACAAAAAATTATAGCTAAAAAAACTTTCTTTTTTTATGAGTGTTTACAAATCGAGTCGTATGAGACTTCAATTATTCCTTCACTCAGATTTATGTCCTCAGAGCAATTTGTTACAGAAATTATTAAAAAATTGAAAACGAAAAAATTTGCAGACGATATATATTATCAAAAAGTTTATAAACTTATTTCAAATGATATTAAAAAGAGTAATAAATACTTATAAAACCTTTGTAAAAAAAATATTTATTGATAAAATAAATTAATAGTTAAATGCTACCTTTCTTCAAATTAGTCAAAAAATTACTCAGAAAGAGAAAAGCAGCAGGCACAAACCTTTTTTCATTTGTAGTTTTTAATTTATCAATATTTTTTAAGATAAATCAACTTAGATGAAAAATATAATTTTTTATAATCCATCATTTGAAACCGGAGGTGTTGAAGGGAATATAAAAAAGTACTTTGATATAATCAATCAAACAAATAAATTTAAAATTACATTTATTTCGACAGATCGTAAGTTAATACAAAAAAGAATAAAAAATATAAAAGTTGTACCAACAGTAGATTGGAAGCTATCAAGCAGATACCTAAAATATTTGATTTCATTTTACTACCTAATTCTTGAGTCTTGGAAAGGAAAATCAATCATTTTTTCTTTTCAAAACAATATTTTTGCTATAATTGCTGCGATAATTACAGGCTCTAGAATTATAGTTAGATTAAATACTTCTCCCAATAAATACATAAAATCCACTATATCGAAAAAAATATTTAGGTTTTTTTATTCAAAAGCAGATATTATAATTGTGAATGACGAAGATTTTAAATCTAAAGTTAAGAGTTTTTTTAAAATAGATTCGATAGTTGTCCATAATTCAGTTGAAATAAAAAAGATTAGTAAAAAAGCAAAATTTTCTTTGAATGGTAATTTTTTCAATAATAAGATTTTAAATTTAGTTACTGTAGGTAGATTGACAGAGCAAAAGGATCATTTGACTATACTTAAGGGGTTAAATTTGATTAAAAAAAAAATTAATTTTAGATTAATGATAATTGGTAGTGGAAATGAGGAGAATAATTTAAAAAGATTTATAGACAAAAATGAGCTGAACAGTCGAATAAAAATAAAAGGATTTCTAAAAAATCCATATCCATATATCAAAAGAGCTGATATTTTTATTCTTTCATCACTTTATGAGGGCTCACCAAATGTATTGCTGGAAGCCGGAGCATTAAAAACGTTAATAATTAGTACAAATTGCAATACTGGTCCTAAACAAATTTTATCATCAGGAAAAGGAGGTCATTTATTTGAAACTTCGAATTTCAAACAATTATCAGAAATTTTGATAAAAATTAATGTAAAAGATAAAAAATCAAAAAAAATGAAAAGTATAACTTTTAACAAAATAAAAAAGTATAATTATCACAATCAAAAAAAATTACTTCTAAGAGCCATAAATAATATTTAGTAATGAAAATTAATTATAAAAATTACGGAACATATAAAAATAAAAAAACTTTTCAGGAAGGAGGAAAAAGATTAAATAAAAATTACAGAAAAGAAAAACCTTTCTTTTCGATTATAACAACAGTCAAAAATAATAAAATTAAATTAGAAAAAACAATAAAGAGTTTGAACAATCAAAAATTTAAAAATTTTGAACATTTAATAATAGATGCCGGATCAACAGATGGCACTCTGGAGATAATTAAAAAATATGATAAAAAAATAGATTATTGGGTTTCAAGAAGCGATAAAGGAATATACTACGGATTTAATGATGGAATTAAATTAGCAAGAGGAGATATTATTGGAATAATAAATTCTGGAGACCTATATACTCAAAATTCACTAATGATAATTTCGAAATATTTTACAGAATTTAGATTAGACTTTGTATTTGGAGCTGTTAAAAAAAAGAAAATACTTTTCAACTACAATCCAAAAAAAATTCATTGGTCTTTTAATTTTTATCCAGGACATTCCTCTGGATTTTTTATAAAAAATGCAGCACAAAAAAAGATAGGTTTATACGATACATCTTTTAAATGCTCTGCAGATTATGATTTATTTATGAAAATGTTATTGAAAAATAAAATGATAGGAGTGGGCACAAAAAAAAATGAATTAATAGGAATATTTGAAATGGGAGGGTATTCTCAGAAAATAACAATGATAGAGCACATTATAGAAGAAGCAAAAATTAGAATTAAAAATAAACAAAATGTGTTTTATGTTTTTGTCTTATCATTTTTAAGAATAATTAAAAATTCACACCAACTCGGTTTATCTACATTTTTTAAATAAATGACTAAAAAAATATATTATTGGAGTCCATTTATATCTAAAGTAGCAACAGTTGATGCTGTAATAAATTCGGCAATTTCCCTAAAGAAATATAATATAAAACTATATGATGTGAGTATAATAAATGTCTTTGGTGAGTTTATGGAATATGAAAAAAAACTAAAAGAGAATAATGTTAATTTAATAAACTTTAAAGATTCAAAAGTAATTAAAATTTTTACAAAGCCAGGATATATAAGGAGTAGGTTTTTAACTATTTATATATGTTTTAGATATTTTTTTTCTTTAAAAAATCTCTTAAAAAAAAACCCTCCTCAATTTTTAATTATTCACTTAATTACTTCATTACCTTTAATTTTATTATTTTTTTTTAAAATAAAAACAAAAGTAATTTTTAGAATCTCTGGTTATCCTAGATTAAATTTTTTGAGGAAATTTTTTTGGAAGATTGCTTTTAAAAATATCTATCGAGTAACATCTCCGACCATCGAAACAAAAAAAAGATTAATTGCAGAAAAAATTATTCAAGAAGATAAAATTATACTTTTAAGGGATCCAATTATATCACCCAAGAAAATAATTTTTTTAGCTAAGAAAAAAACAAATGAAAAGCCAGAAAATTACTATATTTCAATAGGGCGTTTAACTCATCAAAAAAATTATCATTTTTTGATAAATTGTTTTTATGAAATAGTTAAAAAAGATAATACAATTAAATTGATTATTCTTGGCGAGGGAGAGCTAAAAGAGGATTTAAAAAAACAAATAGATCATTTAAAAATGAATAATAATATTTTTTTACTCGGATACCAAAATAATGTGTATGAATATTTAAAAAATGCTAAAGCTTTTATTTTGTCCTCCTTATGGGAGGATCCAGGTTTTGTGTTAATTGAAGCGGCATTTTGCAATTTAAATATCATTTCTAGTAATTGTCCTAATGGTCCTTCAGAATTATTAAACAATGGAAAAGATGGATTTATGTATAAATCAAATAATAAAGAAGATTTTTTAATTAAGTTTAACGAATATTTGTTAACAGATAAAAAGGATTTATTTGCTAAAAAGTTTGCTGTAAAGAAAAATACAAAGAATTTTGCTTTCTTCACACATAGTAAAAACTTAAAAAAAATTCTATAAAATATTGTTGATTTATATTTAAAAATAAAGTTTTTATTTTAATAAAGTAAAAAATAAATTATTTAAATTTTATTGATTAGATCTTTATATTTACTAGCAACAACAGCATATGAAAATTTTTCTTTAACTTTATTGTGCAATAAATATTGGTTATTAGATAAGCAGTTTTCATTAAACCATTTTAATAAAGAATTGAAATTTGAATCAGCTCCATTTTCTAAAGCGTATCCCATTTTATCAGATAAAATTAAATCATTTGTTCCAGTGTTTTTGTTTATCAATATAGGTAGACCACACGCTAATGCCTCTAAGGCTATTTGACCAAAGGATTCTAATCGACTAGGATTCAATAGAAGATTAGATGCTGAATAAATTTTTCTTAATTCAGAGAAATTTTTTATGTTGCCTAAAATATGAACATTTTTATTTTGTATATATTTTTTATCAATACTTCCAAAGACATTTAAAATACAGTTTCCATTATTTGCTTTATTAAATTTATCAAATAGATTCAAAGCAATATCTAAACCCTTTATATTTCTTCTTGAATAATCTGAAAAACCAAAAAGAAAATAAATTTTATGATTTGACCAGCCCAGTTCTTTTCTTGAATCTTCTTTATTAATCGGTTTCCATATATCAATATCAATCGGTAAGGGTATTTTATAAGTATCATGATTTTTAAGTAAAAAACTCTTTTTAGAATTTTGGTCTTGCCAATTAGAAGTAGAAATAATTTTCATATCTTTTTTAAGGTATTTTTTTTTTCTTTTCCAAGTCCATTCATTAATATCAAAACCACGTTCACCTTCATTTCTATTATTTTTATTGTATCCCTCAACAAATCTTTCATCTGTAGCATAATGTTCTGCTCCTGAATAAAGCCACATATCATGTAGAGTCCAAATTATTGGTTTTTTTATTTTAGAAATTTGTTTTAAGCTTATAAATTCATTTCCAATCCAATGAATATTTACAATATCAGGGTCATGAAGATCAATTTGAGAGAGTATATTAGAATTAAAAAAACTGATCGTATGGGTATTTTTATTTTTAGATTTAAATATAAATTTTAAGTTTCTAGAAATTTTTTTTTTTTGATTCCAAATAAATTTATCAAACTTATTTTGATTACAAAAAACATCAGCAAAATTATTAATCTTTTCAGCCACAAGTATCTTAGAATTGTAATTACTTTGTTTTAAGGCGTTGTGAATCCTCATAACAGCTATTGCAGCTCCACCATCATCAGAAAAATTCAAATGCAAAATTTTTTTATTCATTTATAAATTGTTAAATATAAATTATATCTATTTTTTAATAAAAATGAATTAATCTATTTGAAATAAAGCAGAATGATGAAAAAAAAAATTAAGCTTGGCTTATTGTTAGATCCAAATAGAAAATTACAAGATTGGGAGAATAAATTACTTAGTTCAATAATTAACAGCAAGTTTTGTGAAATTAAGGCAATATTTTATGAGCCCTCTCAAACAATAAAAAAAAATTATTTTACAAAAAATATATTTAGCTCATTTCTTAATCTAATTATTAAGTTAATAGAAAAAAGATTTGAAAATAAAAAAAATAAAAAAAAAAATATTTTTAAATCCATACCCAAAATATTTATTCATGCAGAAAAAAAAAAGTATACTGATTATTTTAATATCAAGGATGTTAAAAAGATAAAAAAGTTAGATTTGGACATAATCTTAAGAAGAGATTTTCGAATTATAAAGGGAAGTATTCTAAGGGCAGCAAAGCATGGAGTGTGGTCTTTGCATCATGGAGACAATGATTTTATTAGAGGTATACCACCTGGATTTTGGGAAGCTTATTACAATTTACCTTTGACTGGCGTTACTCTACAAAAACTCAATACAGTATTAGATGGAGGTGATATTATTGAAAAGGGTTATTATGGTACAAAGTTTTTTTGGAAACATAACGAAAACTTTATAAAAGAAAAATCTATTCAAATTGTTCTTAAAAATTTAAAAAAATTATATGACAATAATCATATTAGAGTCACAAAGTCTCAAACAAATTTAAACACAAGGTACTATAAGAATCCAAGCTTCTATCATCTTGTCGTTTATATTTTAAAAAAATATCCATATTTTATTTTAAAAAAATTAATAAGATCCATATTACCAATCAGTTTATTCATAAATAAATGGAAAATATCTAAAATTAAAAGTTTAAATTTAAAGAACTTTGAAAATAGTAAAAAAAATAAAACTTTCAGTACTCCATTTTATGAGTATTGGGCTGATCCTTTTTATTTTAGACACAATAAAAAGGATTATTTATTTTTTGAAAATTATAATATTTTCAAAAAAAGAGGAAAAATTAGCTGTGCAGAAATAAAGAATGAAAATTTGATAAATGTCACTGATGCTATTAATAAAAACTATCATTTCTCATATCCCAATATATTTATATTAAAAAATAAAACATTTATGATTCCAGAAACGGCTGAAAAAAAAAGAGTTGAATTATGGGTGTGTGAAAAATTTCCAAATAAATGGAAATTACATAAGACAATTTTTAAAAATGAAAGTTGGGTTGATCTAAATTTTTTTATAGACCGAAGAAACAATAAATGGCTATTTGGGAATAAATCAAACGATAAATACTTAGATCATAATTCAGAATTATATATTTACAAAGTAATTGATGATAATTTTAATCAATTAATTCCACATGAAAAAAATCCAGTGATAATAGACTCAAGAATTGCAAGAAACGCTGGTAAGATATTTTATAATAATAAAGGTGAATTAATAAGACCATCTCAAATAAATGTTTATGAAGAATATGGTTATGGTTTGAATTTAAATAAAATCACAAAACTGACTTTAAAAGATTACCAAGAAACTACTATTAAAAAAGTTATAGTTAATAAAAATTCAAGACTATTGGGAACGCATCATTTTTCTATGGGGCATGATAGTATCTTTATAGATAAATTGTTTAAGTTCTAAAAATGAAAAAAGACATTTTTTTTTTACTGCCTGTTTTTACTTATGGTGCTGGTCAATCTATCAAAAGAATTATTTTAGAAATAGACGATAAAAAATATAATAAAAATATTATTTGTTTAGGCAAATGCCAATTTAAAAAAGAATTAAAAAATAAAAAAATAAAAATTTATGAATTAAATTATTCTAAATTAATTTTTGCCATGTTCTGTATAAAAAAAATTATAAAAAAAAGTAAATATGATCAAATAATTCTTATTTCAAATATACACTATACAAATGTTTTAAGTTTATTATTTTTATCAAAAATTAAACAATTAAAAATAATTGTATCAGAAAGAACTGCGATAAAGGAGTTAGATATTTATTTTGGTGTTTTCGATTTTATCAAAAAAAAAATTATAAAATTGTTAATTATTATCCTTTACAGAAAAGCTAATGCTGTTGTTACAAATTCTACTAGATCGTCAAAAGATTTGAATAAAATTACAGGACTGAAAGTAAAAACCATATTTTCTCCATCATATATTCCTGCTTATTTCCCAAAAAAAAGAAGAAATAAAAAGATTAAAAACTTAATAGTGATCTCAAGGCTCTCTAAAGAAAAAAATATTTTACATTTATTAAAAGCAATCAATTTTATAAAAAGTGAAAAGTTTATTTTGAAAATAATAGGAGATGGTGTTCAAAAAAAAGATTTAATCGCTTTCGTTTCTAAAAATCAATTATCAAATAAAGTTAAATTTTTAGACTACAAAAAAAATATTAAAAGATATCTAATTCAATCTGACCTTTTTATAAACTGTTCATTTTTTGAAGGCTTTCCAAATTCAGTAGTTGAGTCCTTAAATTACAATGTTCCTGTAATTTGCTCAATGAGCCATGGCGGTATATTTGATATATTAAAAAAAAATAAATATGGATACTTATTTAATATTAATAAGGTTGAAAACTTATCATCCCTTATTTTAAATTTTTTAAATAATAGTAAGCCATTTTTAGATAAAACAAAAAATGCGAAAAAAAACTTTAAAAAGTTCACAGTCAAAAATTGTGTAGATGGATATGAAAATTTGATTGATAATTTATAATTTATTTTTTTAAAGCTCAAAAACAAGATTAGCGATAATCGAACTAGCTCTATCAGCGATTAATATCTTATAAAATGATTAATATATTGTTAAAAATTATTTTTGATATAAAGGTTAATTTTTGTAATTTAAAATAGCAAAATATGACAAAAATACATCCTTGTGTTATTGGACTTGGTTACGTGGGACTACCTCTTTTTGTAAGGTTAAAAAAAAAATTTCAAACTATTGGGTTTGATACAGACCTTAACAGAGTCAAGTATCTTAATAAAAAAGTAGATAAGAATGGAGAGTATAGTAAAAATGACCTTCTCTTAACTAATAAATCTTTAATTACCAATAAATCTCATTCTCTCAAAAAATCTAATTTCTTTATTATTACTGTACCAACACCTGTAAAGAAAAACTTTATGCCAGATCTTACACATTTAAAGTCAGCATCAAGAATAGTTGGAAAAAATTTAAAAAAAAACGATATAGTATTTGTTGAATCTACTATTTACCCATCTGTTACTCAAAAAATTTGTTTAAAAATTATAGAAAAATTTAGCGGTTTAAAAAATAAGAAAGATTTTAATATTGGTTATAGCTCTGAAAGAATTAATCCTGGGGATAAAAAACATTCTGTTGAAAATATAAAAAAAGTCGTAGCGATTGAAAATAGTAGTAAAGAAATTTTAAATAGAGTTTTTTTGGTGTATAGAACAATCGCTAAAAAATTAGTCATGTCGAAATATATAAAAGAAGCAGAAACATCAAAAGTTATTGAAAACATTCAAAGAGATTTAAATATCGCACTAATGAATGAAATTTATCTAATTTGTGAAAAATTGGACATCAGTTTTAAAGAAGTAAAAAGATTAGCATTAAGTAAATGGAATTTTCATAATTATTCACCAGGGTTAGTGGGAGGTCATTGCTTACCTGTAGACCCATATTATTTAGCACATATTGCAAAACAAAAAAATTATCCATCAAAAGTTATTTTGTCTGGTAGAGAAATTAATAATGGGATGGAAAAATACATAACTAATAAAATAATAAAGATTACAAAAATTAAAACTAAAAACAAAAAAGTTTTGTTATTTGGAATAACTTATAAACCAGATGTAGCAGATATTAGAAATTCAATTCCATTAAATATATGGAATAAATTAAAAGTAAAATATAAAGAAAATATAGATTGCGTTGATAGCTGTGTAGACAAGAAGGTTGCAAAAAAGAATAATATTAGAGATCATGTTAAAAAAGAGAAATATGATTATTTTATACCTCTTGTAAAACATAAAGATTTTGACTCTCAATTTAAAAAAGCCAAAATAAATAATAGAAAAATAAAACTAATAGATCTTTGGGGATAGTGAATAAATCTGAAAATCAAAATATTAAAAAAAATGATCCTTTAAAAATAAAAACTGGTGGGTTAAGATCTTTCGGCCACTATAAAAAACCATTAATTTCTATAATTATAGTAACCTATAACTCAGGTAAATATCTAGAAGGATGTCTAAAAAGCATTTTTAAACAAAGTTATAAAAATTATGAAATTATAATAATAGATAATCAATCGAAAGATAAAACACTTAAAATAATAAAAAAACACGAAAAAAGAATAGACTTATGGGTGAGTGAAAAAGATAATGGTATTTTTGATGCAATGAACAAAGGAATTAAGCGCTCAAAAGGAAGAATTATTTCAATATTAAACTCTGATGATTTTTTTTATCCCAATGCCTTAAATATAGTTAATAATTATTTTAGTTCTGATAATAAAATTGATTATTTATTTGGTTCAGTGCAAAAAAAAAAATTATATTCAGGATTTAAGCCAAAATTAATGAGATGGAAGTTTAATATTTATCCATCACATTCAGTTGGTTTTTTTGTTAAAAAAAAAGTTCATAATAAAATTGGACTTTATAATACAAGATATAGGCATTCAAATGATTATGATTTTTTCTACAGATTAATTAAAAAAAAAACTTTCATAGGAATAAGAACATTAAGAACTGAAGTATTAGGCAAATTCAGAGATGGAGGATTTTCAAGTAAATTAGGTTTTTTTGATAGACTGTTGATGGAATTAAGAATTAGATTTAATAATAAACAAAATATTTTTGATCTAATAGTGATTTTTTTTGGCAGGTGTATTTTTAAGATTATAAATATATTTAAATAAGATTAGCGAGTTAAAAGTATCAATTTATAAGTCAAAAGTTAATTAATTAGATAACAGAAGTAATCAAAATAAAAATTATTGAATAATCAATAAAATAAGATATTCATAATAAATTAATATTCACTTAAAAATTTTATAATGGAAAATACTGTAAATAAATTTGATCCCAAATTAATTGAAAAACTTTTTTTAGATTCTGCTATACAAATTAGCCTATCAAGTTTTATAATTTCACTAGTTGCGGCAGCAATTCTTTCATATTTAATAAAAAGATCTTACATTTCTAATTCTCAAAGTCTTAGTAATAAAGATTATTTTTCAGATGTTTTTATACCATTGGCAGTAATCACATGCCTAGTTATAAGTGTCGTAAAGTTTTCATTAGCTCTATCGCTTGGCTTAGTCGGTGCTTTGTCCATTGTTAGATTTAGAGCTGCCATTAAAGAGCCAGAAGAGTTGGTATATTTATTTTTTTGTGTAGGTGTGGGTATAGCAACAGGGGCTAATCAAATTATTATTGCTACATCAAGTACTTTAGTTATCGTTTTGATTTTATATATTCAATCCAAATTTAAAAGAAGCAAAGAAAAAGAAAATATTAATTTTGGCAGCAACAATATAATAAAAATAAACATTACTAATAAAAAAATATCTATAGAAGATATAATGAAAAAATACGAAAAGTTTACAAATTACTTAAATTTAAAATCTTCATTTTTTGAAAAAAACCTTTCCCAACATATTTTTTGGGTAGAATTTAAAAATAAAAAATCCTACATAGAATGCCTTAAAATGTCTGAAACTCTACCTAAAAAAGGTGTAGAAATTTCATTTTATTCAAATTCTAAAATTATAGAATAATTCTAATGTTATATGATAAAAATTCATATCAATGTTGATAAAAAGCAAAAAAAAAAATACTAGAAATAAGCAAAAAATAAATTTTTTAAAAAAGGTATTTTTATACTTTAAGAATTTTTCTTTTATTCTGATATTAATTCAATTATTTATTTTCTCATTAATTATTATTTTTTATCAATCTAGTCAATTAAGCAAAAGCTACCCACCGAAAATACTTTTAGAAAAAATTAATACTGAGCAAAAAAAGGCTACAGGTTTTGACTTCAACAATATTCAAAATTATTTGATAGTTGGGTTAAAGGGTTTCAAAACAAAAATTACAGGAAATGGATTAGATTTAATAAGTTTATCAATTAACCAAAAAAATATTTTATTGATAGAGAGTCAAAGACTAATCAGAAGTGGATCGAGCGATCACAATGAAAAAACAATTAATAAAATGGGCAAAGCTGAAATTAGAATTTTAGATGAAAATTATCCAATTAAAATTAGAGCTAAGGGTGTTAGAACACTTCATCATTATGACAGAACTGCTCTTTCGTATAAAATAGATGTTATTGGTGAAAAGAGAATTTATGGGATGGAAGAGTTTAATCTACAAAAACCTCTACTTAGAAATTATAGCTATGAATATTTATTCCATAAACTTCAAGGAGAAGTAGGGAATATATCACTTAAATATTTGTTTAAAAATCTATCGATTAATGGATCAAAACCCACTCTTTATGTGATTGAAGAAGGTATGAGCAAAGAACTAATAGAAAGGCACGGCAAAAGAAATGGCCCAATCTTAAATGCTGACGAGATATTTTCTGAAATTTTCCCAGAACATGCTTTCGAGGCACATTCTGAAGAATATTGGAAGGAAGAAAATAGCAAACTTTTAGCCAGTGCTTATTCAGTCATTAATAGTTTTAGAGAAAAAGATTTTAAATATGAAGATTCATTTGCCTGGAAAAAATGGGCAAGATATTTTGCCGTAACAGATTTATTAGAAAGTTATCATGGCTCACTATCCAAAAGTGTGAATTTTTATTTTAATCCAACAACAGCAGAATTTGAGCCAATTGGTTATGACGCACATGTTGGAGCGGGGAGTTTTAATAATTTTCTAATTTTTGATTTCTTAAGTCCAAACCCGAATTGTTCATTTATATGTGATAATAAAGAATGGTATTTAAAGTTTTTTTATAAAAAAAATAATGAATTTAGGGAAAATTTTATAAAAACATATTTTTCGACATTAGATGAATTAACAAATAAAAATTTTCTAGATAGTTTTTTTAAGAAAAATGAGAAAGAATTAAACAAAATAAACAATAGTATTTATGCAGAGTTTTCAAAAGTAGATAAAATAACTTGGACAGGAGTCGCGCCATTTGTTTTTAATAAAGAACAAGTTTACAAAAGAGCAAAATATATTAGATCAAAAATTAAATATTATAAAAACTTTAAGCTTTCAAAAAATGAAAGACATAAATATAAACTGTCTTTAGTTGATAATAAACTTTATTACGATTCAACAATAACAAGCATTCCTATTAAAATTAAATTATTTTGTAAAAATAACTTAGAAGAAAGCATATGGATAAAGGGAAGGAATTTTTATATTTTAGATAAATGTAATGTTATAAAAAAAAAAGTAACAATGTACGATTTAGACGATAATTTCATATCAAAAGATTTGTCAGGAAATTATAGCACTCAATGGAATTATAAACCAATAATTTTTAAAGAATTGAAAAAGTTAGATGAAATAATAGAATTAAAAAAAACTGGCAATACCTATTATCCTTTAGAAGATGAAATACATATTACAGAAAATACATATATTCCAAAAGATCTAAATATCACATTTGGTGAAAATAAAATTGTTTATTTCCACAATAATGCAACTTTATTTTCTGAGGCAAATCTGAATTTTTTAGGAACAAAAAAAAATCCAGTAAAAATTTTAGGTTATGAAAAACAAAATGGTTCTTTAATACAATATAATGGAAGTTTTAATTCTATAAATTTAGTTGTTGAAAATCTATCATTTCCAAATCTAGACGAATATACTCTTTATGGAGGTATTAATTTAATAAATTCAAAAAATATAATAAAAAATACATTAATAACTGATTCTGCATCAGAGGATGCAATTAATATTATAGACTCGGAAAGTTATATAGATGACTTATTTATTACAAATTCATTGTCCGACGCAATTGATGTAGATGGTGGTATTTTAACTTTTGGCAAAATATATTGTCAAAACATAACAAATGATTGTTTAGATGTTTCTGGCGCTCAACTAAATGGAAATTTATTAGTAGTAAAAAATGCTGGAGATAAAGGGTTTAGTGCTGGAGAAAAGTCCTTTGGAAAAATAAAAATAATTGAAGTAATCAATAGTGAAATTGGAGTTGCAGTTAAAGATTCTTCGAAAATTGAATTAAATAAATTAACGTTGAAAAATGTGAGATTAGACATTGCAGTATTTAATAAAAAACTAGAGTTTGAGGGGTCTACACTAAAAATAAATCAAACTGAAAAAGATTATAATTATTTAGTTGGTGAAAAAAATGAATTAGAAATTTCAAATTATAGAATAACCAATAAACTAAGAAATAAAATAATTATAAATAAATTATATGGAAATGAGTATGGATCAAAAACAATTAGATAATACCTTGAGATTTGAAAGGAAATATATAATTGAAAAAGGTTATTCATATATTTTTTCAGATTTTTTAGAAAAAAATTTTTTCAAAAAAGCATACGATTCAAGGTATGTAAATTCAATTTATTTTGATAATTTTATGCATGACGCTTTTGCTGAAAATTTAAGTGGAATTTCTATTAGAAAAAAAACAAGACTAAGATGGTATGATGGAAAAAAAATGAATTTAAATTTAGAGACAAAGTACAAAAATAACATGATGAATAAAAAAAAAATACTCAATAAAGGAGTATTTAATAATTTTTTTAAATTAAAGGAAACCTTAAAAAAAAATTTTTTAATTTTGGGTGGGGAGGTTTCACAGCCAATGGAGCCAGTTTTAAAAATTAGATACCTTAGAAATTATTTTATCAGCAAATGTGAGAATTACAGAGCCACTGTAGATACTGGAATAACAGTAAGTGATATTTATGGAAATTTTAATTTTGGTAAAAAATTGCATCTAAAAGAAGATGTAATGGAATACAAATATCCTTCAAATAAAGATGCTAAATTTAGAAAAGAAATTTTTTTAAAAAAAAATCCTTTTAGACTTCAAAAAAATTCAAAATATGTGTCAGGTTACTTATTTTTGAAAGAAGCAGGTATTAAATAGCTAAAAATAATTTAGTATGCAAAATTTAATTTCAGTCATTATCCCCTTTTACAAAAAACGTAAATATTTTATTAAAACAATAAATTCAATAAAAAATCAATCTTACAAAAATTATGAAGTTATAGTAGTATACGATGATACAGATAAATCAGACTTAATATTTGTTACAAAAATACTAGAAAATTTAAAAAAAAAAAAAATTTTAATTAATAAAAAAAATTTAGGTGTTGGCCTTTCCAGGAATCAAGGTCTAAAAAATTCACAAGGTTCTTTTGTAGCTTTCTTAGACGCAGATGATGTTTGGCATAAAAATAAACTTGAATATCAACTAAAATTTATGAAACAAAATAAAATTGATCTTAGTTATACTTCATATCAAATCATTGATAATGATGAAAAAATAATAAAAAAAATTTTAAGTCCAAGAAAAATTAACTACAAAAAATTGTTATATTCATGTGACATTGGACTCTCATCAGTTATGATTAGTCACAAGTTATCAAATAAGTTTAAATTTAAAAATTTAAAAACCAAAGAAGACTATTTATTATGGTTAACATTATCAAAGAAGAAAGTAAGAATGCTAGGTATGAAGCAAATTTTGTTTTCATGGAGAAAAACTCAAGATTCACTTTCAAGCTCTACTTTACAAAAATTAAAAGATGCATTTAAGATTTACAATTATTATTTAAAATTTAATTTATTAAAATCAATATTTTTAACAATAATGTTAAGTATAAATTTTATTTTAAAAAGATACCTATGATAGAAATAGATAATTTATTTTTCATTTCACTTATAAGTTTAATAATTGCTTACATTTTTACATTTTTTTTCACAAAAAAAAAATTATTAGTTGATGATAAAAGTTATTCTAAACATAAGAAATTAATTGAAAACATTAATCGCTCCCCTCCTTTATGCGGTGGAATTATTATTTTCACTTGTGCGTTAATTTTTTTTGAAAATTTATTATATTTGAATATTTTTGGGCTTGCACTATTAATAACAGGTATATTTTCAGACAATAATAAAATTTCCTCTCCAGCTATTAGAATCTTATTTCAGTTAATAATTTTCATTAGTTTTGTAATTATTATGAAAATAAACGTAATCGATTTGAGAGTTGATTTTTTAAATGAGTTACTGGCTATTAAGCTTATATCAATAATATTTACCACTTTTTGTATTCTAGTGTTAGTCAATGGAAGTAATTTTTTGGATGGGTTAAATACACTTGTAGTAGGCTATTATATTTTAATATGTTCTTTTTTGCTTTTATTGTCTAGCAAGTATGATTTAATTATAAATGATAACATTATTTTATTATTAATCTTTTTAATTATTGTTTATTTATTTAATTTTTTTGGAAAATTTTACCTAGGTGATTCCGGATCATATTTAATATCATTCTATATGGCTTATTTCGTAATAGAATTTACATTAAAAAATGGATCAGTTTCTCCTTATTTGATTTGTTTTTTTTTATGGTATCCAGCTTTTGAAAACTTATTTTCTATAATTAGAAGGAGAAATTTAAAAAAGAAAATACATTTGCCAGATCAGAAACATTTACATCAAATGATTTATATATTTTTTGTAAAATCTAAAATAATAAATAATAAAATGGTTAATACCTTTTTAAGAAATGTAATTAATATATTTAATTTTATAATGTTTATAATCTTCTAACAATTTTACAATAAAACAATAATCTTATTTTTTGGGATCATTATAAATATTATTTTATACTTAATTTTATATT
>Ga0114997_10000860_pt1 | contig 25302 bp, 27 predicted proteins | sample ArcticOcean_MG_C_2_FD_87045 | JGI IMG/M metagenome (GOLD analysis project Ga0114997, IMG submission 87045) | Marine microbial communities from western Arctic Ocean - ArcticOcean_MG_CB4_136 | ecosystem: Environmental > Aquatic > Marine > Oceanic | place: Arctic Ocean: Canada Basin | collected... | reverse complement strand
TTTACAACAGGTGGTATAGGGCCAACACACGATGATATAACCTCAGAAAGTATTGCTGAGGCATTAAATGTTAATATTGAAGTTAATGCTACAGCCTTTAATGACTTAGAAAAATATTATAAGGAAATGGGATCCCCTTTTAACGAAGTGAGGCAACGAATGGCAAGGATACCAGTTGGAGCAATATTAATTAATAATCCAGTATCAATAGCCCCAGGTTTTAAGCTAGATAATGTTTTTGTCTTTGCAGGTATCCCAAAAATTATGAAAGCAATGCTTAAAAACTCTCTAAAATACATCCAGACAGGATGTATAATGCACTCCTTGTCAATTAAGGTTGATACTGTTGAGGGAGATATTGCCGAAATATTAAGAACATTAGATTTAGAAGAGAATGAGCTAAAAATTGGTAGCTATCCATTCTTTAATTCAGAACTAGATTTTGGTGTAAATGTTGTTATAAAATCAGTTGATAAAGAAAAATTATCTAAAGCAGCAAAAGATTTTAAAGCTTTTCTTGATAGAAATTCTTTAAGTTTTAATTAATTTTAGGCAGGAAAAAATGTCAGAAAATAAAATCTTATATGAAGGCAAGGCCAAGCAGCTTTTTGCGACAGAAAATGAATTCGAACTTATTCAGTTTTTTAAAGATGACGCCACAGCATTCAATAAGAAAAAACATGAGATAATAAATAGTAAGGGTGTTTTAAATAACCTAATAAGTGAAAATATTTTTAAATATTTAGGTTCCAAAAATATACCAAATCATTTCATTAAAAGGCTGAACGAAAGAGAGCAGTTAATAAAGAAAGTAGAAATAATTCCTATAGAGGTAGTTGTAAGAAATATAGCCGCAGGTACATTTACTCAACGCTTTGGAATTGAAGAAGGGAAGAAATTACCAGAAACTTTAATAGAGTTTAATTTAAAGGATGATGAGCACGACGATCCCTTAATTTCAGACGAGCACATAAAAGTTTTTAAATGGGCAAATCAGTTAGAAATAAATGAAATAAAGCTGAAAGCACTCTCCATCAATAACCATCTAACTGAGCTTTTTAATAGTATTGATATTTTATTAGTTGATTTCAAAATAGAATTTGGGCGCACACAGTCTGGTAATACAAAAGAAATTATCTTAGCAGATGAAATTAGTCCAGATTCATGCAGATTATGGGACAAGAAATCAAATGAAAAACTTGATAAAGATAGATTTAGAAGAAACCTAGGTGGATTAATAGAGGCTTACAAAGAAGTAGCGACTCGTTTAGGAATAGATCTTTCAAGTATTTAGTAACATAACTATTAAGAAAATTTATGAAAGCACTAGTAAAAATAATGCCAAAAAATGGTGTCCTGGATCCGCAAGGAAAGGCTATAGAAAATTCACTAAACCAACTAGGTTTCTCTCAGGTTGGTAATGTGAGGCAAGGAAAAATCATAGAAATTGAAATTAATTCAAATAACGAGCAAGAAGCTAAAAAAATTATAGAAGAGGCAAGCAATAAGCTTTTGGCAAATTTAGTTATAGAGGATTATGAGATTAGTTTTTTAAAGGAAGATTAATGAATATATCAGTAATTGTTTTTCCTGGCTCTAATTGTGATAGAGACATTGCTTTATCATTAAAGAAATTCTCAAATAAAGATCCTTTAATGGTCTGGCATCAGGATCACTCTCTACCCGAATCCGATCTCATCGTTTTGCCTGGAGGTTTTTCTTATGGTGACTACCTTAGGTGTGGTTCAATGGCTGCAAACAGCCCAATAATGAAAGAAGTTGTAAAAAGTGCAAACAATGGTTCAACCGTGATAGGAATCTGTAATGGTTTTCAAATTTTAACGGAATCAGGTTTACTTCCGGGGACACTCATACAAAATCAAGGGTTATCTTTTATCTGTAAGAATACTCCTCTGAAGGTAGAGAATGATTCTTCTTTTTTTACCCACAATTATAAAAAAGATGACGTCATAAATATTCCTATCGCACATAATGAAGGAAATTATTATGCTAGTGATGATGTTGTTAAGGATATTGAAGACAATGAGCTTGTGGCGTTTAGATATTGCGACCAAGACGGTGAAATTAATAACAAAACAAATCCTAATGGCTCCATAAAAAATATCGCAGGGATTTTAAATAAAAATGGGAATGTTCTGGGAATGATGCCTCACCCCGAAAGAGCTGCTGATAGTATCATTGGACTAAATGATGGTGAAAAATTCTTTACATCCATCATTGAGTCACTGCAATGACTGAAATTACCAAAGAACTTGTTGAGGAGCATGGAATCAATAACGATGAATATAAATTCATCTTAGATTCCTTAAATAGAGAACCCACTATCACTGAGCTAGGAATATTCTCAGCTATGTGGTCTGAACATTGTTCCTACAAGTCATCAAAAAATTGGCTAAAAAAATTACCTACAAAAAATAATAAAGTAATACAGGGTCCGGGTGAAAATGCTGGTGTTATTGATATTGGTGATGGTGATGCAGCTATTTTTAAAATGGAGAGCCATAACCATCCGTCCTTTATCGAGCCTTACCAGGGAGCTGCAACGGGCGTTGGTGGTATAATGAGAGACGTGTTTACCATGGGCGCAAGACCGGTAGCATTGTTAAATTCTATAAGATTTGGAGACCCTAAACACTCAAAAACTAAGCATCTTCTCAGCGGAGTTGTTTCTGGAATAGGTGGGTATGGAAACTGTATGGGTGTCCCAACAGTTGGTGGGGAGGTTGAATTCAACTCTTGCTATAATGATAATATACTTGTGAATGCAATGTGTGTAGGTGTTGCAAAAATTGATAAAATTTTTTACTCCAAAGCATCTGGTATAGGTAATTCAGTTGTATATGTAGGATCTAAAACTGGAAGAGACGGTATTCATGGGGCAACGATGGCGTCTGCTGAATTTGACGATGACTCGGACGAAAAAAGACCGACTGTTCAAGTTGGTGATCCTTTTGCTGAAAAATTATTATTAGAAGCCTGTCTAGAGTTAATGACTAAGGATGTGATTATAGCAATACAAGATATGGGGGCGGCAGGCCTAACGTCTTCTGCAGTTGAGATGGCGAGTAAAGGTGATGTTGGAATTGATTTAAATCTTGACCTGGTTCCCTGCAGAGAAAGTAAAATGAGCGCCTACGAAATAATGCTTTCTGAGAGTCAGGAAAGAATGCTTATGATTATTGAGCCCGATCGAGAGCAAGAGGCTAAGGCCGTTTTTGATAAATGGGGACTCGATTTTTCAACAATTGGCATTTTAACTGATACAAATCATCTCGTTATAAATCATCATGGAAAGCTAAAGGCCGAGATAAAGTTAGATATTCTAGAAAGTGGAGCCCCTTCTTATAATCGTCCATATAAAATAATAAGAGAGCCTGAGTTTGATAAAAGCAAAGTATCAGAAGTATTGGATAGCTCAATTGATATCTTAAGAATATTGATTAACTCACCTAATCTATGCAGCAGAAGATGGGTTTGGGAACAATACGATCATATGGTGATGAATGATACCGTACTTACGCCGGGGGGTGATGCGGCAATAGTCAGAGTTCATGGAACAAATAAGGGATTAGCTATAAGCGCAGACTCTACCCCTCGCTATTGCTCTGCAGATCCTCGAGAAGGAGGGCGTCAGGTAGTTGCGGAATCCTGGAGAAATCTAACCTCAGTAGGCGCGCTTCCAATAGCAATAACTGATTGTATGAATTTTGGTAATCCTGAGAAAGAAGAGATTATGGGTCAATTTGCTGGAGTTGTTTCTGGAATGATAGAGGCTTGTAATACCTTAGATTTCCCTGTTGTTTCTGGAAATGTATCTTTATATAATGAAACGAATGGAAAGGGTATCAATCCAACTCCTGTTATAGGAGGTGTAGGCCTAATAAAAGACCTCAATCACTTCTCTACACCGCTTATAAAGCGGGAGAATGATGTTGTAATATTGATAGGCAAGACTGATGGCTACTTAGGTCAATCGATTTATGCCAAAGAGATTTTAAATAATACCTCCGGACTTCCTCCGCGAGTTAACCTGGAAAATGAAAAAAAGATTGGTGACGTAGTAAGGGATTTAATAAATATTCAAAAAATAGACACAGTACATGATATTTCCGATGGCGGCCTTTTAATAGCCTTAGCCGAAATGTGTATCGCTGGAAATATCGGAGTTAAGTTGGATTTAAATAAAGAAGAAATGAATCACGGGTTTCTTTTTGGTGAAGATCAGGGAAGATACATTATTTCAGTTCCAAAAAGTTTTCTTTCAAGTACTATAAAGACTTTAGAAAGCAAGGGTATTTATTCTCAAAATATCGGAGAGACACGTGGCAAAAAAATTATTATCAATGAACAAGATCAAATTTCAATTGAAACTCTAAGAGACCTTCATGAGAAATGGTTTAAGGAGTACATGGAAGGATGAGTAAATTATGAGTATGACAAAGGATGAACTTTTAGAAACCCTTTCCAATGGCTTGCCAGGCTCAGAGATACAGATTGAAGACTTAGCCGGTGATGGCGACCATTATGCGGCAACAATAAAATCAAAAAAATTTATTGGATTAAATAAAATACAACAACATAAATTAGTATATGATGCCTTAGGCGAAAAGATGGGATATACTCTTCATGCTTTATCAATTAAAACAGAAATACTAGAGGATTAGACCGCAATGCAAAAGAATGCTAAAGAAATGATAACAAAAGAAATTTCATCAAATGATGTTCATTTATTCATGAAAGGAACTCCGCTTTTTCCTCAATGTGGTTTTTCTAGCACCGTAGTTCAAATCTTAACTTATCTTGAAGCACCCTTCACAAGTACAAATGTTCTTGAAGACGAAAATGTTAGAGAGGGAATAAAAGAATTCTCTAACTGGCCAACTATTCCTCAGCTCTACGTTAAAGGTGAGCTTATGGGCGGTTGCGATATAATCAAGGAAATGTTTGAATCTGGTGAGTTACAAAAAATTCTTAAAGAGAAAAGTATAATCTCTAAGTAATTTAGTTTCTAGAGTAAAACTCAACAACAAGGTTGGGCTCCATCTGAACTGGATAAGGAACCTCCCCAAGACTAGGAATTTTTGTAATTTTTGCTGACATCTTTTTTCCGTCAACCTCAATGTAGTCTGGGATATCCCGCTCTGAACTTTCCGTTCCTCTAAGAACAATCTCTAATCCACGAGATTTATCTCTAATTTCTATTATATCACCAGTTTTGACACGGTAGGATGCAATATTTACTCTTCTACCGTTAATTTTAACGTGACCATGATTAATAAACTGTCTAGCTGAAAAAACAGTAGGAACAAATTTAGCTCTATATATGATAGCATCCAACCGTCTTTCTAAAAGACCTATTAGATTTTCTGAAGTATCACCTTTGATTCTCTCTGCTTCTTTAAATATTTTTTTGAATTGCTTTTCGGTGATATTTCCATAATACCCCTTGAGTTTTTGCTTTGCTCTCATTTGAAGACCAAAATCAGATAGTTTTTGTTTTCTTCCTTGACCGTGTTGACCAGGTCCATAGGCTCTAAGGTTTATCGGGCTTTTGGGTCTACCCCATATATTCTCACCCATACGTCGATCAATTTTATATTTAGCCTGAATTCTTTTAGTCATTAAAACCTCAAATTATTAAAAAGAAAATATCTCATCTATCATCTAATAGTATTGGCGATTTAGTAAAGATAACGAAGCATTAAGTCAATCGTCTTTATCATGTTTATTTTTATCATTTCCACCTGCTATTACTTTTATTCTTTTGGTTTTATCATTATCCATAGTATCACTTGGCCATCTCAAAAGCGCATTGATGATTCCACGCAATGTTTTAACTTCCTGATCAGTTAAATTAGATCGATTAAACATATTTCTAATATTCATCACCATCGTTGGCTTTTTTTCTAAAGGTTTCAAGAATCCTGATGCGTCTAAAGCCCTCTCCAGATGATCAAAGAAGCTAATAAGGTCACCTTTCTTTGCAGGAAAACTATCGGGGATTGGCATCTCTTCCTTCGAATAACTAACATTTAAACGATTGATTTCAGATACAATTAGAATAACGGCTTGCGCTAAATTAAGTGAAGAAAAATCTTTATTTGTTGGAATTTCAATAATAGCGTCTGTTAAGGAGATTTGATGATTGGTTAGTCCTGACCTCTCCCTTCCAAAAACTAAGGCAACTTTTTCATTTCTCTCTGTTTTTTGAAAAACTTTTTCAGACATTTTTTCAAGACCGAAAACGGGCTTTACCATATCTCTGGGTCTTATAGTTGTAGAAAACGCATACGTAAAACTCTCTAATGCGTCTTCTAGAGTTTCGAAAACAAGGGTACCATTAATAACTTTATTAGCCCCCGCAGAAGCCTTTAGTGCATAAGCGTTAGGCCAATCATCTCTTGGATTAATTAATACAAGATTTTCAAAGCCAAAATTTAGCATTGCTCTAGCGGTAGTTCCTATATTCTCACCTAATTGAGGTTCAACCAAGATAACCGATATGTTGTTTTTAAATTTTTCTGTATTCATTGCGTTGTATTTATAAATATGATTTTTATTACTATTGAAAAAATAACCCTATATGTTATTGAGTATCATTAATTTAATTATTATCGGGTGGGAATGTAAATGTCTAAAATAAAAGTAGAAAATCCTATTGTTGACCTTGATGGCGATGAAATGACCAGGATCATATGGCGTTTAATTAAAGAAAAGCTTATTCTCCCCTATCTTGATCTCGATATTCAATATTATGATCTTGGGATCGAAAGCCGTGATGAAACTAACGATCAAATAACAATTGATTCAGCTGAGGCAATAAAAAAATGTGGCGTAGGAATTAAATGTGCAACAATTACGCCTGACGAAGAAAGAGTTGAAGAATTTAATCTAAAAAAAATGTGGCGCTCTCCTAACGGGACAATCAGGAATATTCTTGATGGAACTGTTTTTCGAGAACCTATTCTTTGTCAAAATATACCAAGATTAGTTCCTGGTTGGACAAAGCCTATAGTTGTTGGGCGACATGCGTTTGGTGATCAGTACAGAGCCACTGACTTTGTGGTTCCTGGAAAAGGTAAGCTGACTATGAAATGGGAATCGGAAGATGGTAAAGAAAAAATAGAAAGAGATGTATATGATTTTCCTGGTGGTGGTGTAGCACTCAGCATGTACAACTTGGATGATTCTATAAGGAATTTTGCCAGAGCCTGCATGAATTATGGCCTAGACAGAAAATGGCCAGTATATCTTTCAACAAAAAATACAATTTTAAAAGCTTATGATGGGCGCTTTAAGGATCTGTTTCAAGAGGTTTACGAACAAGAATACGAAGAGCTTTTTAAAGAAAATAATGTAACTTATGAGCATAGGTTGATTGATGATATGGTTGCATGTGCATTGAAGTGGTCTGGTGCCTTTGTTTGGGCAACTAAGAATTACGATGGAGACGTCCAATCAGATACTGTGGCACAGGGTTTTGGCTCACTTGGCTTAATGACAAGTGTTTTAATGACGCCAGACGGTAATACAGTTGAAGCTGAGGCAGCTCATGGTACGGTAACACGTCACTATAGAATGCATCAACAAGGCAAGCCGACATCAACAAACTCAATTGCATCAATCTTTGCTTGGACGAGAGGTCTTCAACATAGAGCTAAGCTAGATGATAATGAAAAATTAAAAGACTTTGCTCTAACTCTAGAGAATGTATGTATAAATACCGTTGAAAAAGGCTCAATGACAAAAGATCTAGCTTTACTAGTTGGACCTCAACAAAAGTGGTTAACAACAGAAGAATTTTTAGATAAAGTTGATAGTAATTTACAGATAAAAATGGGCAGTAATTAATTCTATTTGATTGATTTGATTCGATCGATTAAAGATTTAACCGCATCCTCAGCTTTGTGTGGTTCAGTTCCTCCTGACAAAGCCATATCGGGCCTTCCACCACCGCCCTTACCTGACATTGCCTCAGAGACAATTCTTACCAACTCAACTGAATCAAAATTATCCAAAAGATCTTCGGTAACCCCTACGGCAATCGTGGCTTTTTTATCATCACGACTAATTAAGCAAATAATTCCCGAGCTTAAATCTTTCTTACAGTCATCGATGAGGGATCTAAGATCCTTTCCATCAACACCCTCTAAGATATCATAAAAGAACTTTACTCCATTAATTTCAGACAACTCCCCAGTTAAAATAGACTTTGAAACCTTGAGGGATTTAGTCTTCTTGGATTTTTTTTCTTTTTCCTCAGCATTCTTTACAGATATTTTATCCATTATTGAAAGAGATAATTTTGCTTCAGAGCCTGTAACAGCTTCAATTCTTCTTATCCCTGAAGCAACAGAGCTCTGAGCTATTAATTTAAATGAACCGATCTCACTCAAATTATCAACGTGCGTCCCTCCGCACAACTCTACTGAGAACGAGTCTTCACCCATAGACAAAACTCTAACCTCGTCATCATACTTTTCTCCAAATAAAGCCAAAGCACCTTTTTTAACAGCATCATCATAAGAGAGAATATCAGTACTCACCGATGAATTTTTTTCAATTAACATATTAATTTTGCTTTCCACACTTATTAACTCTTCGTCGCTAAGGGCTTTAGTGTGGCTAAAATCAAATCTTAGCTTCTTAGAGGATACTTGCGATCCTTTTTGGGTCACATGACCACCTAAAGCTCTTCTAAGGGCCTCGTGAAGAAGGTGTGTGGCAGAATGATTGGCTTTAATTTTCTTACGATTCTCGGCATCTACCTTTAAACTCATTATATCCCCATTAGAAATGCTACCTTTTCTTAATGTACCTGTATGAGCATATAATCCATTAATCTTTTTCTGAGTATCAATTACCTTAAAATTAACATCCTTAGAAAAAATTACACCCTTGTCACCAACCTGCCCTCCGCTTTCTGCATAAAAAGGTGTTTGATTTAAAACTAGTGTAGCATTTTCACCCTCATTAATATGATCGGACATTCTTCCATCCAGAATTATTGCATTAACTTCGCCCATAGATTCATCTTCCTTGTAACCAAGAAATTCAGATGGGTTGCATTGATCAGAAACATCAAACCAAATTTCTTCGGTTTTTTTCTGACCGGAGCCAAGCCAAGATTTTTTTGCGTCTTCTTTTTGTTTCTTCATCGCGATATCAAAAGATTTCTTATCGAGTTTTAGTGATTTATCTCTAAGTAAATCTTCAGTTAAATCTAGAGGAAATCCAAAGGTATCGTAGAGCTTAAAAGCAGAAAATCCATCAAAAGTATCACCGGGGTTAAGTAACTTTGATTGTTCGTCTAGAATCTTAATTCCTTTTGATAAGGTAGAAAGAAACCTCTCTTCTTCATGAAATAATGTTAACTTAATTAACTCTTCAGCTCGATGAAGTTCAGGATAGGAAGGGGCCATTAATTTTACAACTATATGAGATAATTTGAACAGAATAGGTTCTTTAAAACCCAAGAGATGATTATGTCTCATAGCTCTTCGCATTATTCTTCTCAAGACATACCCCCTTCCCTCATTGGAAGGCAAGACACCATCTGCAATAAGAAATGATATAGACCTCAAGTGATCTGCTATAACTCTAAAGTTAGCTATATTTTGATCTGTATTTTTAATTTTAATTTGATCTTCGATTCCTCCTATAAGCGAAAGAAAGAGATCGGTCTGAAAGCTATTCGTCTTACCTTGAAGAACTGTTGATATTCTTTCAAGGCCCATACCAGTGTCAATTGAAGGCTTTGGTAGTGGCACTCTTTTGGAATCAATTGTTTTTAAAAATTGCATAAAGACTAGATTCCAGATTTCTACAAATCTATCTCCATCTTCATCTTTGGACCCTGGCAGGCCTCCCTGAACGCCATCCCCATGATCAAAAAAAATCTCCGAACAAGGTCCGCAGGGACCTTCCTCCCCCATTGACCAAAAATTATCCTCTGTAGAAATTCGTATAATCTTATGATCAGGAAATCCTGATATTTTTTTCCATATTTCTGCAGCTTCTTCGTCTTCACTAAAAACAGTAATAAGAAGTTTGTCAGGTGGAAGACCGAGTTCCTTTACAAGAAGGTTCCAGGCTAACTCTATTGCTTCTTCTTTAAAGTAATCGCCAAAAGAAAAATTACCCAGCATTTCAAAAAAAGTTAAATGTCTTGCAGTATGCCCGACGTTATCCAAGTCATTATGCTTGCCGCCTGCTCTTACACATTTTTGAGAACTGACTACTCTTTTATTTTTTGGAGATTCGTTTCCTATAAAGTAATTTTTAAAAGGAACCATACCCGCATTAACAAACATTAGCGTTGGGTCATTGTGCGGAATTAGAGGGCTAGATTGAATAATCTCATGATTATTTTTTTCAAAGAAATCTAAAAATGTCGTTCTTATTTTATTTAATTCGGTCATATTGTGCCAAGATAATATTAAGATTATTTCTTAGCACAATAATTAGACGATTTGTTCTTTCTTGCAATAATTTACTGCGATAAAGCAACATCCTCTTCTGAGGGCGCAATATCTTTAGTCTTAGGCTTTAGGGCTGACTTACTTTTAATTAGCGCTTGATCTATCTTCAAACCGGCACTTTCTCTGACGGCAATCTCGATTGTAGCTGATATATCGGGATTTTCATCTAAGAATACTTTTACATTCTCTCTGCCTTGCCCCATACGTTCACCTTCGTAAGAATACCAAGTACCAGCTTTTTCGATAATTCCTGCTTCAACACCAATATCAATGATTTCGCCTGTTTTTGAAATACCTTTCCCGTAAAGAATATCAAATTCAACAGTTTTAAATGGTGGCGCCACTTTATTCTTAACAACCTTGACCCTAGTCTGATTGCCAACGATTTCTTCTCGATCCTTTAGGGCTCCGATACGACGAATATCAAGCCGTACGGTGGAATAGAATTTTAAAGCGTTCCCTCCTGTAGTGGTCTCAGGACTTCCAAACATAACACCAATCTTCATTCGAATTTGATTGATAAAAATTATCATACAATTTGATTTTGAAATTGATGCTGTTAATTTCCTTAATGCCTGACTCATTAATCTAGCCTGTAATCCAGGTAAACTATCGCCCATTTCACCATCAAGCTCGGCTTTTGGAGTTAGCGCCGCAACTGAGTCAATAACAATAACATCTACAGCAGCTGATCTAATCAAGGTATCCGCTATCTCAAGAGCTTGCTCACCATGGTCAGGTTGAGAGATCAATAAATCTTCAATTTTTACACCAAGATTACGAGCATATATCGGATCAAGAGCGTGTTCAGCATCAATAAATCCACAAGTACCACCTGCTTTTTGAGCTTCTGCAATTGCATGAAGTGCAAGAGTTGTCTTACCAGAGCTTTCTGGACCATAAATTTCAACAACCCTTCCTTTTGGAAAACCGCCTATCCCTAACGCAATATCAAGTCCAAGAGAGCCGGATGAAATACCTTCTATTTCGGCAATCGCTTTATCGCCTCCTAATTTCATAATAGACCCTTTACCAAATTGCTTTTCAATTTGTCCAAGAGCTGCCTCTAGTGACTTTGATTTATCCATACCATTTCCTTTTTCGACTACGCTTTTAAGTGCTTCTTTAGCTTTAAGTGATTCTTTCATTTTTGTTGCTCCAATTTTTTAGAAGGTTTATCTGTTCACTTTGTACTACTTTTGTTCTTATTTTGCAATAAAAAATAAGTAATTGATTTAAAGTGATAAATTTATGAATGTTCTTATTTTAGTCTGAATAATAGGAGTTTTATATTATATTTACCGAATCGATTAATTATTATTAATCCTCTCTATAAACCCTTTCTTTTCGTTCGTGTCTCTCTTGAGAATCTATCGATAAAGTAGCTATAGGCCTTGCTGTTAAGCGTTTAAGGCCAATGATCTCACCAGTATCCTCGCAGTAACCGTAGGAACCCTCATCAATACGTGAAAGCGCTTCATCAATTTTTGAAATAAGCTTCCTTTGCCTGTCGCGTGAACGAAGCTCTAGAGAACGATCAGTTTCAGATGAGGCTCTATCGGCCAAATCAGCAAAATTAACCACTTCTTTCTGGAGACTGTTTAAAGTTTCTTTAGTCTCTTGAACAATATCAGCTCGCCATGCAAGGAGTTTGCGCTTAAAGAACTCTTTTTGTTTTGCATTCATAAAAGGTTCGTCTTCTGACGGTGTATAGTCTTTTGGTAAGCGAGTAACCATTGATACCTCTTTACATCAGAATGGGTTTTAAAACATAAATATTAAAATCTCAAGTAAGATTCGTAATAATCGTTGTTGATATTAAATATTTTGCTGATTAGATTAACGACTTAATTATTTTATACATATTATTTGAGGTGAAAAATGAGGTTCGAAGGTACAGAAAATTATATTGCTACAGAAGATTTACGTATTGCGGTCAATGCGGCGATAACTCTTGAAAGACCACTCCTTATAAAGGGGGAGCCCGGTACAGGAAAAACTGTTTTAGCAGAAGAGATTTCTAAGGCACTTAAGATGCCCTTAATCACCTGGCATGTTAAATCTACAACAAAAGCTCAGCAAGGCCTATATGAGTATGATGCCATAACTAGGCTAAGAGATTCGCAACTTGGTGATGAGAAAGTAAAGGATATTAAAAATTATATCAAACGAGGAAAATTATGGGAATCTTTTGAGGCTGATGAAAGGCCGATACTTCTTATCGATGAAATTGATAAAGCTGATATAGAGTTTCCAAATGATTTACTTCAGGAACTGGATAGAATGGAGTTCTATGTATATGAGACCAATGAAACTATTAAGGCTATAAAGAGACCTGTTGTTATTATAACTTCAAATAATGAAAAAGAATTGCCCGATGCCTTTCTTCGACGATGTTTCTTTCATTACATATCATTCCCAGATACCTCGACAATGGAAAAAATTGTTGATGTTCATTATCCAAAAATAAAATCTAAATTGGTTTCAGAATCTCTGAAAGTTTTTTATGAACTCCGCGATGTTCCTGGGATCAAGAAAAAACCATCAACATCTGAATTACTTGACTGGCTAAAGCTGCTGATGAATGAGGATATTAAACCTGAAATGCTTAGAGAAAAAAATGCTAGTAATTTAATCCCTCCTTTGCACGGTGCATTATTAAAAAATGAACAAGATGTTCATTTATTTGAAAGACTAGCTTTTCTTGCAAGAAGGGATAATGGTTAATTAGTAAGATGTTTGTAAATTTTTTTCATGAACTAAAGACTGCTAAACTTCCTGTCTCTTTAAGGGAATACCTAACGCTGCTCGAGGCGATGGATAAAGGTGTGCCAAGTAGAAAGGTTGAAGATTTCTATTATCTTTCGAGAGCCACGCTTGTGAAGGATGAGAAAAACCTTGATAAGTTTGATCAGGTTTTTGGTCATGTATTTAAGGGGTTGGAATCTTTAGAGGCAGATCAGGTAGCTGAAATTCCAGAGGAGTGGCTTAAAACATTAAACGAAAAATTTCTAACTGAAGAAGAAAAAGATAAAATAGAAGCCATGGGAGGCTGGGAAAAACTCATGGATGAATTAAAAAAACGTCTGGAAGAACAAGAAAAAAGACACGAAGGTGGTTCAAAGTGGATTGGTACAGGTGGAACATCGCCATATGGTTCTGATGGATATAATCCAGAAGGAGTAAGGATTGGTCAAAAGGAAAATAAAAACTTCAAAGCTGTAAAGGTGTGGGACAAAAGAGAATTCAAAAATTTAGATAAGGATGTGGAGATTGGAATACGAAATATAAAGGTTGCGCTAAGAAGGTTAAGAAAATTTGCAAGAGATGGTGCGGCAGACACGCTAGATCTTCCTGGAACAATTAAAAACACTGCTGATAGAGGCTATCTTGATATCTCTTTAGTTCCTGAAAGAAGAAACAAAGTTAAAGTATTGTTATTTTTTGATGTAGGTGGATCAATGGATCCTCACGTAAAATTATGCGAAGAATTGTTTTCTGCTGCAAGGACTGAGTTCAAAAATATGGAAAATTTTTACTTTCATAATTGTCCTTACGAATCAGTCTGGAGGGATAATAAAAGACGTCATGTAGAAAAAATTAATACTTGGGATATTTTGCACAAATATTCCTCAGACTATAAAGTTATATTTATTGGCGACGCCTCTATGAGTCCTTATGAAATTACTTACTCGGGAGGTAGCGTGGAGCATTGGAATGATGAGGCCGGAGCTGAGTGGCTTCAAAGAATAACCGATATATACCAAAACGTTATTTGGATTAACCCTGTTGATAAAAAACATTGGGAATTTACACCCTCTACTCAGATTATAAATCAAATATTTTCTAACAGGATGTTTCCATTGACTTTAGAAGGCTTAGATCATGGAATGAAAGAGCTAGGCCGAAATAAATGAGGATAATATGAAAAAATATTTTATTTTAATATCAATAATTTTTCTTTCTTCTTGCGCATCTCAGCTAGAGATAGAAGAAAGAGCAACTGCTAGAGACAAAATAGATCAAGAGGAATGTTTCTCCCTTGGCTTTATCGAAGGAACAGAGGCATATGGAAGCTGCCGCTTAACCTTAAAATCCATCAGGGCTCAAAATAGAAATACAGATGCTATAAGAAGAAATGGTCTTGATAATAACAGATTCTGTAATAGGTTTTATTGTTGGTAGAATTAAGATACACCAAGCTTCTTTTTTAAATTACTGCTAGAAGTTGTGTACTGAAAAGTTAATTTTTCATCAGGATAAACATATCTGAAGGCTTGCTGTGACATTAAGGCGGCCTCATGAAAGCCGCATAAGATTAATTTCAACTTACCAGGATACGTATTTATATCACCGATAGCAAAGATACCTTTTTCATTGGTTTCGAATTTCTCTGTATCAACCATTATAAGGTTTTCGTCTAAGTTCAGCCCCCAGTTAGCAATTGGTCCTAATTTCATAGTAAGGCCAAAGAACGGTAGCAAGGAATCACAACCTACCTCAATATCACCTTCTGTTGTTTTACATGTAAGAGATTCAAGAATACCACCCTCACCACTCAATTTTGATACCTGCCCCATAATAAAATCTATCTTTTTTGACTCTATTAAGGAAAAAATCTTTTTAACAGTGTCTGGGGCCGCCCGAAACTGATCCCTTCTATGGATAAGGGTTATTTTCTTTGCAATTTCCTCAAGATTCATAACCCAATCAAGAGCTGAATCACCACCCCCAACAATTGCTAGCTCCTTATCTCTAAATATTTCTTTATTTTTTATTGAATAAAAAACTGAATTACTTTCAAAATTTTCAATTTCTTTAATTGGAGGTTTTTTCGGAAGAAAGCTGCCTCCGCCCCCAGCAATAACAACAACCTTAGCTTTAAAAACTTCATTATGATCAGTCTTTATCTCCCAAAAGACATTATCGAGTTTAGTAATCTCTTGAACCATACTGGAGAAATGAAAAGTTGGATTAAATGGCGCAATTTGCTTCATTAACAAATCAACCAATTCGCTACCTAAAACAGAGGGCATACCAGGAATATCATATATAGGTTTCTCAGGGTAAAGTTCTGCGCATTGACCACCGGGTTTATCAAGGATATCGATCACATGACACTTCATATCCAAAAGACCTAACTCAAAAACAGAAAAAAGACCAACGGGTCCTGCTCCAATTATAACAACATCTGTTTCGAATAATTCTTTTTCCATAATATTTTATATATTATACTTTAAAATTAGAATTGTTTTTCTGGTAATCGAACAGTCAAACCGTCCAGCTCTTCAGAAACTTTTATTTGACATGAAAGCCTGCTATTTTCTTCAACATCAAAAGCAAAGTCTAGCATATCCTTTTCCATTTCCTCTGCTTCACCTATTTTTCCTACCCAATCCTTGTCTACATAAACATGACATGTTGCGCAAGCACAAGCCCCTCCGCAGTCAGCATCAATTCCAGGAACATTATTTTGAATGGCAGCTTCCATTACTGTATTGCCGTTATCAACATCAATAGAATGCTCTGCACCACTAAATTCAATAAAATTTATTTTTGTCATGATTTTTATTATTTTCCTTATTTAGGTTAACAATTAATGAATGTTTATAAATGTTCTGTAGATTTATTCAATTATAATTATTTATTATATCAATGTAATAAAGTCCTGGTTATTAAAAATTTATAAAAATTTATTAAATTATGATACAAGTCTCAATGAATAAAATAAACGATAAACCTCTAAGAATTTTAATGCCCAGCTACAGAAGTCACCCATATACCGGGGGACAAGGTATTTACATGCGCTTGGTTACAAAGGCTATGCTTGATTTGGGTCATACAGTTGAGGTACTCTCCGGACAACCGTATCCAATTCTTGATAAAGGGATTGGTCTTACAAAACTACCCTCTCTTGACCTATATTCTTATGAAAACCCCTTAGATGCCTTTAGACTGGGATTACTTAAGGAGCCAATTAATTTATATGAATTCTTGAGTCACTTATCAGGTGGTTTTTCAGAGCCTTACACATTTGGTGAACGGATGGCATTGTGGGGTAAGAGTAATTTCAAACGATTCGATGTTGTTCATGATAACCAAACACTGGCCTACGGACTTCTCAAGTTAAAGAAACTTGGACTACCAGTTGTTGGAACGATTCATCACCCAATTACAATGGATAGAAGAATTGATATTAAGCATGCTGACACAATCGGATTAAAAATACTTAAATGGCGATGGTATAGTTTTTTAAAAATGCAAATAAAGGTTGCAAGAAAATTAGATCCCATAATAGTTGTTTCAGAAAATACAAGAAAAGACCTAATTAAAGATTTTAAAATTGATTCAGGGAAAACTAGAAAAGTCTTACACGGTATTGACCATGAAACCTTTCATCCAATTCCATCTATAAAAAGAAAGAATAATCAATTAATTACTACCGCGAGCGCTGATGTCCCTTTAAAGGGCCTTATTTATCTCATAAGAGCATACTCAGTTCTTTTAAAAGAATTTCCAGACCTAAAATTAACTGTAATTGGAAGGCTAAGGGAAGGCCCCACCGATCAAGAGTTAAAAAAAGAAGGCATAAAAGATAAAGTTAAATTTGTTTCAGATCTTACGGGTCGAGAAATTGCTGAACTATATGCGGAATCAACAATTGCTATTTCTCCATCCGTTTATGAAGGCTTTGGGTTCCCTGCAGGAGAAGCCATGTCTTGCGGTATTCCTTTAATTTCTTCGAACGGAGGCTCCCTTCCTGAGGTTGTAGGTGATGCCGGCATTATAGTTCCTCACTCAGATCCAAAAGCTCTAAAAGACGCAGTATCATCATTACTAAAATCACCAGAGAGGCAATTGGAGCTTGGCGAAAGGGGAAGGAAAAGAGTGTTGGAAAAATTTACCTGGAAAAGGGCAGCCAAAGAGTTAGTCGAGATCTATAGAGAGGCAATTGATAATGCTAACAATAGATCTTAATAAGATAAAGATAAAAGACGGTCACACAATACTTGATTTAGGTTGTGGTAAGGGTAGGCACATTCATAAGCTCTATTATTACAAAAAGTGTCATGTAATTGGATTGGACTTATCCTACGGAGATCTTCAGACGACGTATGAAGGATTTGAAAAATATCCCGATACTTCAAATGACCCAGAACGACAATTTAATTTAATGGTAGGTAATGCACTCAACCTTCCATTTCCTGATGAAACGTTCGATAGGGTAATTTGTTCAGAAGTTCTCGAGCACATACCTGATTATGAAAACGTTATAAAGGAAATCTTTCGAGTAACAAAAAAAGATGCACAAATTGGAATTTCTGTGCCCCGCTGGTTACCAGAAAAAATATGTTGGTACCTTTCAGATGATTATCATAATGAGCCAGGTGGACATGTACATATTTTTAACTTTAAAGATTTAAGAGCGGACTTTAAGAATAATGGATTCTCTTATCTCTTTAAATCCTACAAACACGGTCTTCATTCACCCTACTGGTGGTTAAAGTGTTTTGTAGGAGTTAAAAATGATAAAAATATTTTAGTTAAGGTTTATCAAAAATTTCTTGAGTGGGATATTCTACAAAGACCACTTTTAACTAGGTTCTTAGAAAAAATATTTGATCCTCTACTTGGAAAATCATTAGTTTTATATTTTAAGAAAAATAATAAGTAATAAATGAAAAAGAATTTAAAATATCAAGATTTTTTTAAGGGATCGATTGATAGAATCATAAAGCTTCAAAGGCAAGATGGTTCAATAACATGGTTCTCTAATGGTGTATTTGATTCGTGGAATCATCTTGAGTCTGTGATGGCCTTAAATATTTTTCAATATAAAAAAGAGACGAGTCTAGGATTTAATTACCTAAAAGATTCCCAATTAAGTGATGGCTCATGGTACGGACAACTTGGTAGCGCAGTTAATATTGATGCAAATGATGGGGTGTTCAAAGGTGATGAAACAAAAGCTGGAAAACCAATAAGGGATACTAATTTTTCTGCATACATAGCAACTGCTTGTTGGCATGATTACCTTATAAGCCAATCTACAGAATTTTTAGAAGAAATGTGGCCCACAATAGAAAAAGCGATTACATTTGTTCTTAACCACCAATCAGTCAATGGAGAAATAAGGTGGGCTGCAAAAGATGAATCAGCACCTCACGATGACGCTCTAATTACAGGATGTTGCTCTATATATAAAAGTCTTATATGTGCAATCAATTGCGCTTCAATTCTAAAGATAAAAAAAGAAGATTGGAAGAAATCTCTTTCCATGCTTGGAGAGGCGATTAAAAATAGGCCACATCTATTTGACAGAACATGGGAATCTAAAGAACGTTTTTCAATGGACTGGTATTATCCGATATTATCAGGAGTAATATCAAATAAAGAGGCAGAAGATAAGTTAAAAGAAAAATGGGATACCTTTGTTGTTAAGAACATTGGATGCAAGTGTGTGTCTGATCAGCCCTGGGTTACTGTTGCGGAGACAGCTGAATTGGCTATAACTTTAATGAAGATGGGTAAAGAGCCAGATGCGAAGAAGATGTTATCTTGGGCCGATAAATGGAGAGACAGTAATGGTGCTTACTGGATGGGAAGACAATATGAGCAGGATGTTTTTTGGCCTAAAGAAAAACCTCCCTGGACATCTGCTGCTGTTATCCTTGCCTATGATTCCATTTTTAAAATAAGCAAAGCATCGGAATTATTTTTACAAGATGGCTTAAGAGATTCTTTTTAATATTCTGAGGGATTTTACAGCACTAATCTCTTTAAAATTATTTGATTCTAAAGCTAATTTATAAATCTCGTAAGGCGGCCTACCACCATCTTCAGGGTTTGGAAAAACATCATGAATTGCTAAGAACCCTCCCTTCATTACCCTACCGTTCCAATTATCAAAATCAGACTTAGCGGCGGCCATACTGTGACCGCCATCAATAAAAATCATAGATGATTGTATTGTCCAGAATCTAGAAACTAGCGATGAAGATGAGACAATGGGAATTACAGTATTCTCTAAATTTGCATTTCTAATATTTGTTCTAAATGTTGGAAATGAATTAATCTTCCCTGTTTCCTCATCAAACAACTGATCATCATGATACTCCCACCCAATTTGGTTTTCCTCAGACCCCATGTGATGATCGATCGCATAAAGAATTGAATTATTTTCTTTGCATGCAAGTCCGATATAAATTGTCGACTTACCGCAATAAGATCCAATTTCAATTACTGGCGCTCTTTTTGATGCCTTGAGAGCAGTCCTATAAAGGCACTCACCCTCCTCCGGATCCATAAAGCCCTTAACTAAATTAAAATTACTAGGAAGTTTCACGATTATTAAATTTCAAAAAATAATTAGCATATTCTTTTTTGACTATGCTCGCCAAAATATAAACACCAATAAGGTTAGGGATCGCCATTAAAAAGAGAGCGGCATCAGAAAGATCTATTACTTTTTCTAGATCAAGGGATGAACCTACTACCGCAAATCCACAAAAAATAATTTTGTATAAAATTTCTACATTCCTTGATTCACCAAAAATGAAGGTTACCGCTTTAACGCCATAGTACGACCATGAAATCATTGTTGAAAACGCAAAAAGGGTTGCAACTAAGGCCAATAAATAAGGAAAACTAGGTAAAACAGATCCAAATGCCTGCGATGTAAGGCGCGCGCCTTCAATGCCCTGTCCTGATGAGTAAACTCCGGTAGTGATGATCACTAGAGCTGTTAATGTACAAATAACCACTGTATCAACAAATGGCTCAAGTAGTGAAACTAAACCTTCAGTCACAGGCTGGTCTGTCTTAACCGCTGAATGGGCTATTGGAGCAGACCCAATACCGGCTTCATTAGAAAATACAGCTCTGCGAAAACCTAAAATCAGAACGCCCATAAAGCCCCCTGTCACTCCTTCAGGTGAAAATGCTCCAGTAAAAATTGACGATATAGCTGAAGGTAATTGGCTGTAATTTGATATAATAATTATTAAGGAAGATACTACGTAAATAAGAGCCATTGAAGGTACTAATTTGGATGTAACAGATCCAATCCTAGTTATCCCTCCAATAATAACTAAACCAACTAATACAGCAATAATCAATCCATAAACCCAGGAGTGCAAATCAAGAAAGCTTCCACTTCCTCCTGTAACAAAAATCAATAGATCTAAAGATTGGTTTACCTGAAACATATTGCCCCCACCTAGGGATGCTAAAATACAAAACACTGCAAATGTGTAGGCAAGAATGACACCTAAGCCGCCCAACCCCTTTTCTTTTAACCCTTTGGATAAATAATACATTGGCCCACCAGAGACACTTCCATCAGCATTAATCTTCCTATACTTAACCCCCAACGTACATTCACAAAACTTTAACGACATTCCAATAAAGCCAGATAATATCATCCAGAAAGTTGCTCCTGGTCCGCCAAGTGAAATAGCCACTGCAACACCACCAATATTCCCAAGACCTACTGTGCCAGATAAGGCTGTAGCAAGAGCTCTAAAGTGAGAAACCTCACCCACTGAATCCTTATTTGAAAATTTTCCTAAAACAAGCTGAATGGCATGCTTGAAGCCTGTAAAATTAATAAATTTAAAGTACACTGTACAGAATACTCCTCCTGCGATCAGCCAAATCACGATTAGCTCTACATTTGCCTCACCAAAAGGTAATGAATAAAAAACTATATTTGAGATTGTTTTTGAAAGTGGTGCTAGAAATTCATTTATATTCTGATCAACACCCGCGAAAGCTTTTAACGGTAAAGTAAGTGCACTTAAGAAAATTAAGAATTTAAGAGAAAAATTTTTCATTTTTTTTAGATCCAAGCTTGAATATAGCTAATATAAGACTACTTTAATCATTATAATGAGTCTGTAAATCCACAAATCATAGATGAGAAATTATGAGATCACTCACAATAAAAAATCTTAAGAAAAAGTTTAAAAATGTTAACGCCGTTGATGGAATCAATATTGAAATAAACGAAGGAAAGATGATTGGAATTATTGGGCGATCAGGCGCTGGTAAATCAACATTATTAAGAATGATTAACAGGCTAACAGACCCTAGTGAGGGTTCAATAGAGTTTGATGATACAAAGGTTACCTCACTGAAAGGAAGGGCCTTAAGAAAGTGGCGTTCAGAATGTGCAATGATATTTCAGCAATTCAACCTTATTGAGCGATTGGATGTCTTAACTAATGTTTTAATCGGAAGTTTAGGAAGAAATTATAGCATTTTAAATTTATTTGGAATTTTTTCAAAAGAAGAAAAAATCAGTGCCTTAAGGAATTTAGAAAGGTTTGATCTATCTGAAAAAGCACTCCAACGAGCCAGTACCCTATCAGGAGGTCAGCAGCAAAGAGTTGCAATAGCCAGGGCTTTAATGCAAAACCCTAAAATTCTTCTTGCTGACGAACCTATTTCATCACTTGACCCTAAAAATGCAAAAAGAGTTATGGATGATATGCGTAAAATTAATAGAGAGGACGGGATAACGGTAATTTGTAATCTTCACTCTCTCGAGGTTGCAAAAAGATACTGTGATAGACTAATTGGACTTGCTGATGGAAAGGTTGTTTTTGATGGCTCTCCAGATGAATTGACGTTAGAAATTTCTAAAGAACTTTATGACTTAGATAATGACTAAAGCCACCGCAGAAAATCATAACAAAGAATTGAATCGTCTTCTAAATAAAAGACGTTTGTGGAACTTTTTTTTAGCAATTATAATTATAATAGGAATACTTCTCTCCTCTAGTGTAGTTGATGTTGATAGCTCACGATTGTTAAATGGCCTCCCTCGTCTTGGGGATTATATTAGTCAAATTCTTCCCCAGCTAGATTCTCAATCATTATTTCTTAACTCACAAATTGAAGGTTCTCTTTCCTATTGGTACTTTAACCTACCAAAGTATATAAAATTACTTTTCGAAACTTTCAATATGGCTCTTTTAGCAACAATTTTAGGCTCTACATTTGCTTTACTGCTAAGCTTTTTAGCTGCAAGGAATACTTCTCCCAATTCATTTCTTTACTACCTAGTAAGACGATCCCTTGAGTTCTTTAGAGGAGTCCCAGAAATAATTTTTGCAATTCTTTTTGTTTGGGCCCTTGGTATTGGACCTATTGCGGGCATTATAGCAATGACTCTTCATACAACAGGGTCATTAGGTAAGTTATTTTCAGAAGTGCATGAAAACTCAGATAATAAAACCAGAGAAGCCCTAAAAGCATCTGGGGGTAATTGGTTTTCAGAAATGAGGTTTGGTTTGTTACCGCAAGTTCTTCCAAACCTCATATCCTACGCATTACTGAGGTTTGAGATTAATATTCGTGCCTCAACAATACTTGGCTTTGTTGGTGCAGGAGGAATAGGCCAGGAACTCTATTTAGTTATTAATTTTAATTATTATGAAGAGGTTAGTGCAATAATCTTGATGATAATACTTACCGTAGTTTCTATTGACTTATTTTCTGAATACCTAAGAAAGAATATTATTGAGGCGGATAATGACTGATAAAGACATTACATTACTTCACCCCAAAATATTCCTTCCTCTTTGGAGGAGATCGCCTTGGGTAATAATTTTTTCACTAATTACTGTTTTGTATTTACTATTTTCAATAAACTACTTTAATTTTTCTTTTACCCAACTCTTACAAGGTTTCGGAAGAATGAAACCCATTCTTAGGTCTATGATAGTTTGGAATGATTTCCTTTCTTGGAATTTTAATTCCATAGCAATAGGTATGCTACAGACTCTCGCTATGGCATTTTTAGGCACTATAGCAGCCTCTATTATATCCATCCCCCTAGGCTTAATGGCCTCTAGAAAAGTTATAGAATCTTCGCTCACAAGATTCATTATTAGAAGATTTTTAGATTTTATTCGCGGTGTAGATATCTTAATCTGGGCCTTGATCTTTGTACGGGCCTTTGGCTTAGGACCTCTATCAGGCGTCTTAGCAATTTTTGTAGCTGATACAGGGACGCTTTCAAAGCTTTATTCTGAGGCGGCGGATAATGCTGATAATAAGCAAATTGAAGGTCTTGTTTCCTCAGGTTCGACAAAAATAGCAACCCTTCGCTTTGGTTTAATGCCCCAGGTAATGCCAATTTTCATTTCGCAAAGTTTGTATTTCTTTGAGTCAAACTCTAGATCTGCTGTTATTCTTGGAATTGTTGGGGCAGGAGGAATAGGCTTACAGCTATCAGAGAGGATGAAAGCACAATACTGGGATCAAGCCTTTTTTATAATTCTATTAATACTTATTATGGTTGCAATAATTGATCGATTGTCTAGAGCGCTAAGAGAAAAATTCATAGGTGAATAAAGATCACATCTGGCTTTCTTTTAAATTGAATTCCACACTACAAAAGCTTCATAGACCTTATAAAACATTATTAAACTGACCATTATGGTTAAGGACATTAAAACCCTACCATACTTAGTTTCTTGATACTTCTCAGATAAAAACCCAAGAACTCCAGTTAAAGCTCCAATAATAGCCATGGTAAAAAAAAGATCATAAAGTTCAGCATTCATTTTTTTTCTCTTATTTGTTAAAGTTTATTTACTGTAGTAATAATATCCGTATATTCTAGCAAGATATATTTTAAAGGGCCTGTAGCTCAGTTGGTAGAGCAGCTGACTCTTAATCAGCGGGTCTGGGGTTCGAATCCCCACGGGCCCACCAAAATAATAAGAATAAAAAAAGGATGAAAAGTGAATTTAGATAATTTAATAAATGCAAAAGTTACGCTTATAGCAATTCCTTTTTTCTTCTTGGCAATCCTTATTGAGATAATTTTTGTGAAATTTTTTAAGGCTAATGGATCAATAGATGCAAAAGATAACTCTGTATCAATTTTTATGGGCCTTATGAGTGTAGTTGTTAATGGCTTTGCTGCTTTTATAACTTTAAATGTTCTTTTTTGGTTTGAAAAATACCAATTATTCAATATTCCCTTAACCGTTAGTACTATAGTTATTTGCTTTATTTTAGACGACTTAAGATATTATACCCACCACAGAATAGTTCACAGAGTTAGATGGGGCTGGGCCATGCATGTTACCCACCACTCAAGCAATAGAATATCCCTAGCTATTGCGCTGAGGCAAGGTTGGACAAAACATTTCACAGGAACAATGTATCTTAAAATTCCCTTAATCCTGATCGGTTTTGATCCTGTGTTAGTTATTTTCTGCGGCGCATTAAATGCAGTCTATCAATTTTTTATTCATACAGAGACAATTAAAAAGCTTCCTAATTGGTTTGAGGCTATCTTCAATACACCCTCCCATCACCGAGTACACCATGGAAAGAACCCTCAATATTTAGATAAAAATTATGCAGGAACGCTTATAATTTGGGACAAACTGTTTAACACCTTTGCAGAAGAAGATAATAATGAGTTCCCTGATTATGGACTGGTTAAGGATTTAGAAACTTTTAATCCCATAAGAATAGCATTCCACGAATATTGGAATATCTTAAAAGATATGGTCAGGGTTGATATCTCTCTTAAACAAAAGTTTTTTTATCTTTTTGCTCCCCCAGGGTGGAGTCATGATGGGTCAAGGAAAATGTCCACGGATATAAAAAGAGAATTCAGCTCCAAATAATAACTATAAAAAAAGGCCCTCAAAAAGGGCCTTTTAATTTAGTATCTTTTCAAGAATTAAAATCTATAAGATAGACTTGCAGAAAGCATTCTTGGGTGACCATGTGTTCCAATAATATAGAATGGATCTGACATTGGACTAACTGG
>Ga0114997_10000857_pt1 | contig 25334 bp, 19 predicted proteins | sample ArcticOcean_MG_C_2_FD_87045 | JGI IMG/M metagenome (GOLD analysis project Ga0114997, IMG submission 87045) | Marine microbial communities from western Arctic Ocean - ArcticOcean_MG_CB4_136 | ecosystem: Environmental > Aquatic > Marine > Oceanic | place: Arctic Ocean: Canada Basin | collected... | reverse complement strand
TTATCAGTAACATTCACCAACAAAGCAGCTAAAGAAATGCAAAATAGAGTGAGCACAATTTTAAAATCAGGTGCAATTGGACTATCTTGGCTTGGCACATTTCATTCTATTTGTGCAAAACTTTTAAGGAAACACGCATCGGCAGTAGGATTAACATCAAATTTTACAATTATAGACACGGACGATCAATCAAGATTAATTAAAAATATATGCAAAGCTGAAAATATTGATATTAAACAACTAGCTCCAAAATACATCCTATCAATTATTGACAGATGGAAAAATAAAGGATTTTATCCTAACGAAGTTATATTAAATAGAAATGATATATATGAAAAAACAGTTTTGCCACTTTATAAAATATATCAACATAAACTTATAGACTTAAATGCTTGTGACTTTGGTGATTTAATTTTGCATACTGTAAAAATTTTAGAAAAAAATTTAGATATTAGAGAGATTTACTCCAATAATTTTAAATATATTTTAGTAGATGAATATCAAGATACAAATTTTATTCAAAGTAAATGGTTAAATCTATTATCTGAAAAACATAGAAATATTTGTTGTGTAGGAGATGATGATCAATCTATTTATAGTTGGCGCGGTGCAGAAATAAAAAATTTTCTTGAATTTGATCAGGTTTATCAAAATTCAAAGGTTATTAGATTAGAAGAAAACTACAGATCATCGCAAAATATTTTATCTGTTGCCTCAAATCTAATTGCAAATAATCAAAATAGAGTTGGAAAAACTTTAAAAACAACAATGGAAGAGGGTGATTTAGTAAAACTTAATTGTTTTAAAAATGGAAGAGATGAAGCTATTGGGGTTTCAGATGAAATAGAGAGAAAACTTAAAAACAAATATTCTTTTAATAATGTTGCAATTTTAGTTAGAGCAATATTTCAAACAAGAGAGTTTGAAGAACGGTTTCTTAAAATTGGCCTTCCTTATAGAATTCTTGGTGGAACAAAATTTTACGAAAGAGCAGAAATTAAAGATTGTGTTGCATATTTAAGATTAATTCATCAAGAAAAAGATGATTTAGCTTTTGGTCGTATTGTTAATATTCCTAAACGATCAATTGGTGAAAGTACTATAAAATTAATTCATCAACATTCACAAGAAAATTCTGTAAATTTAGAAGTATCTTCAAAAAAATTAATTGAATTAAACTTAATTAAGCCAAAAACTAAATTAGGACTCAGTTCTTTTCTTTTTTTAATGCAGAAATGGAGAAATGACATAAATATTAAAAAAATTAGTCATGTAAAATTATTGCAATTTGTTTTAGATGAGTCCGGGTATTCAGCTATGCTTAAAAATAAAAAGGACATTGATAACGAAAATAAGTTAGAAAATATTAAAGAACTTTTAAGTGCGATGAAAGAATTTGATACTTTAGAGAGTTTTTTGGAACATGTGGCCCTTGCTACCTCGATTGATCAAGATTGGGAAGGTGAAAAGATTAATATGATGACTATGCATGGATCCAAAGGTCTTGAGTTTGACGTAGTTTTTCTACCCGGTTGGGAAGAAGGCTTATTTCCACATCAAAAATCTATAGAGGAAAAAGGACAAAATGGACTTGAAGAAGAAAGAAGACTTGCATACGTAGGTATTACTAGAGCAAAAAAAAAAGCAATAATATCATTTTCTATGAACAGGTTTTATCAAGGAGATTGGATAGATAGCATGGCCTCAAGATTTATTGAAGAATTACCTGAAAAAAATTTAGAAAAAAATAGTTTTTTTGATGAAAATGAGCAAGAGGGGAATGATTTTGAATTTAATCAAGATTTTGAGGTAGATGAGGGAACAAGAAGCCCAGGGTGGATTAGATACCAAAAAAGAATTAAATGATTAAAAAAAGAATTTTAAAATTAAGAAAATTTATAAATTTATATAATCTTGATGGTTATATTGTACCTAAGAATGATGCCTATTTTTCAGAATTTGCTTATCCAGATAGATTAAAGAACATTTCTGATTTTAACGGATCTGCAGGTTTTGCAATAATTTTAAAAAAAGAAAATTTTTTATTTGTTGATGGTAGATATACAATTCAAGCTCAAAATCAATCTAGTAAAAATTTTAAAATAATTGAAATACCTAAACAGACGTTAAAAAATCAAATTAAAAAATATAATAAAAAATTATTATTAGGATTCGACCCACAACTTTTTACAAATAAATCAATAAAAAAAAGATTTCAAAATATTGCTACATTAATACCAATCAATGAAAATTTAATAGATAAAGTTTTTAAAAAAAAAGATAGTAGAAATGTAAACCCTTTTTATGAATTAAGTAATAAAATCACTGGAGAAACAACAACATTAAAAATAAAAAGATTATTAAAACATATTAAAAAAAAAGATATTAACAATATATTTATAAGTGCACCAGAAAATGTAGCTTGGCTTTTAAATCTAAGAGGAAAAGATAATCCCAATAGTCCAATACCAAATTGTAAAATTATTCTTACAAATAAAAAAGAGATATTTTTTTTCTCATGTCCTAAAAAAATAGATTTTATAAAAAAAAATAACAATTATAAAAATTTTATTTATTGTACATATGAAGACTTTTCTAATGTGATAAATAACTTAAGTGGAAAAAATTTTTGTGTAGATGAGATGACGTGTTCAGTTGCTAATGAAATAATTATAGCAAAAAAATTTAAAATAAAGCTAAGAACAGACCCGTGTTATATTATGAAATCAATAAAAAATAAATTTGAAATAAAAAATATGATTAACACTCATGTCAAGGATGGTTTAGCGCTAACTAAATTTATTTATTGGATGAAAAATAATAAAAAAAAAAAAATAACAGAGGTAATGGCACAAAATAAATTGGAACAATTTAGAAAATTAAATAAAAACTATCTATTTCCTAGCTTTAATACCATTGCTGGATCAGGATCTAATGGTGCAATTGTTCACTATAGGGCAACAAAAAAATCTGACAAAATCATTAAAGATAGTGATATTTTTTTATGTGACTCAGGTGGGCAATATAAATTTGGCACAACTGATGTAACAAGAACTATTTGTTTTTCTCCACAAAAAAAATCAATTAAAAATATGTTCACTAAAGTTTTAAAGGGTCATATAGCTGTAGCTCAAATAGATTTGAATAAATTCAATACAGGTAAAAAAATTGACTCTAAAGCTAGACAGTTCTTAAAAAAAGATGGATTTGATTACTCTCATGGAACGGGTCATGGTGTTGGTTTCTTTTTAAATGTTCATGAAGGTCCACAAGCTATTTCCAAATATAATTCTATTATACTTAAAGAGGGAATGATTTTAAGCAATGAACCTGGATACTATAAAAAAAATCATTACGGAATAAGAATAGAAAACTTAGTTTATATAAAGAAAAATAAAAATAATTTATATTTTGAAAACTTAACTTTGGCACCAATTGATAATGACCTAATAAATTATGAGCTACTTACAACAAAAGAGAAAAATTATTTATTTAAATACCATCTAGATATTTACTCAAAATATTCAAAATTTTTGGATTTAAAAGAAAAAAAATGGTTAGCTAGTCTTATTTAACATATTCAACCATGCGTCTTGTGTTATCACTTTAACGTTCAATACATTTGCATTATTAATTTTTTTTGCAGTTGGTTTTTCACCTGTTATTAAATAATCAAGTTTTTTATTTACATTGTTTATAATCTTACCTGCATTTAGCTCAATCAATGACTTGGCTTCTGCTCGACTTATTCCTCTTAGTTTTCCTGTAAGCATAAAAGTTTTATTTTTTAATAGTCCATTTTTATTAACTAGAGAAACATCTAATATCTCAAGTTCTTTATTTAATTCTAACAAAACTTTTAAATTTGTTTTATTTAAAAAAAAATTTTTCATAGAATTAATCTGCGTTTCACCAATTCCATCAATATCCACTAAATCGTTCATATTTTTTTTAATATTTAATTTAAGAAAATTATCTGAAGATTTCAAATGTCTTGCAATTAGTTTTGCATTTTCTTGCCCTATATGTCTTATCCCTAATGAATATATAAACTTTTCAAGGCCTATTTTCCTTTTATTATCTATAGAATATTTAAGATTTGATGCTGACAATTCTCCCCATCCATCTAGTCTTTTAATTTTTTCATAATCAAGTTTAAATATATCTTGTGGAAGTTTAACTAGATTAATTTGCCAAAAATTTTCAACAATTTTTTTACCGAATCCATCTATATTAAAAGCTTCTTTTGAAACAAAATGTTTTATTTTCTCTATAGCGATTTTCTCGCACACATAACCCTCTGCAATACATCTTCTAACAGCATCTTGTTTTTTTGTTATTTCATTTAAATCCTTAATAGTTTTAGAGTTGCACGAGGGACAATTTTTTGGAAATATAAATTTTTTTGAATTTTTTTTTCGCTTATTTAGATCTACGGAAATAACATGGGGTATAACATCTCCAGCTCTTTCAACTGTAACAATGTCACCTACTCTTATATCCTTTCTATTTATTTCATCTTCATTATGTAATGTGGCGTTAGAAACTATAACTCCACCTATTTTTACTGGTTTTATTTTAGCTACTGGCGTTAGAGCTCCAGTTCTTCCAATTTGAATTTCAATGTTTAAAATTTCAGATGTGGAATTGTTTGCTAAAAATTTATGAGCAATTGCCCATCTTGGTGCATTTGCTGCAAAACCTAATCTTTTTTGTAATTCAAAATTATTTACTTTATAAACTATGCCATCTATATCAAATTCAATTTCTTTTCTTTTTTTTTCTAGATATTCATGATTAAAAATCAAATTTTTTACTCCCTTAATTTTTTTGTTAAACGGGTTTATTTTAAAGCCCCATAATTTTAAGTTATCTAAAAACTCTACTTGGGTGTTAATTTTTATGCCATTAGAATACCCATAGTTATATGCAATAAATTTTAGAGGTATTTTGCTGGTAATAGCTGAATCTTTTTGCCTTAACGAACCTGAAGCTGCATTTCTAGGATTGGCAAACTTTTCACTTATCTTTTTAAAATCATTATTTTGAATGAACACCTCTCCTCTTATATCAATTTCAGTGGGAAAATTTTTTGCAATTATTAATTTTGGTATATCATTTATAGTTTTTAAATTTTCAGTTATATCCTCTCCTTCTTTTCCATCTCCTCTAGAAAGCCCTTTTATAAATTTTCCTTTTTTGTATATAAGGGAGGCAGAAATACCATCTATCTTTGGTTCGGCACTATATTCAATGTTATCTGTTTTATTATAACTTAGAAAATTAAAAATTTTTTTTTCAAAATTAATTAAATCTTCCTCATTAAAAGCATTACTAAGAGATAACATTGGGACTCTATGGCTAACCTTTTTAAAATTTTTAGATGGTTTAAATCCAACAGAATTAGATGGTGATTTTTTACTTTTTAAAAAATTATATTTTTTTTCTAAATCTAAAACTTCTTTTTTAATCTCATCAAACTCAAAATCACTAATATATGATAAATTTTTATTATAATAAAGTTCATTGTATTTTTGAATTAATTTAATTTTGTTTAGATATTTTTTGTAAATTTCATTATCATTCATTTTTAGTAAATATAGATTTATATTTTTTAATTATAAAATTACTTTCGTTTTTTCTTTTTTTTGGTTTTGCTAATTTATACTCTTTGTTAAATATCTTATAAGTATTTTCATACCATTCACTAGACTTATAATTATAACCTAATAAATTTGCATATTTTTTGGCTTCAGACTCTAGACCAATTTTATAATGAAGTTCTACCAAACGATGTAAGGCCTCTTCTACAAAAACTGTTGTCTGATAATCATTAATAACAACTTTATATCTATTAATTGCGGCAATCCACTTTTGCTTTTGGATATAAAAATTTGCAATATACATTTCTTTTGAGGCTAATATTTCTAATATTAAATCTAGTTTAAATCTTGCATCTAAGGCAAAATCTGTATTTGGGAAATTTTCAACTACATATATAAATTTCTCTCTAGATTTTAATAGGGGCTCTATATCTTTCTTTTCATCTACTATGCTTTGATAATAACTCATGGCCAATAAAAAGTGTGCATAATCTAATCTTTTATTACTTGGATATTTTTTAATAAACATTTCTAGTTCATTAATAGAATCTCTATAATAAGCAGAAGAATAATACGAGTAAGCAGCCATCAAAGCAGATTTTGCTGCCCAAGAAGATTGCGGATATAAAAGTTCTGCTTCATTAAATTTTTTAGCAGCAGTTAATCCATCTCCTTTTTCTAAATTTTCTATTCCATCGCGATAGGAATCGATCATTTGAAGTTCTAAATCTTTTTCTTTAATTATTAGAGGATTTTTTTCTTTTGAGCATCCACTAACAATTAAGATTAATAATATAATAATAAATTTTTGCATAAACTAATATAAAATTTCTATCAGAAATTTTAAAAAACAGTAAATAATTATGCTATTGATTTAAGAGAATTCCTATTAATAAATGCGTGAGGAATGTTTTTTCCTTTGATTTCTAGTATTGAAAAGTTTTGATTATCCTCAAAAACCTTTCTTAATAGCTGGTTAGTTAGTTTATGACCACCCTGTGAACAAACAACTTTTCCTATAATCTTATATCCTGACAAGTAAAGATCACCCATGCAATCTAAAATTTTGTGGTTTACAAACTCTTTTGCATTTCTAAGTCCATCTTTATTTAAAACTTTGTTATCTTTGACAACAATTGCATTTTCTAAACTTCCACCTTTAGCAAGATTCATTGATTTAAGCTTTTCTATGTCTTCGTAAAGACAAAAGGTTCTAGAGTTATAAATATCTGTAAGATCTGACTCGTAGACATTTACTAAATTTTTCTGAGTGCCTATTAGCTCATTATTGTACTTAATTTCAAAATCTATATCTAAACTAATTTTATTTGGCTCTATTGAAATAGTTTTATTCCCATCTTCAAAAAAAACTTTATTTTCAATTTTAATTACTTTAATAGGTGTCTCACTTACTTTTAGGCCGACTTTTTCAATCTCATTGATGAAAATTAATGCAGAACCATCTAAAATTGGAACTTCTTCTGTGTCAATTTCTATTACAGCATTATCAACACCTTTTCCATATAGCGCACCCATTAAGTGTTCAATGGTAGAAACCTTTACTCCAAATTCATTTGAAATAGTTGTACATAAAGTTGCATTACATACATTGAAAAGGTTAGGAATTACATAGTTGTTGTTCAATAAATCTGTTCTTTTAAATATTATTCCAGTATTAGGCTCGGAAGGTAAAACTTTTATATTAGCTAACTTTCCACTGTGAAGACCGACACCTTTTAATTTAAAAGAATTTTTAATTGTTTTTTGATTTAAAACAGACATTACATAATTTATATGTTTTTTATAAAAAAAATTAAAAACAACTAATATTACAAGAAAATACAATTTTATTTAAAAAGATAAAATAATCTCTCAAATAAACCTTTTTTTTCTATTTTTTTGGGTACAAAAAGAACTTCCTGCTTATTAATGCCTTGTGTTAACCTTAACCCAGATTGGCATATGTTAATAATCGACTCTTCAAAAAAATCAATTTCTTCAGCTAGAGGTTTTTTTTCTGCAATGTTAATGTGCATATTATTTAAAATTTTTGCACCCTGACCTATTAAAATAATTTTTAATTGATTTTTATCATTTTCATTTTTTTTGTTTTCTATTAAACTAAAACTGAGAGTTAATGTTTCATCAATCCTAGCAAAAATTATTTTTTTAATTAAATCTAAAGATAATTCCTTCTTATTAATTTTGGCTAAAAAATCTTTATCAAATAATTCATTATTTTTTTCGATGTCTGAAAAATTAATATTTTTATTTAAGTTAGACTTAATTTTTTCTGCAAGATCAGTATCGAGTTTTAAAATATTTGCTATATCTTTTGTAATATGATGACCTCCGATTGACAAAACTTCAAAAGATTTTAACCGATTTTTTTCATAACAAATAATAGATGTTTTTTCATAGCCTATATCAAGGAAGGCAATTTTACTGTATTCATCAAAATGTTTTTTATAATTATAAGACTTTGCATAACTAGAGCATATGAATTGATCTACTAAAATTTGATGCTTATGAAATAATTTTTCGATACTTTTAATTAGCATTTTTGGAAAGCAAATAAAAATAATATCTATAGAAAAATTTTTGCATTTTGAATTTAGTGGTAAAAAATCATAATCTTTATCATCCACTTTATAATTATTAACTATAATATGAATTATATTTTTATCTAAATTAGAATTTAATATTTCTTGTTTGGCACCTTGTATTAAATATTGAATATCTTGTTTGGTGATAACTTCACTTTCATTATTTTTAGCAACAGAAAGTGAAATAGAAAAAGCATCAGACGTATCTAACATTAAACTTACATTGTTTAAATATTTGCCAGTTTTTTTTTCTATATCAAATATAATTTTTTCTATTGTACGCTCAGTTTCTACAAAATTTAATTTATTAAGCTTTAAATATGTAGAGCACTTATCTTCTGTAGAGAAAATAATAGTGCCAATATGTTTATTAAAGCAAGCTGCTCTAATTGTAGATGAGCCTAAATCTATATAAACATCAAAGTTTTTTTCATTCATCTGACACTATTATTCGTTTTATAATTCTTAAATCAATAGTTTTATTTTTAGTGAATTTTTTACTATTCATAATTTTATTTGCTAGGTTTAGTTTCTTTATAATATTAATTTTTGGCAATCTTATTAGTACTCCTTGTTTTGTTTTTATATCCCATCTCTTATTGATAAAATAATAAATTGATTCTACATCATTATAATTAAAAATAGATTTATCTATATTTTTTTTAAATTTAATGAAGTCTAGATTATTAGGTTTGCCAAATACAAATGGTAGCTTTTTCTTACGAGCTGTATTCTCATCATAATCAATTAATTTTCCATTAGATCCTATAAAAAAAAGATTATAATTTAAACTTATGACAGCCAATAAATCTGCTTTTTTTATGTCTATTGAAATTGAATCTGGATATTTTTTTTTTACAATAAAAGATTCCACTAAGTTATTTTTTATAAGTACTTTCTTAAAAATATCTTTATCTACAAGTAAAATATTTTTTGATAAAATAATCTTTAATTCATTGTAAATTTCAATATTTTTTTCGTGGGTAAGTCCATATACTGTAATATACTTAATTTTTAATAACGAATTTTTTTTTAAAATTTTCGATTTTTGACTTATGGTTGATAATAAAATAAATAATAAAATATAGAAAATAATTCTTTTTTTTTTATCTATTGATTGAAGCATCTTTTAAAATCCATTCAATTAATTCTATAAAACTCATACCATGATAAGCGGCAATTTCGGGGACCAAGGAAAGTGGCGTCATACCTGGTTGAGTATTAGTTTCCAATAAGTAAAATTTATTTTTATAAAATTTAAAATCAGACCTTGTAACCCCCTTACAGCCTATTAAATTATGTGCTTTGAGTGCAATATTCATTACTTGATCAAGATAATTTTTTTTTAAATCAACTGGTATAATATGCTTTGTGTTGGCTTTAAGGTTATATTTTGCCTGGTAATCATAAAACTTTCTTTTTGGTTTCAATTCTATTGCACCTAATTTTTTTTTACCCAAAATAGCAACTTGAATTTCTCTACCACCTATAAACTCTTCTATCAAAACTTCTTTATAGTTACTTATTTTCTTTAAGTTGCGAATAAGATTTAGTTTATTGCAAATATAAACATGTACACTTGATCCTTCATTAATTGGTTTAATAACAACTGGAAAACCAATTTTTTTTTTTATTATTGTTATTATTTTTTTATCTATAAAATTATTGGCATTAAATTTAAATTTAATATATTTTGGTGTGAGTATTTTATTTTTTGTGTATAGTTTTTTTGAAATTTCTTTATCCATTGCAATAGACGAAGCCATAACTCCCGAGTGCGTGTATCTAACTTTGTAAGTCTCAAGTATTGTTTGCATATATCCATCTTCACCAAATTGACCATGTAGTGCATTAAAAATAATATCTGGTTTAAAATTTTTGATTTTTTGTTTTAGATCTTTATCTGGTTCACATATAATTACTTTATACTTTTTCTTCTTAAGTTCTTTATAAACACCAGCTGCTGTCTCTAAGCTAATCAACCTTTCTTTAGAGATGCCCCCTCCCAATATTATAATTTTTTTATTCATTCAATGATTTCAATTTCTGTTTCTAACTCAATTCCTGTTTTAGACTTTACTTTTTCTTTCACAAATTTAATTAGTTTTATCATATCTTCAAATCTAGCATCTTTTTTGTTAATAAAAAAATTACAATGTTTCTGAGAGATTGCAGCATCGCCATATTTTTTGTCTAGAGGTACGGATTCTTTAATTAATTCCCAAACCTTCTTTTCTGTTTGATTAATTGGGTTTTTGAATGTGCTACCGCCAGTTTTAATTTTTGTTGGCTGTGTAAGATTTTTTTTATTTTTTAATGTTTGCATTAATTTTTCAACTTCATTTTTTTTGACATTCTGACCTCTAAAAGAGGCGCTTAAAAATATGAATTCTGGATTTAAATCACTTTTTCGATAATTGAATTTTATTTTCGATGATGGAATTGAAAAAACTCTTCCACTTCTATCAATTGCTTGAACGGAAACTACTATATCCTTAAAGTCTTTATCAAAACAGCCTGAGTTCATTTTTAATCCACCACCTATAGTTCCAGGAATACAGTATAAAAATTCCAAGCCACCAATATTGTTATCACTTGCAAATTCAGATAGATTTTTATCGCTCGCAGCACTTCCTGCTATAATTGTTTTATCTGGTAGTACTGATATCTGTGAAAAATTTTTTCCTAATTTAATAATTACCCCATCAAAAAAATTATCACTTATAAGCAAATTTGAGCCAGCACCTAGAACGAAAATTTTCTCTACGTATCCAAATTCTTTTAAAAATAAAACTAAATCTGACAAATTATCTGGTTTAAAATAAGCTTTTGTTTTTCCACCTATGTTAAACCAATTGGTTTTTTTTAATTCATAATTAAAAAATAATTTACTTTTTATTTTTTTTGAAAAATCTTCTAATAAATCTTTTTTTTTCATATTAAATTGGGTAATTCTTTCATCCAGTTTGATATTGAACCAGCACCCATACTGATTACAATTTTTTTTCCATTGATTGTTTGTTTAATAAATTTAGCAAGTTCAAACTGGTCTTTAACAATAAAAACTTTAACGTTTGAATTTTTAATTATTTCTTTTGCATATCCGTAATAATCAAATCCTAATTTTATTTTCTCTCCTGCGGTATAAATTGGACATAAAACTACAATATCTGCTTTTTTAAATGAAAGACTAAACTCTTTTTTTAAATCTTTTAGTCTGCTAATTCTATGTGGTTGAAAAATACAAATTATTTCTTCTTCTTTATACGCTTTCTTTACCCCATTGAGTACTTCCTTTATCTCTGTTGGGTGATGTGCATAATCATCATAAAAAGGTGTACCTTTATATTCAAATATTTTATTAAATCTTCTCTGAACACCTTTAAAATTTCTTAATCCATTTTTAATTATACTTTTTGAAATACCTATTGTAACCGCTACCGCTATAGCTGCAGTTGCATTTCTAATATTGTGCAGACCAAGAATTGGTATTTTAATATTTTTAATCATTACATTTTTTTTTCCTGGAAGTTTTATGTCTAAATCAAATTCACAAAATTTTTTTAACTGCTTAATATTCTTAATATGAAATTGGGCTCGTATATTAGTTCCGTAAGTATAAAAATTTTTTATTTTAATTTTTTTAATTATTTCTTTATTATTTTTATCATCTAGGCAAATAAAAGATTTCCCAAATGAAGGTACTTTCTCTATAAAGTCTGTAAATATTTTTTTTAAATTCTTCATAGATTTATAATGGTCAATATGCTCTCTATCCACATTTGTTATAATTGAATAAGTTGGAGGTATTTTTATAAAACTTCCATCTGATTCATCCGCTTCTAAAATACACCAGTTACTTTTTCCAAGTCTTGCTGAATTATTAAATGAGTTTAAAACACCACCATTTATAATTGTTGGGTCTAATTTTGTTTTAGAGAATATTGCAGCTACCAGAGAAGTTGTTGTAGTTTTGCCATGAGACCCTGCAACTACGATGTTTTTTGTTAACGAAACTATATGCGCTAACATTTCCCCTCTTTTATAAATTGGTAAATTTTTATTTCTAGCATCAGTTATTTCAATATTGTTATTTTTTATTGCAGAAGAGATGACCAAAATAGTTGATTTTTCTATATTTTTTTTTTTATGACCAATAAAGATTTTAATTTTATTTTTTTTTAATCTTTCAATATTTTTATTGTTTGAAATATCACTACCTTGGACTTTAAATCCCATACCTTTCATTATTAAGGCTAGCCCACTCATTCCAATTCCACCTATGCCAACGAAGTGTATAATCTCAGTTTTGGCTAATTCAATTTTCATTAATAGTGTTTATAAGTTTTTCATTTATATTAATCCACGTATTTTGATAACTAAATTTTTGCATATTTTTTTTTTTATTTAAATATTCATCTTTATTTTCTATTATGTTAACTAGGCTACTTGTTAAGTTATCATTTATAAGCTCTTCTTCTTTTAACATCCAACAGCAGTTTTTATTCTTATAAAATAATGCATTTTCGTATTGATGATTATCTTTTGCAAAAGTGTATGGGATTGCCAATGATGGTATATTCAAAAAAATTAACTCTGACAATGTTGATGCACCTGCTCTAGTCACACATATATTTGCTTTAGAAATAGTATTCTGAATATCTGTTTTAAAATCAAATAACTCATTTTCGATGTTATTCTTAGTGTAAAAATCTTTTAATTTTTTATAATTAGAGAAATTAGTTTGTTGAAATATTTTTATATTATATTTTTTAGATAAGCTAATTATTGAAATTTTAAGTTTCGTATCAAATAATTTAGCTCCTTGACTTCCACCTATAATTAAAAGATTTACTTTGTCTTCTATAATTTTATTGTAATTATATTTTGAGGAATAAAAATTTTTTCTAAGTAATGGATTAATTAATTGAATTTTTCTTTTATACTTTTCTGGAAAATTTATAATTTTATGTGAATAACAAAATATTTTTTTACATATCGGTAAAAAAAATTTATTGGCTCGACCAAGAACTAAATTGGGTTCAAATAAAAAAATTTTTTTTCCTAAAAATTTTGCAGCAACACATAAGGGTAACGACATATATCCTCCTGTTGATATTAAAATATCTATTTTGTTAATTTTTAAATAAAAAATAGATTTAATCAAAGCATATAGTAATAATAAAAATTTTATAGGTAACAAAAATAAATTTTTTGTTATTTGTGGCGTATCAATAATGGTTAAAGAATAATTATTTAAATTCAAAAATTTTTTACCTCTCATATCTGATGTCAAAAAAATTTGAAACTGACCTTTTAAATGATCAAAAAATATCTGAGCTGGGATTACATGCCCACCTGATCCTCCAGTGCTTATTAGAATTTTTTTTTTCATTAATGTATTCTTCTTTTTGTCAAATTTAAAATTATTCCTGATAAAATTGAAATACCCACTATCGATGATCCACCATAGCTTAAAAATGGAAGCGTCATACCTGTGGTTGGTAACAATCCAATATTAACACCAATATGTATTAACGCTTGAAACAATATCATGGAAATAGATCCTACAAGAATTAATTTTATTTTGTCATTTTTTTCAAGATATAATTTTTTAAATACTTGATAAATAAAAAACAAAAAAATAAACATTAAAATAATTATTATAATGACTCCAAATTCTTCAGAAATTACTGATGCAATATAATCTGTGTGAGCTTCCGGAACTCTATTTTTTAAAACACCCTCTCCTATCCCCTTGCCAAAAAAACCTCCATTGCTAATAGCCTCTGAGGCTTTTTCTGACTGGTAGTTATTTCCTGAGCTGGGATCAAAAAATGACTTAAGACGAATTAATATGTAACTAAATTTAGGTATAAAAAATATTAAGTACATTAATAGTAAAAGTATTAACCCAAAAAATAAAAAGAAAATAATTAAATTAATTCCAGATATAAATATTAAACTTAACCAAGTTAGAAAAACTAGGAGTGTTTGACCAATGTCTGGTTGAGTTATTAAAAGAAAAATAATTGGGACAATAACAATAAAGCTTAAAAAATATTTATAATAAATATTATTTTGTTTTTTTGAGGATAAAACGGTCGCGATCATTATTATAATGAATGGCTTTAATAATTCTATAGGTTGAAACTGAGGCAAAAAAGGAAAATTTAACCATCTTTTTGATCCTTTTACCTCTATACCAATAATCGGAACTAATATTAATAATATTAAACAAATTATAAACAAAAAATAAGAGATTTTAAATAAATCATTTTTTTCTAATGATGAAAAAAATATGATAAAAAAAAAACCAATCGCAATATAAAACAAGTGTTTAAAAAAAAAATAGTAGCTATTTGTATCCAATTTATCAGAAGCTACTAAAGAAGTGGAGACTAGAGAAAAAAATAACCCTAAACTAAAAAGCAAAATAATTAAAAAGAAGACAGACTTATCAATGTTTTTCCATATGTCATAATAAAATCTATAAATAAAATTAGCGTTTAGCATTTATTAACTTTTTAATTTTTAGTTTATTAACAAGTAAATTAAATTTTCTCCCTCTTTCCTCAAAATTTTTGAAATTATCAAACGAAGCTGCTGATGGACTAAATAGAATAGTTTTATGTTCAAAATTTTTTTCAGAAACTATATCTATTTTAATTTTTTTTATAGCATTTTTTAGACTAATAAAATTTTGACATTTAAGTCTATTTTTTAGTTGTTTAATAAAAAACGATCTATTATTTCCAAAAATATAAGCTGTATAATTTGTACATTCTTTCTTGGTCAGAAAAAATTTATCACCTAATTTTGGTATACCACCGATAATCCAATACACTTTATTTAAAGATCTTAGAACACTTACTGAAGATGAAAAACTGGTTGCTTTTGAGTCATTGATTATAGTGAGTTTTTTTGATTTAAATATTGTTTGTTGTCGATATTTCAAACCTTTAAAACTATTAATAGTTTTAAATAAACTATTTTTATTGAGATTTAACTTATTAGCCAATGCAAAAATATAAGCCAAATTTTCTTGATTTCCAGATGTCATGAAATATGAATTTTTAATATATTTTAAATTTTTTTTATCATAATTTATATCTACATTAATAATCTTTGTATTTATTTTTTTTTTCTGAGCTTCTTTTTTAAAAAATTTATTCTTAACATTTAAAAATGCACAATCTTTTGAGGTTTGGTTTCTAATCAATTTAAACTTTGACTTAAAATAATTATAAAAAGTTCCATGTCTCTCTAAATGATCTGGTGTAATATTTAGCAAAACGGCATAATTTGCTTTAAAATTTTTAGTATATTCAATTTGATATGAAGATGCCTCTATTACAAAAATTGTTTTTAAGCTAATTTTTTTTTCATTTAAAATTGGTTTTCCAATATTTCCAGTAAGTCTAACATCCCATTTTTGATCTTTTAAAACTTCGAATAAAATTTTTGCAGTTGTTGACTTGCCATTTGTACCTGTAATTGTAATATTTTTATTTTTATGATACTGACTGTAAAAGATATCTAAATCTGTAATTATTTTAGATTTATTAATCTTTAAATATTTTTTCAGCTTACAGTTATCTATATTTATTCCTGGGCTTATTACTATAAAATCAAATTTTTTATCACTAATATCTTTATAATTAATAAAAAAAGTTTTTTTAATTCTATTCTTAGTAATATTTTTATTATCATCATATATAGAAATGCTATTTTTTTTTTTCAAAAAATGAAAACTAGATAAACCACTTTTACCTAGTCCATATATTAAAATTTTTTTTTTTAGAAAAATATTTTTTTTTAACATTATCTTAGTTTCAAAGTTGCTAGTCCTATCATTGCAAGAATAATTGAAATTATCCAAAATCTAATAACCACCGTTGATTCTGCCCATCCTTTTTTTTCAAAATGGTGGTGTATGGGAGCCATTTTAAAAACTCTTTTTCCTGTTAGTTTGTATGAGATAACTTGAACTATTACTGAAATTGCCTCTAAGACAAATAACCCTCCCGTAATTGCTAGTACTATTTCATGTTTTGTAATTATCCCTATAGCTCCAAGAGAGCCCCCTAGGGCCAGTGAACCAGTATCTCCCATAAAAATTTTTGCTGGTGGTGCGTTAAACCATAAAAAACCCAGGCAAGCACCTATTATAGATCCACAGAAAATTGAAGCTTCACCAACACCTTCTATGTAAGGTATTTGAAGATAATTGGAAAAAACAACATTGCCTGTCACATAGCTTATTAATGCAAAACACCCAGCAACAAGAATGACTGGAACTGTTGCTAAGCCATCAAGACCATCCGTTAAGTTTACTGCATTCGACGATCCAACAATTATAAAAACTGAAAATGGTATAAAAAACCACCCTAAATTGATTATTAAATTTTTAAAAAATGGAAAATATAAATTTTGTAATTCAGAGTTGTTTGTAAAATAACTTAAAAAAGATATTCCTATAACAGCAATTAATATTTGTGAAAAAATTTTAAATTTAAATGATACTCCATTAGAATTCTTATGTTTAATTTTTTGATAATCATCATAAGCACCTAACAATCCATAGCTGAATGTGATATATAATAAAAAACAAATGTACAAGCTACTTAAATTTCCCCATAATAAAACACCTGAAAATAAACCTAATAAAATTAAAACACCTCCCATTGTGGGAGTGCCAATTTTTTTAATTATATGGTCGTTTGGGCCATCTTTTCTAATAGGGTTTAAAATTTTATTTGTTGAAAAAAATTTTATAAAGGGTGTTCCTATTAAAAATACAATAAGCATTGATGTAAACATTGCCAATCCAGTTCTAACAGTAAGATATTTAAAAACATTAAGGAAAGTATATTTATCTATGAGTTCTAAAATAATATTATAGAGCATTTATTTTTCCTTTTTTTAAATAATTAGTTATTTGATGCAGTTCTGTTGAATTAGAACCTTTAATCATTAAATGATCATTATTATCTATATTCCTTTTAATCAAATCAATTATTTGTTCAGTTTCCTTTAAAATTATCCCTTTCTTATGGTTATGAATATTTTTATAAGTTTCTTTAATATGTTTTCCGATTACATTAACTTTATCAATTGATGTTGAATTGATAATTTTAGATACTTCCAAGTGTAATTTTTTCGAGTGACTACCAAGATCAAGCATATCTCCTAGAATCAAATGTTTTTTATTTTTTTTATTTTTAATTCTATCAAAGTTTTCAATTGCAGATTTTAAAGACAATGGGTTAGAATTATAGCTTTCATCTACAAGAAAAAAACTTTTTTTACCCATCGTTATTTTTGAAATATCACCTCTGCCCTCGGGTACTTCATGGCTATAAAAAATATTTTTATCTAATTTTCTTATATTTCTGAATAGTGAAATAACGGTTATTGCAGCTAGTAAATTTTTAATATAATTTTCAAATATTAAAGAGACAAAAAAATATTTAATTAATTTGTTCTGCTTTATTCCTATTTCAAATTTTTTACCTATTTTTTTAATACTATTTAACTTGATATTTGTGTGTTTATTTTTAATAGCAAAAGAATGGACATTTATATTATTTTTTGTTGCTATTTTTTTATGTAAATTATAAAATTTATCATCTGCATTTAATACCAAATCTCCATTTGTTTTTATATTGTTTATAATTTCAGCTTTTGCTAAGGCTATACTTTTTATATTTTTAAAGTTTTTGGCATGTGCGTATGAGATATTTGTAATTACACCTACGTCAGGTTTAAGAATATTTGTTAAAAAATTAATTTCTCCTTTTTTGTCCATGCCTACTTCAAAAACTCCATAATCATTTTTTTGATCTAAATTAAATAAACTCAGAGGGACACCAAATTTATTATTAAATGATTTTTTTGAATAAGATGTTCTACTAAATTTATTTAAAGTTTTTCTAAGAAGTTCTTTTAAGGAAGTTTTCCCACAACTTCCTGTTATAGCAATAATTTTACTAGCTGAATTTTTTCTAATGATTGAAGAAGTTCTTGTTAAGAAATCTAAAGTATCTTTTACTTTAATTTGCTTTGACTTATCTATATTTTTATCAATTTTGTTAACGATAGCCAACAATGCACCGTTTTTAAATGTTTCTTTTAAAAATAAATTACCATTATTTTTTTTTCCATTAATTGCAAAAAAAATGTCATTCTTTACTACTTCTCTAGAATTAATAGCTGCATTAGTGATTTTTTTTTCACATATTAAATTTTTATAACCGCTTTCTTCTTTAAGAATATTTAATTTTATATCTTTTGATAAAAGTTTATTTTTATTTCTAATATTTTTTTTTATAAAATATTTGTCTGAAAAGAATCTATTTGAATTACCATAATTTTGAATATTTTCATGCCCCTTTCCTGCTACAACTAATATTTCTCCTGTATGTAAACTAAGTATTGCTTCTTTGATTGCTTTTTCTCTATCTGGAATTTCATTAAGTTTAGATTTATTAATTCTTTTTTTTATATAATTTCTTATTTTTTTAGGGTTTTCATTTCTGGGATTGTCATCTGTTAAAAAAATTTTATCACAATAATAATTTGCAATTTTTCCCATTTTTGGTCTTTTAAGCTTATCTCTTTCACCTCCACAACCAAAAACTATTGAAATTTTTCTATATTTAAATTGCTCTTTTAAGTTTTGAAGACAAGTTTTAAGTGCATCCGGTGTGTGTGCATAATCTAAAATTACCATTGATTTGTTTTTAATTTTTCCAACTTTTTCCAGTCTTCCATAGATTGGTTTAATTTTGTTGGCAATATTTATTATTTTTTTAAATGTTAAATTACTTCTTTCTGCTGCGATCATAGACATTAACATATTTTTAATTTGAATTTTTCCTATTAAACTTGTGGTAAATTTATAATAAATATTTTTATATTTAATTTTAATTAATTGCTTTTCTCCTACAAAATTATGAGAAACTATAGAAAGATCACTTTTATAATTTGATACTGTAATAATTTTTAACTTTTTTTTCAAAGTGATCTTTTTAATTTTTTTGTACTCAGGTATAGTATTGTCTGTAATTAAGGTTGAGTTTTTTTTTAATAGTTTTTCAAATAAGTATAATTTTGAATTTAAGTAATTTTTAAAATTTTTATGATAATCTAAATGATCATGTGATAAATTTGTAAATATTCCAACGTTAAATGCCAATCCATCTAATCGATTTTGCTTAAGTCCATGACTAGATGCTTCCAATATTACATTGTTAATTTTTAATTTTTTTATTCTTGTCAATTCATATCCTAAGTTGATTGGGTCTAAAGTTGTATTGGATATAGATTTTTTACTTACTGTAGTTTGAATTCCGAGCGTCCCGATTGAAGCAACTTTTTTTTTATTTAATTTTAATATTTGAAAATAAAAATCTGCTATTGAGGATTTCCCATTTGTTCCTGTAACTGCGATTAAATTTTTTGGTATATCTCTATAATACTTAAAGCTTGTCTCAGACAAACTTTTTCTTACATTTTTAGAACTTATATAAAGAACATCTTTTTTAAATCCTTCTTTTTTATTGCTAGATATAATCGTTCTTGCGCCATTTTTGATTGCATTGCGTATGTACTTATTTCCATCAATTTTACTACCTCTTATTGCAAAGAAAATATTGTTTTTTTTACATTTTAAACTATTAAAGCTCAAACCAGAAAAAAAATGATTTTTATGTTTTACTTTAATTTTTTTGAAATAGTTTCCAATAAACATAGTTTTAATTAATTTCCATATATTTTGTGGCTAAAATTGGCCCAATTTTTTCTATGATTTTTCCTGCAACTTCAACAGATGTCCATCCTGCAGTATTTCGTGGTGTTCCCTTCATTGGTGTTTTCCCGTCTCTGTAATGGTAAATATATTCACTATTGGTCTTTGGCTCATCTAATAAAACTAACAAAACATATTTTGGTTTTGAAGTTGGAAATATTGCCACAAATGTATTAACTTTTTTTCTTGTATACTCTCCTTTTTTTGTTTTTTCGGCAGTTCCAGTTTTGCCTCCTACCTCATAACCAGAAACGTCTGCTAAACCAGCAGTTCCAATTTGTGTTGAAACAACTTTTCTTAACATTAAGTTAATTTTTTCAGAAGTATCTTTTTTTACAATTCTTGTTTTGAAATGGTTTTCATCAATTTTGGATTTAATTAATGTTGGTTCTATGTCAAATCCGCCATTTGCTAAAATTGCATATCCTTTTGCCACCTGCAAAGCGGTAGTACTTATGCCATGACCAAAAGATGCGGTAGCAAGCTTACATTTTCCCCAAATAAATTTTCTAGCTGGTGCAACTTCCTCAATATCAAATTTAATTTTACCTAAAACACCAATGTTTTCTAAAAAATCTCTTAATTTTTCAATTCCTAGTATTTGTCCTATTCTCACTGATCCAATGTTACCTGATCTAATTAAAATTTCCTCTACAGTTAAATCTGATGGAATTTTGTCATCATATTCTCCAATAATACTTTTTCCACATTGAATTTTTTTTTCTAAATTTACAAATTTGGTATTCACTTCAATTAATTTATCATTTAACGCTGCCGCAATAGTAAAAGTTTTAAATACTGATCCAAACTCATAAACAGCTTTGGTTGCTCTATTAATATAATTTACATCCTTAATTTGATCTCTTTTATTAAGATTGTAATCTGGCAAGGAAACCATGGACAATATCTCTCCATTATTAACGTTCATAAGTATTGCTGTACTTCCAATATTATTGAAAACAATATTAGCCTTAATTAATTCTTTTCTTATTAAAAATTGAATATCTGTATCAACGGTTAATTTAAGTGATTTTTTTTGACTTATTAACTCATTATTAAAATATTTTTCAATTCCAGATATGCCATTGTTGTCATTATCTATTTGACCAATTATATGGCTAAATAAATTTTTTTGTGGGTAAATCCTACTTAATTTTTCTTCTGGAATAATTGATTTATCACTTAGTAGCATAAGCATAGCGTATTTTTCCTGACTAATTTTTTTTTCTAAATAAAAAAATTTTTTTTGATCGATTTTTTTATTAATTTCATCAAAGTTTTTTTCAGGAAAAATTAATTTTAAATTAATTATTAGTTTTTTTTTATCTTTTATAAAATTTGGTTTAATCCCTATATCAATTGTGGTTACTGTTTTTACTAAAAAATTATTGTTATTATCCAATATATCTGCTCTATAATTATTTTTTGTTACAAAAAAATTATTTTTTTTTATATTTGGAGTTAATGATCCTAAATAAACAACTTTTATTGAAAAAATAAAACTAACTATTAAAAATACAAAAAAAATAAATGCAATTCTATTGAATGTAATATCGAGATTAGATTTATTTTTTTCAAACAAAAATTGATTTTCATAATCTTCTAATACTAATGTTTCTATATTGTCTTCATTAACTTTTTTTTTTAAATTTTGTAAAACTAAAGCTTCTATATTTTCTTTATTCATTTTATTTTTTAAGATTATTAATTATTGATTATTAATTCATCATTTATTATATTTATTTTTTTTATTTTGTTCTTTTTTAAAAAAATTAGATTTTTCTTAAAATATTTCGACTGATATTCCATAAGTTTTTCTGGTGAAGTTAAAAAATTATATTCAAGTAAAACCAATGAATGTTTATTTTTTAAAAGACTTATATTTTCTTTTATTGTGAAAATTTCATTTTCTAATTTTTTAGTTGAGTTTTTAGTTATTGTTGTAAGGATTATAAGGTTAATTATGAATAAAATTATAATAATTTTTTTCATAATTTTTCTGAAAAATTTTCTATATCAATTAGATATTTGAATTTAGTTAAAAGATCTGTCTCAAAATTATAAAAATCCTCTTTCTTCACGGCACATCTTAACTTAGCAGATCTAGATGGTGGATTTTCCTTATTTTCTTTTTCTGATGGGGTTATAGGTTTCTTATTTATTATTTTAAATAAATTTTTCTTAATTTCTTTTTCTGGCATATATCTTGATACGCTTTCATTTTCAGATAGACTTTTAAAAAAATATTTAACTATTTTGTCCTCCAGCGAGTGAAATGTTACGACTGCAATAATTCCATCTTTTTTAAGAAGCTTTGTTGCACAGATAAGACCATTAATTAATTCACTAATTTCTTTATTTACAAAAATTCTTAATCCTTGAAATACTTTTGTTGCACTATGTGTTTTGTAGTTTTTTTTTCTTTTTGATGATTTTATAATTCTTACCAACTCCTCAGTGTCTATTTCACCTTTTTTTCTATCTTCAACTATATTATGTGCAATTCTCTTGCTTTCTTTTTCTTCTCCAAAATACTTAAATATTTTTTCAAGCTCATTCTCTTCCAAATTATTCACCGCTTCCTTTGCTGAAAAATCATTAATACCCATTTTCATATTAAGCTCTCCCACAGAATTAAAAGAGAGTCCTTTTTGTGGATCCTTTATTTGTGTATATGAATATCCTAGATCAAAAACTACTCCTCTTATATTCTCATTTTTTAATTTTAAATTTGTAAGTTGGCTAAATTTGATATTTTTAAATAATAATCTATCTTCATATTTATTTATAATTAATTCTGCATTTTTAGAGCTCGCATTATCTCTATCAATAGCTATTACTTTTGTGTCTGGAAAATCTAAAATTCTTCTTGTGTATCCACCTTGGCCAAATGTACAATCTATGAATGTGCCACCACATTGAGGGGAAATAATACTAATAATTTCGTTTAGCAATACCGGATAATGTTTTTTTGTATCCAATATTGTGGTGACTTTCATTTATTTTTTTAAGGACCATTAATTCTTTTGTCTTCTTAAAAATGCAGGTATTTCTAAATCATCTTCATCAAATGACTCTTCTTCAGTGTCTAATGATGTAAGATTATTTGAAGAATCTTCTCCACTTGAATTAAAAAGTTCCGGTGCTTCTTCTACTCCGAAATTCTCTAAGCCGTTAGCTAGATTAGTTTCTCCATTACTTGTTTCTAAGGCTTCCTCAGTAAATGATTGTTCATTTGTGTTAATTACACTTTCTTCAACAATGCTTTCTATTTCTGCTAAATTTTCATTATTGATGTTTTTATTTGTAACCTCCGTTGTGTAACTTTCCATGTGATTTTCTTCTGATACCTCATTATCTAATTTTAATGCATTTGCACCATCTGTAATCGGGCTAGTTGTTGTTGTTGCAAAATTAAATGACTGTGCTGAACCTGTATTTGAAAAATCTGAATAACCAGGATTTCTATTCTGTATTCTGTGAACCATATTAATTACAGATTTAGCTTCAGGTTGTTGTCCATCTAATGAAGTTGCAACAATTGAAACTCTCATAGAGCCATCGAGTGATGAGTCTGTAATTGCACCAATTATTAATTCTGCTTCTGGATCTACTTCTGCTCTAACTTTATTTACAGCTTCATCTACTTCAAAAAGTTTCAAATCCTTACCACCAGTAATATTAATTAGTAAACCTTTTGCACCCTTCAAAGTGTAATCATCAATCAATGGGTTACTAATTGCCATCTCTGCTGCTTTAGCGGCTCTTCCTTCACCTTCGGCTTGCCCTGTTCCCATCATTGCTTTTCCCATTGAAGCCATTACTGTTTCAACATCAGCAAAGTCTAAGTTGATTAAACCAGGTCTAACCATTAAATCTGTAATACTTTGCACTCCGTGTAATAAAACTTCATTGGAAAGATTAAAAGACTCTTCAAATGTAGTTTCTTCACTAGCAATCTTAAATAAATTTTGATTAGGAATTACTATTATTGTATCAACATGCTTTCTTAGCTCTTCAAGACCTTGTTGAGCTCTTCTCATTCTTGAAGGCCCTTCATATAAAAATGGCAACGTAACCACACCAACAGTTATAATATTTAATTCTTTTGCTGCTCTTGCAATTACATGTGCAGATCCAGTTCCTGTTCCACCACCCATTCCAGCAGTAATAAAAACCATGTTAGCACCTTGCAAAGTATTAATAATATCATTTAAAGATTCATCGGCGGCAGCTTGACCAATATCTAATTTTGCGCCTGCTCCCAAACCCTTTGTTAAGTTTAATCCAATTTGAATTTTTGCTTTTGCTTTACTTAATTTTAAATCTTGCGCATCTGTATTTACAGCAATAAATTCAACTCCTTGAAGGCCTGCATCTATCATTCCATTAATTGCATTTCCTCCCGCTCCACCTACTCCTAAAACTAATAACCTTGGTTGTAATTCTTTTATCTCTGGTGCTTTAAAATTAATTGTCATTTTTATTCCCCTCATTGTTATTAAAATGTTTTTCCCATTTAAGACTTGCACGATTTAGATTTGCTTTTTTTTTTGCATTGATCTTAAATTTTTCAAATAATGTTGGCTCCCATATTTGGAATGTTTGCCCTTGACCAACAAATAACATGCTTTTTTTAATTTTTGCATGTTTTAATAATTTTGTTGAAAGTGAAATTCTACCTTCACTATCAAATTGTAAATTCATACTTTCGGATAAAATAGAGGTTGCGAAATAATCTCTTTTTTCTTCAAATGGACTAAGAGAATCTATGCTTACTGAAAGTTTTTCAATTCTATCCTGCGAACAAGCTTCAACAGATTGATTATTAAATGATGGATAACAAATAATACCATTGTATCCTAAATTTGAAAGATGAGATCTAAAACTAGCGGGCACTGATACCCTTCCTTTTTTGTCTATTTTGTTCTCGTAGGTAGATAAAAACATATTTTTTATATTTCATAAATTCCATATTTGGGAATATATGGGACATTATGGGTATTTTAACCTTTAGTCAATATGTTGATTTTGCTAAATTTATCAACAATAGTGAGTAACTTTTACGTGTCTATATTGAAATTAGAGTCAATTTTTAGGTTTAGTTTAATACAATTTGAAAACGAAAAAAAAGAACAGAAATGATTCAATTATGAATCAAAAGGTGAACATCTAAATATTTGACAAACACTCATTGTGGATAAGTTTGCTAGACAAACTATAAGCCGGGTTCTGTCATTAAAACTTATCATTTCTCTAGGCTTAAGATCACTCTTAAGCTCAAGCAACTAACCCTGATGACTAGCCAAAGAC
>Ga0114997_10000854_pt1 | contig 25388 bp, 28 predicted proteins | sample ArcticOcean_MG_C_2_FD_87045 | JGI IMG/M metagenome (GOLD analysis project Ga0114997, IMG submission 87045) | Marine microbial communities from western Arctic Ocean - ArcticOcean_MG_CB4_136 | ecosystem: Environmental > Aquatic > Marine > Oceanic | place: Arctic Ocean: Canada Basin | collected... | reverse complement strand
GGCAAGATGCAAGCCTGAAGAAGCAGAGTTTAAAAAATGAGCGTGATTTAAGTCAGTATAAGCTTTCCAATGATCTTCAAACTCAATAGTTTTATATCCCATACCTGTCCATCCAAGATCAAGACATTCTTTAATTTCAGATAGGCATTCGTCGACTCTGAATTTTGGTTTTAGTACTTGAATATTTTTCATATAATATTTTCTAAGTTAATTTTTTTAGCATTTAATGAGTGACATTGATGATCTCTTTCATAACTCCCATTTAGTTTTTTTTACTCATTAGTTGTCCAATAGTCTTTAATCCAAGGAGAAGGCTGGATATGCCGATACCATTTTCCACTGCGCCCTATAATTGCTTCAGGGGGATTTGGCAAGCCATGAAAAAGGATAATTTTAGCCCCTAAAGGTATTGATGGTGCAACAAACCAAGATTTAAGCCAGGAAGGGCAACATTTATACTTAAAGCTTGGGACCCATTCATCTGGCCAATATTCTAGATTACCTAGTTTATCAATTTCGCGTGATAAATACGCCTGCTCGTGTCGCACCTCATTTTTTACTTTTTCAGAGTTCTTCTCAAAGTATTCTAGTATATGAGCATATTGTCCAATTTCAAAACGAAATACTGAGGAGTTTCCCTCTCTCTTCTTTGGGTTTTTTTTGTCATGTGCAATCAAAAAATCACCGGGCTGACTAAAGAATGCATCTAATTTTCCGACAACTACGACGTCCAAGTCAAGGAACAGCGTTGGCCCGGATAGTCCGCCAAAGTTTTCTTTAAATACAGTGAGTTTCCTCCAGCCGCGCTCAGGCGATCCAGCTGGAAGTTCTAGCTCTGGGAGTCCTTGTATCTCTACTTCTGGCCTTATCCCTTCACTATTTTCAGTGAAGCATACAAATCTGAACTTGGTATCCATATTTCGAGACACCATTGCGTATAGACGGTTTACATATTCTGGAGAGAATTTACCGCCCCATTTCATGCAGATAATATTCATAGGTTGATCAAAATTAAGCGCTATACATTGTGATAAGAGTCTCTACCAATACAGCTTACGCCAAAAGTAAAAGAATAAATTTTATAGATTAAAGCCAGCATTATTATGTATCCACCTGCATAAAAACTATGTTTCATTATAGAGCATAACTAAGAAATAAAAAAAGCACTAGCCATAAAATATACTCACCGATATATTTTAAGATTACCCTGCGCTAAGAATATAATTAAAGTTGTTCAATTGTTGAACGCGAACCAATATAAGTGATAGAATAGGTTTTTTTCACGATTTTTTTTGCAAATACATTTGCAAGATGTTACGGTAGCGTGCCTAATATTTTATTTTTATTTTTTCCTATACTAATGAATAACCAAGATATACGCCTTGATCTGCTTCGTAAGCTAGAGTCAAACCCTGAGTTCACCCAAAGAGAGCTCTCTAGGGGCATGGGCGTTAGCCTGGGCAAGGTAAACTACTGCATGAAAAAACTGACTGAGAAGGGGTGGGTAAAGCTAACAAACTTCAGTCATAATCCAAATAAAATGGGCTATGCGTACCTCCTTACCCCTAGCGGAATCGAAGAGAAGTCAAGGCTAACTTTTTCCTTTCTTAAAAGAAAGCTTATTGAATATGAAGTACTAAAAAAAGAGATTAATGCACTAAAACTTGAATCCGAAGCAATGACTAATGAGAACCGATAATAGCAATTATCGGACCTTAAAAATAAAAGATAGCAATTCATTTTAATGAATCACAATAACGGTTGATATCTGCACACGTGCTTGTTTGGGTAAAGGTAAAGTTAATTATATATGGTATGATGTTTTCTGTTTAAAATCAGACTTGTATAGGGACGTATTATGAAATTAGCATCAATAATTAAGCTCATGCGCCTCCATCAATACATAAAAAACCTTTTTATCTTTCTCCCCCTTTTCTTCGCCATGAAGATTACTGACACAGGGTTGCTTGCCAATGCTTTTATAGCCTTTATTGCTTTTTCTCTCACTGCTAGTGCTATTTATACACTTAATGACTATCATGATATAGAAGAAGACAGGCAGCACTCAAAAAAGAAAGACCGTCCACTTGTATCAGGAGCTATTAGTAAATCTCAGGCAATTATTATTATGTCTGTACTTTTTTGTGCAGGGTTTACTTTAATGGCATTACTTTCTTTTAAAGCGACTGCCCTCCTTGCAGCTTATGTTGTTATGAATGTTGCTTACAGTTTCTCTCTAAAGCATGTCTCTATTGTAGATATTCATATCATCGCAATTGGTTTTGTATTACGTCTTTTTATAGGATCAGTAGTTACAGACATTCATCTTTCTAAATGGATCATTATTATGACATTCCTGTTGGCACTCTTTATGGCTTTGGCAAAACGAAGAGATGATGTCCTCATTTTTCTTGATACAGGAAAGAGGATGCGAAAAGTTATTGATGGCTATAATCTTCAGTTTCTTGATACTGCAATGGCAATTATGGCATCGGTTGTTATAGTTGCTTATACCCTCTATACAACTTCACCAGAAGTTGAGGCCAGACTTGATAGTGAATACCTTTACTTGACAGCTTTTTTTGTTATTTTAGGTGTTATGCGTTATTTGAAGATCACTTTTGTATACAAAAATAGTGGCTCTCCAGCAAAGATCTTGAATACTGATCGTTTTATGCAACTAATCTTGCTGGGATGGGTTGTCACTTTTAGCTGGATACTCTATCAATGATAGCGATCAAGTACACTATCTTTGCAGCGATTTCCACACTCTTTAACTTACTATTTCAGTATTTTAGCTTTTTAGTTTATATTGGATTTGGTTCAATCTATGTTGCCATGTTCTTTGGAACGCTGGCTGGATTAGTAGCTAAATATATACTTGATAAAAAATTCATTTTTTACCATACACCAACAGACAAAAAAGACAATGCGAAGAAGTTTGCACTTTACTCACTGACGGGTGTTTTTACTACTATCATTTTCTGGGCAACGGAAATAGCCTTTGATGCACTCTCTCAAGACCCTAATGCCAAATATCTAGGTGCTGTTATCGGTCTAAGTATTGGTTATGTCATCAAGTATTTTTTAGACAACAAGTATGTCTTCATTGATAAAGAGGAAATCACGGCATGAATCTTATGAGTTGGGGAATGTACCCTAAGATTAAAAGCACTGTTTTTAAGTTTGATAAAAAAAAGACACTCAGGAAAATCATTAACGAACATGATAAATTAATCCCTTACGGTAATGGGAGGAGCTATGGTGATAGCGCTTTAAGTTCCAACATCATTAATGTCAGACCTAAAGACTACTTCATCGATTTTAATGAAGAGACCGGGCTGCTTCATGTTCAGACTGGCGTACTTCTCTTAGAAATACTGGAATCCTTTGTACCTAGGGGGTGGTTTCTCAAAGTCACTCCTGGTACAAAACTTATCACGGTCGGCGGTGCCATTGCTTCTGACATACATGGAAAGAACCATCATATCGAAGGATGCTTCAGTGAGTGCATTAAAGAGTTTAAAATCATGCTTGCAGATGGAGAAGTGGTTACCTGTTCAAAAGAAGCCACACCCGAGCTCTTTAGAGTAACGTGTGGTGGGCAAGGGCTCACAGGTATCATCCTAGATGCTAAGATCTACCTGAAGAAGATTAACTCCCAATATATCAACCAGACCACTATCAAAACCAAGAACCTTAAAGAGACTTTTAAAGCCTTCGAGGATTATAAGGACAAGCCATATTCAGTGGCATGGATAGATTGTCTTGCCAAAGGTGACAAGATCGGCAAATGCCTCTTGATGGTTGGGGATTTTAGAGATGACGGGAAGCTTAACTACAAGGTAAAAAAACAGAAGAGTATTTCTATCAACTTTCCATCATTCGTTCTTAATAATTGGAGTGTGCGAGTTTTTAACTGGCTTTATTACGGCAAGGTCAAACAGAAAGTCTCTAAACAGATAGTCGATATAGACACTTTCTTCTATCCTCTTGATGCCATTGGAAACTGGAATCTCATCTATGGTAAGAGCGGTTTTACCCAGTATCAGTTTATCTTACCTAAAGAGTCAAGTTATGAAGGTTTAGAAGAAATATTAACGGCTATCTCGAAGTCTGGTAAAGGCTCGTTCCTTGCAGTGCTCAAACTCTACGGCAAAGCCAATGATAATTACCTCTCATTTCCGATGGAAGGTTATAGTCTTGCATTGGACTTTAGGATAGAAAAAAGCCTGTTTTGTCTATTGGATAAACTAGATGAGATTGTTGTCAAATACAAAGGTCGAATCTATCTCGCCAAAGATGTGCGTGTAAGTAAAGAGACCTTTGAAAAAGGCTACCCAAAAATAGAATCTTTTAGACAATACAGAAAAGAGAACAAGATGGATAGTAAGTTTCAATCACTTCAATCAAAAAGAGTAGAAATATAATATGAGTTATATATTGATTATTGGTGCCAAAAGCGACATCGCTAAAGCAATTGCAAGAGAGTATGCTAAACATGGGTACGATCTTTACCTTGCTGCTAGAAATGCAGATGAGTTGAAAGAGTTTGCCGATGATATATCAGTCAGAACACAAAGAATGGTCAAGTTAGTTGAGCTTGATATTCTGGAGTACAAAAGTCATAAAAATTTCTACAGAAACCTAGAGGATAAGCCGCTAGGTGTTATCTCTGCTATTGGATATCTTGGGGAGCAGGAAAAAGCGCAAGCAGACTTCACTGAGGCACAGCAGATCATGGATACCAACTATACGGGTGTTGTAAGCTTATTTAATATTATTGCTGATGACTTTGAAAAACGAAAAAATGGGTTTATTGTAGGAATTTCCTCTGTTGCTGGTGATCGAGGACGTAAGAGTAATTATATCTATGGTTCGTCAAAGGCGGCACTGACTACTTACCTTTCTGGTCTTAGACATAGACTTTATGATGCTCGGGTGCATGTGCTAACAGTAAAGCCTGGGTTTGTGGCTACGAAGATGACTAAGGGGATGGATCTACCTGAAAAATTGACAGCGCAACCTGAGGTTGTGGCAGAAGACATTTATAAAGCACAGAAGAAGGGTAAAAATACGCTTTATACAAAGTGGATTTGGAAATGGGTGATGCTGATTATAAAAAATATTCCAGAACATGTTTTTAAAAAGACAAGCCTGTAGAGGTAGTAAATTATGAAGACTGCACACCCTATAATTCTATTTATAGCAGTATATATTTTTGGATTGATAGCTGCCATAATGTGGTTTAATTTTGGGGAAGAATGGCAAATTTTCGGAGATGCTGTTCATTACGTATCCTTATACAATGGAGAGATTGCCCCGGCTCCATGGGGATATAGAGTTATAACCCCCTATCTTGCAAGTTTTTTCCCTTGGGATATTAAAACTAATTTTACTGTAGTTGCTATTAATAGCGTTTCCTTAACAGCTGGAGTGATTGCCCTCTATGGAAGGAAAGTTGGCTGCTCATTACAAGGTATTTTTATCATGATATTTTTTTGGGTTAGCTCATACCCCTTTGTTTATTATAGTACTGCGATTATACGTGCCGATGCCCCAATGCTATTAATGCTAGCGACTCTTTTTTTACTTTCAAAATACAGAGTTCATCCAATTATATTGCTATTATTAATCTCACTTGGGATATTTTCTCATGAAATGATTCTTGTTTTTGTTCCAGCATTATTGTTGGATAAAATTTTTTCAGGAAAATTGACCGGAGGAGCAAATTATAAGTATTATGAATTATTTTTTATTTCTTTAGGATCGTTATTCATTTTAATATTTATTAGAAACACTTTTATAAATGTTTCATCCACAGTAGAGTTAAGTATTTTTAACACAACTATTTTAAAATATACTGGCGGTTTTTTAAAGCATGGTTTGCGTGTTTATGCAGCGTACGGCCCTGTATTGTTATTTTGTCTTTTTTTTATTTCAATTTACAAGTCATGGTCCGTAACAACCCCATTTATTGTATTATTATTTCTTGTAATTTTCGTAACTTTCCATGCTACCGATACCCTAAGGGTTATGGCTATACTATATTTGCCAATATTGCTCTATGCTACAAAATACTTACTAGCTTGCTGGGAAGACAAAAGGCATAACGTTGTCATTTTCCTTATTTTTCTTCAGGCCTTGTATTCGCTTACTGTTTATGCCCATTTAAGAACTTTTGAAACATCAATAGTTTTAAATATAATTGCTGCAAGTATTTCTTTAATATCATTAATACTCTGCATTGTTGTTTTTACAAAAAATTATGTAAATAATTAGTTAATAAAAAGTATAAATATTCCTTATTTGCCTATTCGCAGAGCTCTGATTGCATTTAAGCATGTTATAATCAAAGATAGAAAATTGTCATAAAATTATAGCTATTCCAGACATAGGTGCAAAGGTAAGGTATCTTGAATTAGGGGGGGGGCTAGGCATGAAAATCTACTGAGGGAAATGTATTAGATGTGGTTTCAGTGGGGCTAAAAACCCTAGTGACGCTTTAAGCTATCATATCTGAATATATCTCAGATATAGTTTTTTAACTTTTAATAAAAATATATTCTACTATTTTAGATTAGGTCTTACAAAATTTATAATTGGGTTGTATTTAGATAATTATCTTGCCTATCGTTTGGCTATGCATTATCTAATATTAAAATGCAAGGAGTTTTAAAATCATAGACAAGAAGCTAGAGAAAAAACAAAAATATAATATGTGTATCAATGAGTTTCATTTGCCTCATGATTTTAATATTTTTAATGATGAAAAGTATTTTTCTCTGCATAGTACCTCATCTCAAGATGTTTTTGCACAGCTAGTTAGGCAATCTGACAAAAAAGTCTTTGCCACTATAGCATTCTATAAAACTGACGAAAATGTTTATGTGAGCCCTTTGCGTGGAACGTTCGGCGGCTTTAGCCTAAGCGGGGATTTGAGCTTCGAAGAGGTAGAGGTGTTTGTGCTTGATGTATTTGAATATTTGTATTCATTGGGCTCCACGGCTGTTAAGATCAAATGTGCACCATCAAGTCATAGTCAAAAAAGTTTCTCGGTCTTATTTAACATTCTTCTTAATGCTGGTTTTGAGATTCATTCCCATGAGCTGAACTATCATCTTACTGTAGATGAGCGCCCCTATTTAGAACGTATAAATTATAGTAGCAAGAAAAAAATACTCAAGGCGGGCCGTGAGGGTTTTCAGGCTAGTAAAGTTGAGTCTGATGAACTTGATCAAATATATAAGGTCATAAAGGAAAGTCGCCAAAAAATTGGGGTGAATGTTTCGATGTCGCAGCTACAGGTTGCCAGTATGATTGAGCTATTTCCTAGTAAGCTAAAATTTTTCGCGATACATAAAACTGATGACAACGTTAATGAAATGGTTGCCGCGGCAGTTTGTATAGCCGTATCGGATGAAGTCTTATATGTTCTTTATTGGGGGGATATTGAAGGTATGCAGAAGCATAGCCCAATCTCGCTGTTGGCGAAGCACATCTATGAGTTTGCGCAAGCGCAATCTTTTAAGCAATTAGATGTAGGAACCTCAACATTATTAGGAAAAGCTAATTACGGTCTTGTGAGGTTTAAAAGAAATCTGGGGTTTCATGAGGCCATTAAACTTGAATTCATCAAAAATAATTGATGGTTTTTAATTACTGAGGACTATTAAAATGTATAAAAATGACTGGGTTATTTATGGAAACAGCCTTTCGGCACTCAAACTTACTGAGCGGCTTGGCAGTGAGAACTATAATGTTACGCTGATAAATCCAGGTCGTTCATTTGGCGAGGCTTTTGGTGGTGTGTGTATTAATGAACAATTATTTGATTGCGGGATGACTAATTTCGAATTTGAATTATTCGCTGAACCAGAAGACGAGATACCGAATTATGGTCTGTGCGATTTTAAAGAAGCCATAGGCTGTCAGATACTTCCAAAAACTATACTTGAGAAATTGTTATGAGTAACAGAAACCTCGAGGACTACGAAGAAAAATATAACGACAGGGATCATTATGATTTTGAGACGTTCCAAATTGAATTCAGGAGAAGGAACACGTTAACTCTTCTAAATAAAAATATTCATAGGAGTATTCTAGAGATTGGATGCGGTATGGAACCATTATTTGGTTATTTAAATGACTATATCTCTTATACTGTAGTTGAGCCATCTGATATATTTTATAACGTAGCTAGAGAGCTTGTAGGAGATGATAAGCGAATATCCCTTTTTCATGATTATATTGAAAATATCACTGTTGATAAAAAATATGATTTCATCATAGTGAGCAGTCTACTGCATGAAATAGAAAATCCTGAGATTGTTTTAAATGCTATCAAAAAATTATGCCACACAAACTCCGTGGTCTATATTAACGTGCCTAATGCAAAATCCTTCCATAGGTTGTTGGCACTTGAAGCGGGCATGATTAGCAGCATCTATAATAAATCAGATAATCAAATAAAATTTCAGCAGACACATACATATAACATAACAACATTGGAGGGCTTAGTAATAAGTTTAGGATATGCTGTTGTTGAAAGTGGATCTTATTTCGTTAAACCATTTACTCACAGCCAAATGCGAATGTTGTTAGCTCATAATGTAGTAAGCATAGAAATATTAGAGGGGCTGGAAAATATGATCAAGTATTGTCCAGACTTAGGTTCAGAAATATTTTTAACTTGTAAACTTGTATAGTAGATCCCCTTTGAAAATCTTGCCCTCTAATGATATTTAATTTTGACTGAACGAAACCTCCACTTATTGTCAAATGGGCCTCATAGATTTATTTTAATTCCTTGCTGTATAATATCCTTCTAAGACTAACGGCGCACTCTATGATGAGAAACTGTTGCTAGAAAATAATGAGTAAACGCCAAAGCCGGTGTCTTCTTACTTGTTAATAATTCCAAATATGGAGATGATTTATATGAGTAAAAATAAAATTGAGGATAAAAATTTTGTATGCTGTGTTGGGAATAATTTAGCAACGATTATCGGCGCTTATGAAATGGCTAAAGCTGGTCAGACAGTAAAACTATTTACAGATGGCGGTTCGTTAGGCGGGTTTTTTTCGGGAGTTAGTATTGAAGGTTATGATTTTGATTTGGGTATGATCCTTCTTGAAAAGGTTGATAAAATGGACACCCAAAATGTTAGTGCAAGAAGTTCAATGAATTCTTGGCTTACTGCTGGAGAGAGAGTATCTAATTGGTTGGAGGACCAAATAGATCTGTACAAAATTAACACTCCTGAAGTATATATTTTTGGAAAAAAATATCCAGATTACATCATGTCAAATAGGCTTGACTTATTGGAAAAATCTGGAGTGGAGTTGGCAGAATGCCTAGATTTCGATAGTCAATACCATGCTTCAAATAAAGAATTAGGCGAATTTTTTAATGATCTATCTTATGCCGATGCGTCTAAGCGCAATCACGGGCATGATTTTCATGCTAAATACATAGAGCCACTTATTAGGAAAGTCACATCTGTTGGGTCAGAGACCTTTTTGGCTAGATATCATAGATTTGCCTGGGCCCCCCTATATTATCCTGAAACTGTAAATTCGGCTATTCTAGGTCAAAAGATTATCTTGAAAGAATATGAATTCTGGACAACCTCTTCGGGTTTTATAGGAGACTTAATAAAAAATCTTAAAATTAAGATTTTAATGATGAGTAACATAGAGATAATTGATAAAAAATTAACTTCTATAAAATTCCAAAATAATACTTTGGAAGTAGATGGTGATATTTTTATAACTTGTCATAAAGTTTTATTTGGTTTGGGTATGAAAAGAGCGCTTGATTTGTTGGGTTCAACACATAGTCCAGTTGTAAATAGTGATAGTGTGAATTTTACTATTGGACTCGCTCTTGTCCATAGAAGCGCAATAAATTATGACGATAAAGCCTTGTTTATTGTTGACGGTGAATTTGGTGCTTATAGATTTACCAATCAGGATGCCATTGCTGGATTGGATCCCGAGTGGCATAGAATTTCGATAGAAGCGAATTCAGATATATTAAGGAATAAGTATAATAATTTATCTCTTGATGATGCCATAAAAATGGATCTTACAAAATTCATGAAAATAGAAAAAGCTAGTAGTTTGAGATTTTTAAAGGTTTTAAATGTTAAGAATGGATTGCCTCTCCCTAGCAAAGCCTTTGTGGACAATAAGAAGTTTTTGTCGAACACAATCTCTTCTTTAACAATGGGGAATGCTATTTTATCGGGTGATTTAGTTGCTTATGGTTCTTCCTCCATCAACAATCAAGTTATGCAAGGTTTAAATTATAGGGAAAATAATCATGAGTAGAGTTGATGAATTGAATGGCATTGCCAAAGATTATCATCTTAATGATAATATAGCAGACAAATTTATTGAAGATGCTTGTCAGGAATATTGTTGTGATTGGTTAGAAACTTTCATGGGTAAAAATCAAAATGTGTTGGAATTGGGCTATGGGGAAGGACACACATGCAATAGGTTATCGAAAAAAACCAAAACGTATAGTATTATTGAGGGGTCTTCTGATCTAGTAGCTGAAGTTAAATCAAAGTTTCCCGATGTTCACATAATTGACGAACTATTTGAAGATTACCAACCTTTAAATCCTTATGATCTTATTCTTGCTTTACATGTGTTTGAGCATGTTGATGATCCAGTTGCATTAGCAAAGCACATGAAGCCTTGGCTTAGCAAAGATGGGGAAATGGTTGTTGTTGTTCCTAATAAAGAATCTTTACACCGTCGGCTTGCGAAAGATATGGGTTTAATAGAGGATCTCGGTGAGCTTAGTCTGCGCGACAAGCTTGTTGGTCACCAAAAGGTATATTCTCTTAAGGAGTTGGAGCAGGATTTTATTGAAGCCGGATATGAAGTCGTAGCTAAGAAAGGCTTCTTTATAAAGCTTTTACCTAACTCAATGATGTTAGATTACTCTCAAGACCTAATTCATTCATTGAACCGCTGCGGAGAAGACATTCCAATAGATTTATTAGCCAACATTGCCATTGTTGTTAAGGTAAAGAAAGATGGTTAAATTTTTAGATTTAAAGAAATCAATGAGTGGTATCGCACTGATATGCTGGGGCTATGGAGCGCGTTTTTAAAAGTTAATAAATGTGAGGAACAATGAGCTTTAAAACAGTTAGCTTTAAATGTATTGGAGATGATCGCGGGTCGTTAGTAGCTTTAGAGGCTAACAAGAGTGTACCTTTTAATATTAAACGTGTTTATTATATATATTCTACGAAAGATGGTGTTTCTCGCGGGTTTCATGCACATCAAACCCTAAAGCAAGTCGCAGTCTGCGTTAGAGGTAGTTGCAGATTCGTTTTAGATGACGGAAAACAAAAAACACACATACTCTTGGATGATGCAACGAAAGGCCTTTTAATTGAGGATTTGATTTGGCGTGAAATGTACGACTTTAGCCACGACTGTGTTTTGATGGTCTTGGCGAGCGAATATTATGATGAGTCTGATTATATTCGTGATTATGACGAGTTTTTAAAGATAAAAGGATATCAGAGTCAATAGCATGATTAAGTTTCTAAATTTAAAAAGTGTTAATGCGCAATACCGTGATGATTTGATTAAAGTCGCAACCGATGTAATAGATTCGGGTTGGTATATTCAGGGCCCTCAAGTTGACAAGTTTGAGCGTGAGTTTGCAGTGTATTGTGGAGTTAAGCACTGCATTGGCGTGGCCAATGGATTAGATGCGCTAACGCTGACTTTGCGTGCATGGAAAGAGCTAGGCAAACTAAAAGAAGGCGATGAGGTTATTGTGCCTGCCAACACCTACATTGCTAGTATTTTATCCATTACAGAGAACCACCTAGTGCCTGTATTAGTAGAGCCAGACGCCTTAAGCTATAACTTAAGCTCTAAAAATATCAGGGCTGCTATTACCCTAAAAACCCGAGTAATCTTACCTGTACACCTATACGGGCAACTTGCTAACATGTCCGCCATTATGGACATTGCTGAATGTTACAACCTATTGGTATTAGAAGACTCTGCTCAGGCACACGGCGCCAGTATGAATGGCAGAAAATCTGGAAACTGGGGCGATGCTTCAGGCTTTAGCTTCTATCCTGGAAAAAATCTAGGTGCATTAGGTGATGCTGGTGCAGTGACAACAAATGATGATGAATTAGCAAGTGCCATAAGAGCTTTAGGAAATTATGGAAGTCAAAAAAAATATGAAAATATTTACCAGGGTGTAAATAGCAGGCTTGATGAGATGCAAGCTGCAATGCTTAGAGTGAAGCTAAAATATTTAGACGATGAAATAGAAAAAAGAAGAGATATAGCAAGCTATTATTTGCAAAATATTAAGAATGAAAATATAAGTCTTCCAATTCAAAATTTAGCGTTAAACATTCAAAATTATTCCAGTCACGTATGGCATCTTTTTGTTGTAAAAACAAAAAGAAGAAATGAATTACAGGGATACCTTTTAAACAATGGAATTGAAACTCTTATTCACTATCCAATCGCGCCACATAAGCAAAATGCCTATAAAGAATTGAATGTTAGGGATTATCCAATAAGCGAGCAGATCCATGATGAAGTTTTGAGTTTGCCCATTAGCGCAATTCAGAGCTCTAAGGAAACCTTGAAAATTGTTCAAGTAATTAATGACTTTAATTGAAACTTATTTTTTAACAATAAAACCAGGAACACCATCTAGTAATGAAGGTAGAGTTGGGTTTAAAGAATGTATAATTTAAGAGTGCAATATGATCGTATCTAAAATTATTTAGCCCATATGCTTAGATGAATTTTTTTGTAAAATACTAAGTTGAGCTTAATGTTAAAAGATGTAAAAAAAGATTACAAAAAACTTCAAAACATAGCTAAACAGCAAATAGATGAAAAGAAGTATCTTAGCTGTCTGAATACTATTTCATGTATGGCAAATATTGCATATCATTTAAATTTTAAATTTTATGATGATGAGCTAGAAATATTTTTAGAAAAAATTTCTATTAAAACGATAGGTGCATTAAATATGACGCCCATAAAAGGTCGATGGGTATTCTATGATTACTTTGGATTTGATAACAAAGGCTTGACGCAGCAATACTTAAATGCATTAGAGGACTTGGGGGTTGAATTTTTATATATTCTAGAAAACTATATAAATGATTCTAAGCATAAGGATATTATTGACCAAGTAAATAGAAATAAAAACGCAACTATTTATATTAATGATTCCAAAGTCAGTATCAAAAAGCAAATTGTAAATATATCAAAAAAAATCTATGAATATAAACCTGAAAAATCATTACTCCATTTAGCGCCCTGGAGTTGTCTATCTATAATTTTATGGATTAGATTTAGTAAAATAGAGCGCTATTTTATAAATTTAACAGACCATGCTTTTTGGTTGGGTAAGAATACTTTCGACTACTGTATTGAATTTAGGCAGTATGGAACTTATTTTAGTAGTAATTATCGTAAAATTAATAAAAACAAATTACTTATGTCCCATTATTACCCAATAATCAATCAAACAAATTTTATGGGATTACCTGACGAGGTAGGTAGTAGAGTAAAAATTTTTAGTGGTGGAACTTATTTCAAAGTCTACGGTTCGAATAATTTATATTTTAAAATAGTAAAACGAATTTTGTTAAAACATGATAATACGGTCTTACTGTTTGCTGGTTCTGGTGATGATAAACCATTCAGGGAATTTATTAAAAAAAATAAATTTCAGAATAGAATATTTCTTTTAGGGTACAGGGCAGATATCAATGAAATAATAAAAAAATCTAACATATATTTAGGGACATGTCCTATGGGTGGTGGATTGATGGGCCAATATGCTTTATTGAACAATATTCCTACAATTGCATATGTTGATAAGAATTTACCTACGTATTTTATTGAGACGATACTTTATAAAGAAGGGATAAAATGCTCTTATACTGACCTAAATACTTTTTATAATAGATTTGACTATATCATGAAAAATTATAAAAATATGAGCATCAATACAGGTTTAGTATCCCCTTCCAGGGAGCAATTTTTGGAAAATTTTAAACTTCTGATTGGTAATAATAAACCTCAATATGAAATAAAAGACTTTAATTTTAATAAGTATAAATTTGAAGAGTTATATTTTGATATTGAAAATAATTATCTAAAACAATACGATTTAATAAAATTTAAATGGCTTGGAGTAAAATACTTTAAATATGATCCTTATGCAGCTTTTCTTTCCTTTATAAATATAATGATTAATAATAAGCAAATTTTATGGATGAAAATTATGCAAAAGTTAAAGGCAATCTAATAATAAAAAAATATTAATAATTAGCTTGTAGATGAGCAATATTCAGCCTAGCTGATGTTAATGCGAATCATATTGATTTACTTTTTCGGATGTAAAGGATTTCTTAATATGAGCTATTTTATAAAATTATGAATAAAAAACTACTCATCACCGGCGGTGCAGGCTTTATTGGTTCTGCTGTCATTCGCCATATTATCAACAACACCAATCATAGCGTTATTAATGTTGATAAACTAACCTATGCAGGTAATTTAGAATCTTTAACTTCAATTGAAAATGATACAAGATACACATTCGAGCAAGTAGACATCTGTGATGCTAGTGAGATCAAACGTGTGTTTAATAAGCATCAGCCAGAAATTGTGATGCATCTTGCTGCTGAGTCACACGTAGATCGATCGATCGATGGCCCTGGTGAATTTATTCAAACCAATATTGTTGGCACTTACGTTCTATTAGAGGAGGCTAGAGATTATTGGTCTAATCTAGATAGTGATAAGAAAGATAACTTTAGGTTTCACCATGTATCCACTGATGAGGTCTATGGTGATTTAGAAGGCACAGATGATCTATTTACTGAAGATACGCCTTATGCTCCTAGCTCACCTTACTCTGCTGCCAAAGCAAGCTCTGACCATCTAGTGCGTTCATGGCAACGCACCTTTAAACTCCCAACTCTAATAACGAACTGCTCAAATAATTACGGCCCTTATCAGTTCCCTGAAAAGCTCATTCCATTGATTATTCTGAATGCTTTAGAAGGTAAAGATTTACCAATCTATGGTAATGGTAAACAAATACGTGATTGGCTTCATGTTGATGATCATGCAAGAGCATTATTACATGTAGCGCTAAATGGCAAGGTTAGTGAAACATACAATATTGGCGGGCATAATGAATTGCAAAATATTGATGTTGTTAAAACCATATGTATTATCTTAGATGAATTAATACCAAGTAAGCTTAATGGCATTAAACAGTATGAGCAGCTTATAACTTACGTAGGTGATAGAACAGGACATGACGTTAGATACGCTATAGATGCAGCTAAGATAGAAAATGAATTGAACTGGACGCCAGATGAGACATTTGCAACAGGCATTAAAAAGACTGTCCAATGGTATTTGGATAATAAAATATGGTGTTTGCATGTGCAAGATGGTAGTTATCAAGGTGAAAGATTAGGGGTAATTGAACTATGAAAGGAATCATTCTAGCAGGTGGCTCAGGTACACGTCTTTATCCCATTACCAAAACTATATCTAAGCAACTAATGCCCATTTATGATAAGCCAATGATTTATTACCCATTGTCGGTTCTAATGCTAGCTGGAATTCAAGAGATTTTGATTATCTCTACCCCTGAAGACCTGCCAAGGTTTGAACACCTTCTTGGTGATGGCTCTGATATTGGTATGAAGTTTGAATACATTGTCCAACCCTCTCCTGACGGACTAGCACAAGCATTTATCTTAGGCAAAGATTTTATTGGCAATGATGATGCTTGTTTGATTCTAGGCGATAATATCTATTACGGCCATGGTATGACTGATCTGCTAGCTAACGCCGTGTCCACTGCCAAAAATCAAAGCATGGCAACCGTGTTTGGTTATCACGTGAATGATCCTGAGCGCTATGGAGTGGTTGATTTTGATACCACGGGCAAAGCAATTAGCATTGAAGAGAAGCCAAAAACTCCTAAAAGTAATTACGCAGTAACTGGTCTTTACTTTTATCCTAATGATGTCGTTAAGAAAGCTGCTGAAGTCGTGCCATCTGATAGAGGTGAGTTAGAGATTACTTCGGTTAATCAGATATATTTGAGTGAAGAGCGCCTAACCGTTGAACTTATGGGTAGAGGATATGCTTGGCTTGATACTGGAACACACGAGAGCCTATTAGAGGCCTCAACTTTTATTGAAACCATAGAGAGAAGACAGGGCTTAAAAGTAGCTTGTATCGAAGAAATTGCTTTTGAGAAAGGCTATATTAATAAGGATCAACTCATAGAGTTAGCCCAGCCTTTAGCCAAGAATCAATACGGCCAATACATACTTAGACATGCAAAGGAAGTAATTTGAAGTTTATCCCTCAGTCGATTGAAGATGTAATACTCATTGAGTCCACTTCACATGGTGATGATAGGGGTTACTTTGAAGAAACCTTCAGGCAAGATCTGTTTGAAGAGGCTATTGGATACAAAGTTAACTTTGTTCAGGATAATGAATCCAAGTCACTCAAAGGCGTACTTAGAGGCCTTCACTATCAGCTCCCACCTTACACTCAGGCTAAACTTGTAAGAGTAATTGAGGGTAATGTATTAGATATAGCTGTTGACCTACGTAAATCTAGCTCTACTTTTGGCCAATATGTATCTGTAGAGCTAACAGCACAGAACAGGCATCAGCTATTTGTACCTCATGGTTTTGCTCATGGTTTTGTTGTACTGAGTGATAGTGCTACTTTTGCTTACAAAGTAGATAATTACTATGCGCCAGAGTATGATCGAGGTATTGCTTTTGATGATGACCAGATTAAAATTGACTGGCAATCACCAGCAGAAGAGTTGCAACTCTCAGACAAAGATAAAAACCATCCATCTTTAGCTAATTCTAATGATTTATTTGAGTAACTGATAGTCATGAGAATACTCGTTACTGGAAAGAATGGTCAATTAGGCAAATCTATTCAAAGGATAGTTAATACTGATACCAAAATAGACAATAATCAAAGCTATAATGACTTTATTTTTGTTGGCAGAGAAGAGCTAGACTTAGGTAGTGAAAGTAATATTAGTCACTACTTTAATAATAATAAGTTTGATATTATCATTAACTGTGCAGCCTACACCCAAGTTGATGAAGCAGAGAAAGAAGTAGAGTTAGCTAACCAAATTAATCATCTAGCAGTAAAACAACTAGCAATCATTACTAACAAACAGCAAGCAAGATTAATTCATATCTCTACTGACTATGTCTTTGATGGAGAGAGTAATAAACTTTACTTAGAAACAGATACGCCTAATCCAATCAACGTCTACGGCAGAACCAAGCTCGCTGGAGAACAAGCACTGCAAGCAGTGATGCCAATGAATGCTCTTATTATTAGAACCAGCGGGCTTTATTCTGAATATGGCAATAACTTTGTTAGCACCATTCTAAGACTTAGTAAAGAGCGAGATGAGTTAAACGTAGTAAGTGATCAAATAGTCTCACCTACTTATGCAGCTGATTTAGCAGATGCAATATTAGAAATTATAAAGCATAAAAAATTTAGAGATCTAGGTCAAACGACGCAGATTTATCATTACTCGAATGAGGGTGAGATAAGTTGGTATGAGTTTGCTAAAGAAATCTTTAAAATAAAAAAGATAGAATGTGAACTTAACTCTATTACATCGCAACAATATCCATCGCCTTCCAAAAGGCCAAAAAACACCTTAATGAGTAAGGGTAAAATATCTCATAAATTCAATATTCAGACTCGTGGATGGAAGCATTCATTAAGAGACAGACTTTCAAATAAAGTTTCTAAAGCAATTGCTAAATGATTTTTGGGGATTATAAAGATAAATTTTCAAATGATGTTGATAAATTTAGATTTAATAAGATCGAAAAGATAAAAATAATATTAATAAATATAAAAAAAGTAGTTAATTAAAATGATTAAAACCCTAATAGATGATGTAAGAAAAATTCGAGATATTTTTACTAAAAGTCAACGAAGGAAAACCATTAGTCTTGTATTCTTATTAATAATTGCATCTTTACTGGAGATGTTTAGTATTGGCCTAGTTGTTCCATTGATTGGAATATTGATTAATGGCAACTTAAAAGATTCATTATTTTTTGATACCGCAGGTGGCTTTATAGAGAATTTGAATTCTGAAGAGTTGATAGTATATGGAATGTCATTTATGGTGCTCGTTTATGTAATAAAAGCAATATATTTAGCCCTAATCACTTTTTATCAATCAAATTATATATATGACATTCAGCAGTCAGTTTCTTCACGACTTGTTGAAATGTATATTAACGCTCCATATACATTTCACCTTCAAAATAACCCCTCTAAGCTGATTAACAATGTGGCCAATGAGGTGAATTTATTTTCAATAAATGTTACAGTTCCCTTAAACGTTATACTGTCAGAGTTTTTTGTGGTTACTGGGTTGCTTTTTTTATTGTTTTTTTATGAGCCTCTAGGTGCACTAATAGTTTTCATCTTTTTAATAGTTACATCTTTTACTTTTTATACTTTCATGAGAAAGAAAATTGCTAATTGGGGTCAATTGAGACAAGTTTATGATGAGAGGCGTTTAAAGACCCTTCAAGAAATTTTACACGGATCAAAAGAAATTAAAATACTTGGGAGGGAGGATTGGTTTAAAGGTATTTTTGTAGAAAATAATCTTGGAAGTACTCAAATTCAATCTATTCAAAGATCTTTTTTGCAATTACCAAGACTTGTAATTGAAGTGCTCGTAATAGTATCATTGCTTTTATTGATATTTGTTATGATGTTAAAGGGTATTAATACAAATAAGATGGTAATGACTGTGGGATTGTTCGCTGCAATATCATTTAGAATAGCGCCTTCAATTAACAAGGTTCTGGTTTCTTTTCAAGAGATGCGCTATGCCACATCTATTGTTGATAAAATCTATTGTGAGCTAGTGGAAAGGGCTTATTCTAAAACACCTGCCGAGAAAAAAGTCAAACAAAATATAGAGAAAATCTCTTTTAGTAAGTCACTAAATTTTAATGATGTAGAATATAGTTATCCCTCATCAGATATTCCAAATCTTTTTAACTTGAATTTATCTATAAATCCAGGAGAATTTATTGGAGTTATAGGTAAAAGTGGATCAGGAAAGACGACTTTTCTGAATTTAATTCTTGGCCTTGTTGATCCGAAAAAAGGTTCTATAGAGGTGGATGGATTAAATATACATTCTAATGTTAAAGCTTGGCAGTCAAATATTGGTTATGTACCCCAATCAGTATATTTAACTGATGACTCAATAAGGAATAACATAGCTTTTGGTCTATCACCAGACAAGATAGACAATAATTTATTGCAAAATGTTATTATGATGGCCAACCTTGGCTCGCTTGTATCTAAATCTGATATAGGTATTGATTATCGAGTTGGAGATAGGGGTAATAATCTGTCTGGCGGCCAAATTCAGAGAATAGGTATTGCAAGGGCGCTATATAATAAACCTTCTGTTTTGGTTTTAGATGAAGCCACTAGCTCCCTTGATAGTATTACCGAAAAACTTATTTTAGATACAATACAGAATTTAAAAGGTAAGTTGACAATTGTACTCGTCACTCATAAGATGTCAGCTATTAAGTCTTGTGATAGAGTTTTTGAAATAACAGGTAAGAAGTTAATTGAGACAAAAATTCCATAAAACTTCTCTGTTTTAATGAAGGATTGGTTTAAAACCTTTACTTCGCTTGATTAATTAATTTATATTGGAATTAAGTGCTTAAAATAATGTCCTTATTACGTGGTTTAGGAATAATTGGTTTAGCTAGACTTATGCTGGATTTATTAATTTCAAAAATCTTTTTCCCTCGAGCAAGGATTATCCGTAGACCGTTCTATATTAGAAATGAAGGATCTTTAAAAATAGGCCGCGACTTTTCTAGTGGCCCTGGACTTATTATTGATTTATTCGGTAAAAATTCAATGGTGACTATTGGGAAGTCAGTCATGGCTTACCATAACCTACATATTGGTGCTATTGATAGTGTAATTATAGGCGATAGGGTTTTAATAGCGAGTGGTGTTTATATTTCTGATCATAGCCTTGGAAATTATTCAGAAGAAAATCAATCAAGCCCAGCTGTTCCGCCTATAAATCGTAAGCTACATGCCAAACCTATAAATATAGGTAGCGATGTATGGATAGGTGAAAAGGTTTCAATACTTCCAGGAGTATCAATAGGGGATGGTTCAATAATTGGAGCAGGATCTATAGTTACTAAAGATATACCAAGCTTCACTATTGCTGTTGGATCTCCAGCTGTTGCAATAAAATCTTATAACTTTGAAAGTAAAAAGTGGATATCTTTATCAAAATATGAAAACTAAAATATCATTTTATAATCCATTTTTAATATTTTTACTATCAATTTTAACCTGCCTGTTTGTTTTATCTATAGAAAGATTGGCCGGCATAGGTTGGGATTTTCATCCAGATGCAGTCACTTATATAACTAGGTCAAATGGAGCTTTAACTAGTTTTGGGTTTCAAAATTATTTAGGCAATTTCTTTTATGTTTTGGTTGATATGATGAATAGTGAAGTTTGGTTGCTAATCACGTTTAATATTTTTGTTTATTCTATTACCAATGCCGCCTTGGCAAATTTTTTTAAAAAAAACACCGGTCTTCATAAAAAACAAATTTGGATATTGTTTTTATTGGTAATTTTTAATCCATATCGAATACATCTTTCAGTACATGTTTTAAAAGATACTTTAATAATTTTTGGTATGGTTTATTTTTTTACCTCCAACAAGATTTACTCATGGATTTTTTTATTATTTTCATTTTCAGTTACTCAACGTTCAGTGATATATCTTGCCGCACTTCTAAATAAAAAAAACTTAATTATTATTATGATACCTATAGTATTTTTTATTTTAATGCAGCAAGAAGGTTTTCTATCTTCTATATTAAGTACAAGGGGTCAAGTCGATATGACGTTTAGAAATTTTGACAAAGTGCCTAATTTTTTTGAACTTGGAGTGTTAGGCGCCATTATTAGAGCTATAGTTTGGCCGTTCCTGTACTTAACAGGCATATTTTTTTTATTAAGCCCGGCTATTTTGTATCTACCAATAGCAATTGGATCTTTTTCCCTGCAGTTTTGGCACTTTATGCAATATGGAAAGCCAGCCCTATTATTTCAAGTCTATTTAGCAATGGGTATTTTGGCATTTATGGTTTCGGGATTTACTAGTTTTATAAGATACTCATTGCCCCTGCTTACGATTCTACCACTTTTGGTTATTAAAAAAAATATGATTTATCGTGAGAAGTAAAAGTGTATCAATTGTAGGATCTGTTGGACTTCCTGCAAAATATGGCGGCTGGGAAACTCTTGTTAGTAATTTAACATACCACTTGAAAAGTAAATTTGATTTAACTGTTTTTTGTAGTGGTGTCAAATATAAAGACCAGCCATCAGAATACAATGGCGCACAACTTAAGTATATAAAACTCAATGCAAATGGAATTCAGAGTATTCCATATGATATTATTTCTATTTATAAATCCTTAAAATTTGCCGATACAATTTTAATTTTAGGAGTATCGGGCTGTATCTTTCTACCTTTTGTTAAATTGTTTGGAAAAAGCAAGATTATTGTAAACATAGATGGTCTTGAATGGAAAAGAGGTAAATGGAGAAAGTTTGCTAAGTGGTTTTTGAAGTTGTCAGAAGGTGTTGCTGTGAAATTTGCAGATTTGGTTATTACGGATAATAAGGCGATTCAACAATACGTGACTAATGAGTATGGAGTTGCCAGTGAACTTATTGCTTATGGCGGAGATCATGCAAATAAAGAATGCATTAAAGATGACGATAAAATCCAATATACATTCTTAAATGATAAGTATGCATTCAAAGTATGTAGAATTGAACCTGAAAATAACTTAGATATTATTTTAGAGGCATTTAGTTATTGTAACTCTTTGCCTGTTGTAATAGTTGGTAATTGGTCTAATAGTGATTATGGTGTAGAATTAAGACAGAAGTATGAAAAATATCAGCATATATATATTCTGGACCCCATCTACAATCAAAAAGATATAGATACTCTTCGAAGTAATTGCTTTATATATATACATGGCCATAGTGCTGGAGGTACTAACCCTTCACTAGTTGAGGCGATGTTTTTAGGGTTACCTGTTATCGCATTTGGTGCGAGTTTTAATCGAGAAACAACGCACAATCAATCAATATACTTTGAAAACAAACAGCAATTAATTAGCATAATAGAAGACCTTGATAAAATTGATTTGAAGAACATCGCTAAAAGTATGAAGTGTATTGCCGATAAAGAATACACTTGGCCTATTATTGCGGAAAAATATGCAAATGTATTTTAATTTGCAAGCTTGGTGATATGGTAAATATATCGAATAGTGAGATTATCGCTATTACCGGTACTTCTGGATTTATTGGCACTAGATTGTTATCATTGCTATCTGGTGATAATATACGATTACTAGTTCGTTCGCTTGATAGTGACTCATGTTATGAGCAGATCGAATGTGACTTAGAGAGTGGCAATATTCCTGATGATTGTTTTTTCGAAGTGTCTACAGTTTTTCATCTTGCAGGAGTTGCTCATGATGTACGTGATGCAGGCAAGATTAAACATCTGTATCAGAGAGTAAATACAGATGCTACAGTGCAATTAGCTAAACTTGCAGTCGAGTCTGGTGTCAAAAGGTTTGTGTTTGTTAGTAGTGTTAAATCAGGCGGAAATCCAATTTCTGGAAGGTGTATAAATGAGATAGATCAGAGTAAACCGGAAGGTGTATATGGCGAGACCAAACGAGAAGCTGAGTTAAAGTTATTAAAAATAGGTAAAGAATCTGGTATGCATGTGTCTATCGTTCGACCCTCGCTGGTTTATGGTCCAAATGTAAAGGGAAATTTACAATTAATGTTGTTAGCAATTGATAAGGGCTGGTTTCCACCTTTGCCTGAGACTGGTAATAAACGCTCTATGATTCATGTAGATGATTTGGTTCGAGCACTTTTATTGGTGGCTAATGACGATCGCGCTAATGGTGAAATATTTATTGCAACAGATGGCGCCCCACACTCTTCTCGTGATATTTATAACGCTATGTGTAATGTGCTAGGAAAATCAATTCCAAGATGGAGCGTGCCAAAAACCTTCTTCGATATTGCCAGCCTGACAAGTCCGCGGATTAAATATAAAATTAATAAATTATTGGGTGATGAGTGTTATTCTTCTGCTAAATTAGAGGAGCTTGGATTTAAAGCTAAAAAATCTTTAAAGGATATGAATGAAACGGATTTTTGATTTGTTATTAGGTATTGTGATTCTTGTGCTGTTAGCAGCCCCTATGTTATTAATTTCTATCGCTATTTACTTATCATCTAAAGGCCTAGTTTTATATTGGTCCGATAGAGTTGGTAAAAATAATAAAATATTCAGTATGCCAAAGTTTAGATCAATGTTAATTGACACGCCCGCTATGGCTACGCATTTATTGGATAATCCTGGCACTTATTTGTCACCAATTGGCGGGTTTTTGCGTCGAACTAGCTTAGATGAGCTGCCGCAACTATTTTCAGTATTAAAAGGTGATATGAGCTTTGTAGGGCCGCGTCCTGCACTCTATAATCAAGATGACTTAATTGCCTTGCGCACTGAGAAGGGTGTGGACAAGTTACTACCCGGTATTACCGGCTGGGCGCAAGTTAATGGCAGGGATGAATTGTCAATTCCCGATAAGGTGGCATTAGATGTAGAGTATTTACAGCGACAATCGTTTTGGTTCGATTTGAAAATCTTATGGATGACTTTCTTAAAGGTTATTAAACGCGATGGCGTGAGTCACTAGTAAAGGCAGCGGATGTGTTAAATTAGATTGTCGATTTTCTGTAGTCAATTAATAACCAGCCAGTTACTATCATTCCAGCTTTGAAGGTATCTCATTGCGCTAGTCTCTGATTTCCAGCCACCTCTAAGCATAATTTTCTCTAAGGGGATATTTTTGTTTAACAGGTCAATTGCAGCGCCAACCCTAAATGAGTGGCCTGATAGCTCTCCAATTTGATTCAGGCCAGCTTTCTTTTGAAGATTTTTTAAAATATGGTTAATTGATGCAGGCGTAAGTGATGGGTTAGTAAATAGATTTCGTTTGAAGCTTCTAAGGATATAGCCACTATTTTGATCAACTGCTAGTGACCAGCTTGAGATCATCTCAGATAGTTCGCCAGATATTGGGATTATTTTCCCTTGGTTGTACTGATCAGTTTTAGAGTGTCTCAGTAGGAGCGCATGCTTATGATTGCCAAGATGTTGCAGGTCTTCAAACCTAAATTGACAAATTTCAGAGCGACGGCGCATGGTCTCGTAGCCGAGCTGTAAAAGCAGCCTATTTCTGATGCCGACAATATCGTCAGAGCAAACATCTTTGAGTTTGATTAGAATGTCATAGGTTAGGGGCGTTGCCTGTTTTTGGGGTCTTCCAAACTTCCTTCGAAGCTTTTTAAAGGTTAGGATGACCACGGGTTCTTTTGTGGGGTTAGTGCTTTTGGTGAGATTAAATATACTTCCAAGGCTGGCGACCCGCCTTTGGATTGTTGCAACCGTCAGGCTTTCACCCATCTGCAGGATGTAGTCTGCAAACTGCTCTTCATGAATATTTAGAGGGTCGTATTGATATTTGTGACACCAGTTGGAATAATGCATATAATCTGATCTATACGATCTGATTGTGTTGGGCGCGTAAGCGCCCTCTAAAGATTTAAAAAGGTAAGTTATTTTTTTCATGTTTAATATTAATTGATATATTAAACATCATTATATATTATTTATATGATTTCATCAAGACAAATTAAAGCTGCACGCGCACTCCTTAGCTGGAAGGGCCAAGATCTTGCTGACAAGAGTGGCGTTGGTGTTGCCACGCTAAGAAGGTATGAGGCCCAAGAGGGGATTCCCAATGCAAACAAGTTTGTCCTTAAGGCTATTAAGAGCTGCTTGGAAGAGGCTGGGATAGTGTTTTCTGGAGATCCTGTTAAAGGCCCAGGAGTGTCACTCAATCAAAAAGACTAGTTAGACGCTTTGTCGTCTTTTTTGCAGCTCAAGTAACTCCCCGAGTGTCTTCGAGAACTGCCTCTCGTCCGCGGTTCGATAGCGCTGGACCAGTCTCAGTTTTTGGATGTCGGGTATGGCGGCATCTTTTATTTGTTGAGTGCGCTTGTCTAGATCTTTGAGGATGAATTGAATCTGCAGGTCTTTGGCAAGACTATCGGCAAGCTTATCCAGG
>Ga0114997_10000853_pt1 | contig 25388 bp, 22 predicted proteins | sample ArcticOcean_MG_C_2_FD_87045 | JGI IMG/M metagenome (GOLD analysis project Ga0114997, IMG submission 87045) | Marine microbial communities from western Arctic Ocean - ArcticOcean_MG_CB4_136 | ecosystem: Environmental > Aquatic > Marine > Oceanic | place: Arctic Ocean: Canada Basin | collected... | reverse complement strand
TCTCAATGCAGGCCCGAATCGAGTCCACATGGTGATGTGCGAAGGGAAACCTCAATCATGATTCCTACTAGCGCAGTAATAACCGCAATGATGATATGGATATCGACCGTAACAGGACTCCCAATTCCCTCCATTTCACCATCAATCGAATATAGTGACGGAAGAACAATGAAGCTGTTACTGTACGGATGCGACCTGCCAGGAGAGTCTATTCACCCTGAGATTTGCAAAGAAATTCGCAATATGGATGCATCCTCTAAAATACAAAACAACACTCTAGGGTTATACGATCATCACAATCATCGAATATTCCTGAATCCATCCATAAAGGACATGGATTCCGTTGTATCAGACTCAATAGTGGTACACGAACTGGTACACGCCATGCAATTCCCAGCTAAAGTACCATACAAATGCATGGGACAGTTAGAAGAACTTGCATATGATACACAATCGCTGTACCTGTTATCCCAAGGAAGAAAAGACATATTCATAGAGTTAGACCTCTCCCCGCTATTCCTATTCATAACCGTTACATGTAACGATGGAGCGCTCGGACCACCTCACATGTCATACGATGTACCACACGGAACGAATTGACCTTGACCGACACCACATCCCCATGTATAGGAATATGCAAGCTGAATGAGGATGACATATGCATAGGGTGCAATCGACATATTTCAGAAATCATAGACATACACCCCAAATCCACATACACACAACGTGCATGGGATCGCATAGTAGGAATCGGAAAAGTGCCAGATAAGTATAAAAGAACATGAAGAACATCGTAATAAGCAACCTCAAAGAAGTATTCGACCCTGAGATCAGTATTAACATATACGATCTAGGACTCATATATGGTATAGACATAGATGAGGATAACAAGTGGATCACAATAACACATACACTGACCAGCGCTTTCTGTCCATTTGCAGATACAATAGTAGAGGACATCACAGCAGCAGGGTATAAAGGCACAGGTGCTATGAACGTAGAAGTGATCACCACGTTTGATCCACCGTTCACTATGGATAGTGTGCCAGAGGAAACACGTCTAGCACTAGGATGGTGAATTGGGATATCATGGGATGACATGGGTATTTGCGGAACATTTGAATAAAGGTTTAAATAAACGTAGAGGTGATGTGATTAGAGACCCCCATGCATCAGTTGACCATCCGAGCATAGCTACAAGATTCTAAAGAAATCTCAAAGAAAGTGCAGAAAACATGAAGAAAAGACTTGACATACCGTGACCAAGCTGGTATGATCTCTATGTTGGATTGATAAAGAGTAGCTAAAAGACATGAACTACATCAAAGCTGTCGGTGGTACGAAGTCCCTCAGAGCCCTCTCAGAGAGTGTGGCATGGTGGTGTATCGATGAGCTAGGACTATCCCGTATGCGAACCCTTGAGATAGAGATACAACTGAATAAGTGCCTCAATGAGGGTGCGTATGGATTCTGCTATGAGGGGGAGAACGACAGGGACTTCACGATAGAGATCGACAAGAGACTGCCTATAATGCCTAAGAAGATCCACGGTTGTAAGAATGGACGTGAAGCGTTCATAGAGACCCTCTGCCATGAGATGGTGCATGTATGGCAGAATGCTAGGGGTACAATGCGAGATACCTTTGGTGATGGTACAGCGAAGGGTTATCGCAAGTACTGGAAGGGTGTGGATCACACTGACACTGCTTATAGCAAGCAGCCATGGGAACGACAAGCATACCGTATGCAAGGGAAAATGTTGCAAGATTATCTTCGATTTGAGAAAGAAAAAGGTTGACAAAAGATGACCCTTATGTTATGATCTATTATAATGAGAACAGTGTCCCGTGTGGGGTTTCGAAAATTGCTGAATTGCTATGTGTCCTGACACTGTACTCATTACCATTATAACGGAGATGCTGGTTGCGTGAATGATATATATCCTGATGGACTGAAGACTGAAGATCGCTCGGTGAAGCTGACAGTAATCAGAGAGTCGGGATTGTTGTGAGACAATATCAAGGTAGCTCACACTACCTAACGGGGGGTTCGATTCCCCCCTACTCCACCTACTATCGAGTCAGCTGTGAGCCGACTAAGAGCTACGAAACGGTAGCTAAACTATAAATGCAATATGAACCTAGAAACAAATACTACTAATGATAAATTTTCTGCCAGCTAAAAACACCCCCCTAAGCTTTCATTGATTCAAGGAGAATACTAATGAAACATACTATTGAAATGGAATACGAACAGGTTGATGCCATACTTGTTCTAGAACTTAAATCTCAGTTTTCGAGTTTAAAAAATGATCTCGATCAAAGATTATCAGATGATTATACAGGATCGGGTATCTTTGATGAGGATAAAGATGCCGATTGTGCTGAGATTCAAAACCACATCGATGCTGTTGCAAAAGTCCTTTCATACAATATGGTATTTGAAGATTATAAAGATTGGAAGTCTGATGACAAATAAAGATTATGTTGTTGTCACTTGTATTTCATCACATCGTATGCGTTATGTAATGCACCGTGATGATCTACAGAAATTTAATCCATCAAAGTCAGTTAATGCTATTGAGTGGTCTAACGATACCGTTACTAACGACGATTGTGAAGAGTTCTCTCAAGAATACATGGGCGAATATATTGTTGATACTGTTGAGATGAATGAAGAAGACATGCTTGAACTGTTTGATAAGGATAATGATTATCTGCGTGAATGGACAAAGGACCAGAAGATTGCAAGGGTGAGGAAAAGTATTAGTAATGATTAAACACGAACCTCTTTTTGATACTGACAAGATTTGCGAACACTATACAGAGAAAGATGGAGTTCCTGTCAAGTATGTGTGTACGTCTGCACTAGGACACGAAGCACAAGCGATGGATATCTTCTATCGTGGCACTCCCCATCCTACGTTTGGTAATAGATACTTTGGTGTTTATCATAACGTAATGAGTGGGAAGACAATGATTACTAATGCTGATAGGATTGAAAAACAGGATTTTGGGCTTGTAGAAGATGATGATGATAATCTACAGTATAGTGCCCATCGACATGACTACAAGATGTTTGAGAACGGTAATATGATTGATGGTGGACGTTCGTATATCAAATCAAGTATGTGCCCGATTCATATGCATGTGGTTCGTGATGGTGAAATGGTAAGAGATATAAAAGGAGAACACTAATGATTACTAAAGATTTTGTCTATGGGTGCATAGCCGGTTTCAGTATGACGTTTCTCTGTTACCTGATTGTGAGCTCTACTTGGACACATGGAGTCTACGGATGAGCTATTCATTACTACCTGTGTATTATTCGACTACGAATACTCGCAAGCGTAAATCTAAAAAGAAGTCCAAAGCAACTATTGCCGCAGACGCCAAGCATGCTAAGTTCCTAAAGAAGATGGGTATTAGCTCTCGTAGCTCAGTTGGATTAGAGCAACGGCCTTCTAAGCCGTGGGTCACAGGTTCGAGTCCTGTCGAGAGCACCATTGCTCCCCTGAGTAATAACATTCCTACAGGACAGACTCCTAAGAAAAAAATACTCCCACACAATTTCACTATTGCTCCCGCATATAACAAGGGTGCATATCAGGTAATCACTAAGAGTAATGTAAAGGATATAGGAAGATGACTCCACGACACACACCCAATATGTATAGGAGCAATGATTCTACGTTTCCTTGGAGGAATCCTATCAATGCATATTTTTGGGGATTTATTCATGGTATGGTATTAATCACACTGTTGCTGTCAGGTTTATTATATATATTGTTATGAGAAGAATACTCCCGATAGTTGCGATCTCACTCCTTGTGAGTGGATGTGCGGGCGCTGGGATTAGTAGTGTTCTCACTATTATGTCTGGTGCTGACGTAGTTTCTCAGGTCACTACGGGTAAGGGTGCAATTGACAATGTGGTATCTGCTGGAATGCAGCAGGATTGTGCAGTGTTTCGTATGTTTAAGGGAAACAAAGTCTGTCGAGATCACGACATAGAGTTACTTATTGACATGGGTTGTGAGACATACTCATGGGATGATGATAATATGCCCTATTGTAGGGACACTTGATGTCGATTTTACTTGACAAAAGCTGACCTTTGATATATAATGTATCTATAATTGATGTTCAGAAAGGAAAATAACATGAACAAACAACTAAAAATAGTCACTGCTGTGGGGGCGTTCCTCATGCTCGGTGCATGTAATGCGACCTCTGGTGGGTTTAATAACTCTCAGATGGGTACTGTTATCGGCGGAGTCGCTGGTGGGGTAGTAGGAAATCAGTTCGGTAAAGGTTCTGGTAAGACTGCTGCGACAGCACTTGGTGCGGTAATCGGTGCGATCTCTGGTTCCTCTGTGGGACAATCTATGGATCGCCCTCGTACTACTGTGATCTATCAACAGCCTCCAGTGACGTATCGTCCGCAGGTCGGGTCAGGTCGCTGCGCTGGATATGCGAATGAGGGTGCTCGCTCTGCATGTAATCGTGGAGTAGCGAAACGTGAACAAGAGAATCAGCGTCGAATGGAAAAGAATGCCTACAACAGTGGGTATGGTCGTAATGGTTCGGGAACTAGAGATAGTTTCGGTTTCATTCGATAATCTCAATAAACTAAGTCTTGGAGACTAAATAGTATGTATAGTATTGGTGATGAAGTCAGCTATTATGATGAGCATAGCGAAAAAATCAAATGTGGAACCATTTCCGAAGTTAGTTCTGATTTGGATTCGTATGTTAATCTGGAAGTTAATGATGATATTGTTCATTATTATTCCAAGAAATTAAGAAGGTATGTTCCTGTTAAACCTAAAAACATGGACACTCTTTATTTCACGATTCCTCAAAAGGTCGCTGACGACTTCGTTGTGGTTAAAAACATTCTAGGGAGTTCATATGAAAAAGATATCAACAACGACTGAGACTATGGAAGATCATGCGAAGGCATCAGTGATGGTAGGAATTAATGCTATGACTGATTTCTCTGATCCTGTTTCTATCATGTCCACATCTGCAATGATGTTACAAACTGCATTGAATATGTATTCGATGGTTTTGACTAAAGAAGATATGCGTGAGTTACTTGATATGGCACGACACCAACTTGAGGAAAATGTAGAGGATACCATATATCATTGAGCGCTCTGAGAAAAATGGCGAACAATGTTTCGTCCAGAAAAGGTAAATTTACGAATTCATATCCTGTCATTATAGAACATCAGACTTTTGATAATAATGATATAGAGAATGTTATTCGTTCTGTAGGTGATCAGGATGGACAACGAACACGGGCGAAATGCTATCGTACTCGTTGGGACTTACATACTGTCTCACCAGTGATTGATCAAATTGGACAAACAGCAATTACCATTGCACATAAAAATCCCCTTGCAGGCCGAACATCTCCCGATGGAACACCAGCAGAGATTGAGTATGGCATACGAGAATGTTGGGGACTTGTATATTCCCAAGGACAGGAGACTCGTTCCCATTCACATTGGCCTTCTACTTGGGCGTTTGTTTATAACGTAAAATCCTGCTCACAATGTTCCCCTCTTATACTACCTTCTAATACTGTATATGACAAAGACACTATTATTAATCCTGTAGATGGACAGCTCACTCTATTTCCAGCGTGGTTAAACCATGAAGTGCGTACTCAACCTTGCAGTCACGATAGAATTATTGTTGCTGGAAATCTAGATATTGTATGGCGATTGAATTGGGACACTAAAAATGTTCACTCGAACCTATCTAAAGATATTTAAATTTACTAAATAAATCACCATGATAAGATACAAAATAATCCATACGGATTTGGTATGTGATGGAATGTCTTACAATGATGCCCTTGTGACTGCTGAGCAGTTACGGCATACCTACCCTGACATTGAATATGAAGTAGTAGAATATGACTACATTCCGTCTGAATATAAACGACTAGGCCGAGACCCCGACCTTCATTAATCCTTATAAATAGTTGCATATAAGGAGCGTTTTTATATGCAAGATTTTATGGGTAAGGACGGGTTCGTCTGGTTCGTTGGTGTAGTAGAAGATCGTGACGATCCAGAAATGCTGGGGCGTGTACGAGTCCGATGTTTAGGCTGGCATACTGACAGTCGAGAAGATTTACCTCACACAGATTTACCGTGGTCTACTGTCATGGCCCCCACAAATAGTTCTACTGTTGGTGGACTAGGAATAACACCCACAGCTCTTGTAGAGGGTTCGTGGATTATTGGTTTCTTTCAAGACGGAGAAAAAGGACAGCACCCTATTATCATGGGGTCTTTGCCAGGCTTTAATCTTGAGAAACCAGACTTCAGTAAGGGGTTCTCTGATCCGAAGGGTAAGTATCCAGTGAATGAGGGAGAACCTGATACTGGTCGTTTATCAAGAGGAACCATGGCGGAGACTCATCCTTCCCTCAAAAAGCGAAGAGCATTAAAACAGACTAAGGTTCCTATTGCAAAGAAACCTTTTCTTACGGAAACAGACAAGGATAGTACAGATGAAGCTAGACAGACATGGGATGAACTTGATCCTAAATCAAATACTGTTTCCATGTACCCGTTTAATAAGTCTTCTGAATCAGAAGCAGGACATGTACATGAAATAGATGATACGCCAGGTGCGGAAAGACTTATGGAATATCACAGTAGTGGAAGTCACTATGAGATACATCCAGACGGTTCTAAGACAGTAAAGGTTGTTGGTGATAACTACGAAATTATTGCTGGTAAATCTAATGTTCTTATCACTGGTGATGTTAATGTTACGATTGAAGGAACAAAACGAGAGTTAATCAAAGGTGATTATGTTCTTGAAGTCGAGGGAGACTATACTCAGCATATTGGTAAGAACCTGAGAACTAAAATTGGTTGGAATAAGGGTGGAAATAAGTACGAAGAAATTCTTGGTAACTTATCATTTAATATTAATGATAATGTTAAGGGACGAATCGAAGATGATGTAGATGTTCTTATCGGTGGAGATCAAAGTTATAAGATTAATGGTGAGAATAAATTACAGATACAAAAAGATTTTACTACATTAGTCGGAAACGATATACTCACTAATGCAAAGAACAATATGGCAGTAAGTACTACTTCAGGAATCATGTCCCACAAATCTGGTAGTAAACTTAATATAAAGTCTGCTTCCGATATGCATGTTAAGAGTGAAGCTACTTTAACTGAAAATGTTGCAACAACTAAGGTATCAACGACAGGTAGTACATGGAACCATACATCAGGTGGTGATATCACCGTTGTTGGTGGACCGAATATCCATCTGAACCCATAGGAGAATACAGTGGCAGAAGTAACAAGAGTTGGTGACGATAGTCATATTGGTCATGCTAGTCCTACACCTAACCCATTCCACCAGACTGCATATGCAACTGGTTCCCCGAATGTGTTTGTGAATAGTTCTAAGTGTACTCGTATAACAGATACTACTGCATGTAGTGATCCTGCCACCGCTGGTAGTTCTACTGTTTTTGCAAATGGACTTGCAGTACATCGTAAAGGTGATGCAACTGGTGGCCACGGTTCATGGGTTCCTAATGCTTCAGCTTCTGGTTCCCCTGATGTATTTGCTGGAGGATAAGAATGGCACAATTTAATCTAGCTGGACTTTGTGGAACCAATGTCGGCTATAATAAACTAGAAGTCCAATTTGAAGATTTAAAGAAGAAACTTCTAAATGATATTGAGGCTGAAGCATCTGCACTTGTATCTAATTTGACAGGTGGACTTGTTCAATTAGATTTGGATTTGAGGGGGTTGTTAGTTCAAAAACCTATTATAGCTAATGTTAGTTTACAGTCAGAAATTAAGGATTTGGTTGGACTTGTAATTGGTACTAATCAATATAATGCTAAACTTGCTACTCTTATAAAACAGTTTGGTGTCGCACTGTCTAACGAAAATAAAGATCTTGCAAAATTAATTATTGGGGCAGCTCTTCTTATTGCTGGTAAAAAGGATATATGTGATTTGATTCCAAATATGACTATTCCTGCTGCCGGTGGCACAGTTGTTTTGCTTGCAAAAAATGTATCACAACCAGACAAAAACTCTGTAGAAGATATTGCATCTGCTATTACTACACCCGTTGCCGCAATGAAAAAAGCAAATGCTCCAATGGGAAAACGCTTGAAAAAATCAGCAGAGTTATTTGCTGCGGAAATAATAAAGGTTGACGCTAGTGCTGGAACAACTGGTCGTGTAACTGCAAAAACTAGATATGCATTTGCTGAAGCAGATGCAAAGATTAAAGGTTCAATGTTAAAAGAAGGATATGCTCTTGCTGTTGATTCAAGACTGTCTGATATTAGTTCTATGGAAACACATTTGATTGGGGGTGCCGGAACTAGTGCTCAGAAGTTGAAACATTCTAGTACAACAACATCATCCGAATCATATGAACAAAAGATTACTTCTACCTTGTCTCCTTTATCTACTGCATCTACAAAGTATGCAGAATTTATTAAGAAATCCCAAAGTGGATTTCCACATAATATTGATGATAAAGGAACCTCTGTATTTTACAATGATGGTTCTGGTGATTTTGAAGAACACATACAAAGAGCTAATAGAATTAGAGTTTACGAAACGAGAGTGAGAAAATCAATTCTTATTAATGAAGCTTCTACGGGATCAGATACTACAGATACTTTGTTTAAATCATTTGAAACTGATGTTAAAACTCTTACTAATTCTATTGGAACTTCGCTCACAGATTTAGAAACTAAGTTTACTCGTCCAATCACAGATAATGATAAAATAATAGAAGAAGATGTTGACTTTAATGAACAATCTCTTCCAAATGTTTCTGAGGTTTAGTATAAATAATAGAAGGACAGGGAGTACAAATGAGAAGTTGGAATAACAATGCATATTCGGATGCCCAAGTATCTAATAAAACTAAAAGAATCACCAGACATTTTTCTGATTTAGATTTATTTTTTACGAGGAAACCGTCAACGTCCGATGTTAATATCATCCATGATGTTGTGGCAATCAAAAGATCGGTTCGTAATTTAATATTATTGAACCACCATGAAAAACCGTTCCATCCAGAAATTGGAGGCGGTGTTCGTGGTATGTTGTTCCAACCATTGACTATCGTAGTGGCTCAAGTATTGTCACAAAAAATTAGAATGGTTATAGACACCTATGAACCACGGGTCGAATTAGAGGATGTTATGGTTGTACCTAAATATTCTCAGAACGCATTTGACGTTAATATACTATTTAACATAATAAATGCGCCCCGTGATGTTCAAACAATAGAATTAATGTTAGAGAGATTACGATAATGGCAGATAAAAGATTAGACGTTACCCAACTAGATTTCGATACTATCAAATCAAATCTAAAAATCTTCTTAAAAAATCAAGATACCTTTACGGATTACGATTTTGAAGGATCGGGTATTAATATACTTTTGGATACTCTAGCATATAACACTCACTATCTAGCATTTAACGCAAACATGCTTGCGAATGAAATGTTCTTGGATAGTTCTTCCTTACGTTCTAGTGTTGTTTCTCATGCAAAAACTTTAGGATACGAACCTACTTCTGTAGTATCACCAACAGCAACTGTTAATATAACATTGAATAATGTTTCTAGTGATACCTATACTATGCCAATAGGAACAAAATTTAATGCAACTGTAGATGGTCAATCATATACCTTTGTTACAACTTCTGAATATACATCATCGAAGTCTGGTACAACTGTCACGTTTAATGGGGTTTTACTTTACGAAGGAAGTTATATATCAACTAGGTACGTTGTTAATACTGCTGACGTTGAACAGAGATTTATTATTCCAAATAGTAGCGTAGATACAAGGACAATCGGAGTTTCAGTTCAAAATTCATCTACCGATTCCCTACAAACCGCATGGATAAAAGCAACAGATATTACACAACTGACTCAAAGTAGTACGACATATTTTTCTCAAGAGGTAGAGAATGGAAAATTTGAACTTGTATTTGGAGATGGAGTTGTAAGTAAATCACTATTGAATGGTAATATTGTAATAATTTCTTATGTTGTTTCCAACAAAGATGCATCAAATGGTGCATCAGGATTTACTAATGCAGCCTCTATTCAAGGTGAAACGGATGTTACTGTTACTACTGTATCAAAAGCTAGTGGTGGTGGAGAGAGAGAAACTATTAATTCCATTAAACTACTCGCACCTTTAGACTACGCTTCTCAAGGTCGTTGTGTTACTGCAAATGATTATAAGGTATATGCTAAAAAGTTATATCCTTCTGCTCAAACTATACAGGTGTTTGGTGGAGAAGACGGATCATTCGATAGTTCATTGGGTGTTGTGAGTACTCCCGAATATGGTAGAGTATTCATATCTATTAAATCTGTATCTGGAAATAACTTAACTTCCTCTGAAAAATCTAATCTTATAAAGAGTCTTAAACAATATAATGTAGCATCTATTACACCAGTTATAGTTGATCCAGAAGTAACATTTATTATTTTGCAATCTGTATTTAAATACAATTCAAATAAAACAACCAAGTCAAAGGATACATTGAAAAGTGAAGTAATTAGTAAATTAACATCTTTTGGGAATTCTGATTTGAAAGAATTTAATGCTCCACTACGACATTCTCATGTTATAAAACTTGTGGATGATTCAGACACATCAATAACAAGTAATTCTATTAATGTTACTCTTGCAAAATATGTTGAACCAACGGTATCAAAAACTGTAAGTTACACTGTAGCATTTAATAACAAATTATATAATCCTCATCTTGGACATAATAAAGATGGTGGAGGAATTATATCTTCTACAGGATTTAAGATTACAGGGAACACTTCTGATATTTTCTATTTTGATGATGACGGGTCTGGAAATATTAGAAGGTTTTATCTTGTGGGTTCTACGAGAACATATGTTGATAATGTATCAGGAGTAGTTGATTACCTTACTGGTATTATTACTATTAATGGTATTAATATTTCCAGTGTTAATACAGTTGATGGACTTGCATCATTAAAATTTAGAATAACAGCACTACCTGATTCTAAAGATATCGTTCCTTTACGAAATCAACTATTAGAACTTGACATGGTGAATACTACTGTAATTGCGGAAGTAGATACTATTGAAGTTTCCAATCAAGGAGGAACGTCATCGTATTCCGCAACGCCACATAACCCAATAGCATCGAGTTACTAAAATGGCACCTTTTGACTCTACTCTGACTACAAAAATTAGTCCGCTAATTGATGAACAGGTTCCTGATTTTATTCGGGAAGATCATTCTGTTTATGTACAACTCCTTAAAGATTATTATAAATTTATGGAGTCGGCAGAATTAATTATTACGGCCACAGTAGATCATTTTTTACAAGAAACTATATCTACACAATATGTTCTTGACGAACAGGATGAAAGAATTGTTACTGAATCTGGTTCGGGAACAAGTGGTAAGTTTATTGTAAACGAAACTATTACAGGTGTAACCTCTCTGGCTACTTCTACTGTTCTTGTCGATGATATGGTTTCTAATGATCGACTCTTTATTATCTCACAACAAAGATTTATAATTGGAGAAGAAATTACTGGACTGACTTCTGGTGCTACCGCTGTGGTAACAGGTTATCGAGCAAATCCTATCCAGAATATTCAACAACTTTTAGATTTCCGTGATCCTGATAATACCGTAGACACATTTTTAGATGAATTAGTTAACCAGTTTGTTAATGCAGTTCCTCGCACTATGGCCTCAGGAATTTCAAAAAGAAATCTTATTAAGAATATTCGAGATTTATATTCTGCAAAAGGTAGTTCAGAAGGACACAAATTATTCCTTAGACTTTTATTTGACGAAGAAGCAGAAATAACATATCCAAACCGTTTCATGATGAGAAATTCAAAAGCGGAATGGGTTAATCCTACCGTTATAAGATGTACTGCAAATTCTGGATCTTCTGGTGATGCAATTATAGGACAAAAAATTACGGGTGGAACTTCTGGAGCCTTTGCAAATGTAGTATCTGCGATTGCCTTTCAGCAAGGATTGTATTCTGTTACAGAACTTACTCTTGATTCAGATAGTATAAGTGGTACTTTCGTTAATGAAGAAATTATTAATGTTAATTCTTTAACAGAAGATAAAGCTATGAGTTTTGTTGTTAACCAGTTTGTTGTTGGAATGACAATTACTAATGATGGTATTCTATATAAAAAAGGTGATTCTATTACAGTTGATACTACTGTAGGTAATGGTTTTGCGGAAGCAGTTGTTGATGAAGTAGGGACAGGTGGATTAAACAAAATTTTTGTTGAATCTGGTGGTACTGGATATGAGGTTGGGGATAAATTAACATTTACTCCAAATGCAGCAGAGATTAAATCTACAACTCCATTTGGAGAAGTGTCTGTTGTTGGTGGTAGTTTTCTATTAGAAGATACAGATAATCTTGATGGGTATGATGATTATTTAATTCAAGAGCACGGAACAACGTCCCGTATAGAACATCCTACTATGGCACTAAATGGTACTGATGTCAACTTTGCAAACAATAATAGTGGAATTATATTAGAGGGTACTGACGGTTCTAGTACAGATGAAAACAGTGCTCTATTAAATGAGGGTGAGATTCAACTTACTGATTTATATTCAGATGCAAATAGACAGATTGTATTAGAGGAAGCTTCTTTACCTTCAGCTGATATCGGAAAGATTACGAAGATTGTGTTAACCGATGGTGGTAATGGATTTACTCTTATGCCAGTAGTAGGTGTTACTTCTACAAATGGAACGGGTGCAAGTTTATATGCAAATACGACTGATATAGGAAGAGTTCTTTCCATCACTCTAAAGGATGGTGGATTTGCATATAATGAAACACCCCCTGTTTCTTTCCTTGCAAGATTTATAGTACGGAATGTCAGTGGGTCTTTTACTATTGGTTCTGCTCTAACTACACAGCCTGGTACTGTTAAAGCCTTTGATCCCATCACAAATATATTGGCAGTAGAGTTAACGGATAATGAAAGATTTATTCAAGAGACATCTGGTAGTCTTACAACCAAATTTCAGTTAGAAGAATTTCCTGGCACTGATGGTGAATGTATGATTGCAGATAATGTAATCGAAAATGCAGAAACAAATAGAATAGAATTTGGTGCTGTTGATACTCCCGAAACTTATATGAATACCTTTAGAACAGGAAGTATGGGTGTTGCACTTGAAGATGCATCACCTGGCTCTCCTGGCAGAATGCGAAGAGAAGGTGGAAGTTTTTATGGAACTGGTTCTTTCGCCGCCACGATGCGTGAAATTCGTTCTGCAACAAACGAATTATATCTTGCACAAGAACTTTCATCTAATGATGTAGCAACCCAAATCAGAGGATTTATTGTCGGTGGTGATAGAATAACTATTTCTGGTACAGATGGTGATGGAACAGATGAAGGTAGTGAAATTCTACTTGAAGATAGTATTTTAATGCCTTCACTTGCTTCTACCGATAACAAATACCTTTTCACAAAGACAGAACATCCACAGGTTGATGTAATTGGTATAGATAATTTCTTTAGAGATGGTAATATTGAAACAATATTCCTTACAACTGAAGATGGGAATCGTCTTATTAATGAGGACGTTGGACAACAAATTAATTTAGAAGATCATACTGCCGCATCTCCATCCTTCATGGTTCACGAAACTGAAATCTATGGGTTGGACGATATTCTACTTGATGGTACAGATGCAGATGGTACAGATACCAATAGTTATGCTATTACAGAAATAAAACGACCATATATTAATGAACATATTATTGATTCGGACGGAGGTTCTGGTATAATTCAGACTGCCGATCTGGCATCTGCCACACCGATATTAGGATCAGTTAGTACAAAGGACGGTTTCTTTTCAACTACGGATCATCAAATTAGTGAATTTACAGTTCGATTACAAGATTCATATTACTATCAAGACTTTTCTTATGAGATTAAGATTGGTCAATCAACAACTGATTATCTACAAGAATTAAAAGGTACAGTACATCCATCAGGATTTATTCCTTTTGGTAAGGTGAACCTTGCAAGTTCGGTTGCTGCAAACATTAATATTCCTGCTGCGGGACATGTTGTAGATTATGGTGGTGATACTAGATTTACACCAGAAATTGCTTCTATGTTGGAAGCTGCATTTACTTCAACTATTCAGCGTAGATTAGGTGTTTCTGAAGATTATCGAGTGGGTGAAGGACTGTTTGAAAAAATAATTTTAGAAGACAGTATTGATGGTAGGATTGAATTAGAAAGAGAACAAGGAGGATACCTTGCATACGAACTAGCTGCACTTACTCCATCTTCAACTAGAGATGTTACGTTGATTAGTATGCTTAAAGCAAAAATGGTATTACCAAAACCAACTCCATTTTCGTCAACTGGACTTCAATATTTCTCTACATCACCAGCAACAACAACTTCAGAATTTGGTGGAATAGAATTAGAAGATGGTTACAGGATAGCAGGTCCTACTACTATGCGTGATAGACTTGTTCTTAATGGACATGTTCATGAACATGCACAGGATACGGTTGCTGATATGGGTTCGTTAATGCAATTGGAAGATGCGAGTAATCCTAATATAGATTATAATGCATCATTTACTGATATTGCATATAAAGATATATTCGATCTTATATCAGAAGCGGGGGATAATCTTGTTATTGAAGGTACTCCTGCTGCTGGTAATATTAGATTTACCACAGAACCAGATTTTGTTCACACAGCAACTGTTAATGACTTTGTACGTCCATCAACAATATTATCAGAAGATGGTACTTTGTCTACAGAGAAGATTGTTCCAGAAGATACATTAGATGGTCAAAACGAGGGTGATACTTTCAGAATGGAAGACAATTCTGGTAATCTGGAGTTAGAAGTAAGAACAGGATTACAGATAGGTGGTCGCTTTGCTGTCGAGAATACTGGTTTCCAATTAGATGACGGTGATGATGAAGGTACTTTCCAACCAGAAAATGAAGAAGATTCTAAATGGGTTACGTTCACTCGACCTGCTAAGATAAATATTAGAACAAGAGGAAGAGTAGCAATACAAGATGAAACTCAAACCCTTACGTTTATATTAGAGGATGGTGATAATTTACTTATAGACAATGTTGATGCTGGTGGATTAGATGCTGGTGAAAATATTATAGGTGAACGTGGTGCATATGATTTACATCCAGAAACACCAGAAGGTGGATTTACTCTGCTAGAAACTGGTGGATATATTGATTTTGAGAGAGGAACATATAATTCATTATCTGGTTCTTATCCAGTATTTGTTCTTGATAAACCAGAAACATTTGATAGAACAGATGGGTTCTTTGATAGTGAAACATTCACATTTGACAGAGTATTTGGTGATGGGGGTTCATAAGCTATGCGAACCGTTATAAATAATAGTAATTACACGGAGAGAAATAAATGGCATATCAAGCAGTAGGATTAGGTTCCGCCGCAGATGACGGCACAGGAGATAGTTTACGAGCAGGCGGTACTAAAGTCAATTCTAACTTCAGTGAATTATATAATCTTTTGGGAACAGGAACCGCATTAGTTTCCAGTATAACGGCCAATGGTGATGATTTCACTTTTATTGGTGCTGCGTATAATGCTGTTTGGGATAAATCTGATAATGCTTTGGAGTTTGCAGATAACGCAAAAGCAAGATTTGGTACTGGTGATGATCTAGAAATTTATCATGACGGTTCTAATAGTATTATTAAGGATAATGGCACAGGCAATTTAAGTCTTCGTGCAGATGATTTTCAACTTACTAATTCTACCTTTGCCGAAAATTATATAACTGCGGCTAACAATGGTGCTGTTACTCTCTACTATGATAATGCGGTGAAAGTTGCTACTACATCTGCTGGTATAAGTGTAACGGGTACAGTTTTATCAAGTGGTAATATCGAACTTGGTACTGGTGCAACTGTTATTTTTGAAGGTTCATCAGCTGATGCATATGAAACAGTATTGACTGTTGTAGATCCTACCGCTGATAGAACAATTACAATACCCAATTCAACTGGTACTCTTATTACTACTGGTGATTCAAATGTTATCACATCTGCAATGATAGTGGATGGAACAATAGTTTCTGCCGATATCGCAAGTAATTCAATCACACTCGCTAAAATGGCTGATAATTCAGTTAGTACTAATGAAATAATTAATGGAACTATCGTCTCAGCTGATATTGCCGCCGGAACAATTGCTGAATCAAATATGGCCGCTGATTCGATTGGTCAAAATCAACTTAAAACACTATCTACACTATTAATTAAAAATTCAAGCGGTAGCACATTAAAAACATGTCATACAGCTGGTGCATAAGATGCATAAATATAAACGAGGATATAAGAGGATATAAAAAATGGCAGCTATCATAACAGAAAAATTTAAGCAGCACAATGCGAATCAGTTCTTTGAATCGTTTAGTGAAACTGCGAACAATACATATTACCTATTTTTGGGTAAATCAACACCTTATTCGACAGGGACAAGTGGTGGGACGGATGCAGCTCCACCTACCCCTTCAGATTCGCCTGCCGATGAGTTTTATATTTGGGACGATATGCTTGCTGCCAAGAAAATCGGAACCACAGATATTACTTATGCAATTCCTCGTAGAAATTGGACGAACAGTATTATTTACGATCAGTATGAAGATAACATTAATTCGTCGAATACTGCTAGTTCGGGTGCAACAAATTTATACAGTTCGTCATTTTATTTTATGACTTCTGATTATCGTGTATACAAAGTTATTGACAATAATAATGGAGTTGCCTATAGTGGTATTGAACCAACATCTACATCCACATCTACAATCACATTGGGTGGTTATGTTCTTAAATACATGTACTCACTGACAAGTACAGAGATTGAAAAGTACTTGACGACAGACTTTATGCCTGTTAGTACAGACTCTACTGTTTCTGCCGCCGCAGTTGATGGTTCAATTGAATCTTTGGTTATTACAGGTGGAACAGGATATACCGATGGTACATTTTATGCCGCAATTTATGGAGATGGTACAAACCAAGGAACGGCTACTGGTGCAATTGTTCGTATAACAATTGCTTCTGGTGCAATTCAAGGTTTTGGTGTTACTGCTGGAACAGATACAACCATTCATGCCGCTGGTGCTGCATATACATATGGTACAGTTAATTTGGGAACTGGTTATACATTTTCGGATACATCTCTTTCAAGTGCATCTTCTGTAGGAAGTGGTTCGGGTGGTGTTGTTAGTGTACAGGCAGGTCCTAAAGGTGGACATGGTGACAATGCTATTACAGAATTGGGTGGACATTATGTTATGATGAACACTACATTAACCCAAGCAGAAGGTGATGACTTTACAACTAAAAATGATTTCCGTAGAGTTGGACTTGTAATCGACCCATATAATTATGGGACAACAACAATTGCATCCGCTTCTACTCGTAGACAAACAGCTTCATTAAAACTAACTAGTACATCAGGAACTTTCGATCCAGATGAAAAAATTTCTCAAACAACCACAGGTGCAATCGGTAAGGTAGTAGAGTGGGATGCAGTAAATAACATTCTCTATTATCAACAAGAACGATTTGGAGATTATGGAACATCTTCTGTCGGTGCCTTTATTGCATTCTCTGGTGCAAATGCCGTAACTGGTGCAACTTCTAATGCATCAGGAACACCAGATGCAAGTGCTGATGCCGCAATAACTCTTGCCGGTGGAGGAAGTATTACATTTACAAATGGTTATGCTAATCCAGAATTGGATCCAGATAGTGGAAACATTATATATGTAGAAAACAGGAAACCGATTAGTCGTGCTTCTGATCAAACGGAAGATATTAAACTAGTAGTGGAATTTTAAGATATGACACAGAAAACTGATTTAAACGTATCCCCTTATTATGATGATTTTGATGAGGAAAAAAACTTCCAGAATATTTTGTTTCGGCCTGGTTTCGCAGTACAAGCTCGTGAACTTTCGCAAATTCAATCTCTTCTGAAAAATAAAATATCTACGGTTGGTGACCATCTTTTCAAAGATGGTGCAATGGTGGTGCCTGGTCAGCTGTCCTATGTTACTGGACTGTTCATGGTTCGTGTACAAACTACCTTTAGTGGAGAAGATGTTAACCTCTCACAATTTGTAAATGAGACTAAACCAGTTATCATAACGGGTGCTACAAGTGGGGTTAGTGCAAAAGTATTCGCATATGCAGAAGCCACTACAACTCAACCAGCAAAACTTTATGTACAATTTATTGGTGGAAAAGATACAAAATTAGACAGTACAAGTGCTACAGAACTCACAAAAGTTAATAGAAAATTTTCGGTAGGGGAATCATTCTCTGCTAATGTTTCAATCACACACACCTCAGAATATAATGCTAATATAATTAGTCTAACAGGTGAAACCGCAGAACAAATTAAACTTAAAACCGCCACCGAAATGGTACTGGTGCGGCCTGCTGTTAAACTTGAAGCGGGAATTTATTATATACGAGGAACCTTTGTAAATGTAGAAGAAAAGTTAGTGGTATTGGAATCTATTGCTGGTTCCAATTCTCGAATAGGAGAGTCTAAACAACATTTATACACAGGTAGGATTGGACTTAAAATTAAAGAAGAAGTTGTTACTCCTGAAATAGATAGTAGTCTTTTGGATAATTCTACTGGTTCTTCAAACTTTGCTGCGAAGGGTGCTCATCGACTTAAAATCACTGCCACAATTCATGCAATTCCTCTAGAGTCAACAGATGATTCAGATTTTGTTGAATTAATGAGAACTGAAAATTCTGTCGTAGTTGACGAAACTAGAAGGACAGAATTTGGTGCTATTGAACAAACTATGGCACGAAGAACTTTTGATGAATCTGGTAACTACACAGTCCGCCCATTTACATTTGAAGTATCGGAAAGTGTTACACTTAATGACAATATTGGTTACTATACTGATGGACAGAAAACTTCTGATCGTGGAATTGCTTCTACATCAAAACTTGCATTAAAATTATCGCCTGGTAAAGCTTATGTTTCTGGTTATGAGATCGAACAAATATCTACTCGTATTCTAGATATCGATAAAGCTCGAGAATTTAATACAGTCAATGCTGGTGTGTCAACCTTTAATATGGGTAACTATGCAAAGATTACAAAAATTTACGGTTCTCCTGATGTTGATTTTGTATCAGGTGAGACAACTGCATATAAAGTGTGTAAGTTATATAATACACGCACAGCAACAAGAGGAACTGCCGCTGGTACATTGATTGGTGCTGCCCGTGTACGAACTATGTCGTATGACTCTGGTACTGCTGGTTCAACATCTTCTAATGCAACATCAAAATATAGATTGTTCTTGTTTGATATTCGTCCGTTTACAAAATTAACTCTTAGTGGAACACCAAGTGCTACACTTATTGCAAATCATACTGCCGGTGGAGTACAGGTTAAAGGTGTAACTTCTAAAGCGACAGGTTGGGTATTTGCCGAAGGAACTTCTAGTACAAATGTAAATCTGACAAACGTATCGGGAACTTTTTCTGCCGGAGAAAAAATTACTGCATCTGACTCTACTGAAACAGATGATATTGTAGAAAATAGTAGTAATGCAGATTTAACAATTTCATCTCTGGTATCATATACCTTTGCTGATGTAAAACAAATTTATATGCAAGATACTGGTGCTGATTCTGGACAAGATTTTACTTGTGATGTTTCACTAGATTCTACACTAACTATTTCTGGTACATATCGTACAGAGACAAGTGGAACGGATAATCTTATTGGTGTGTCTGGTTATGATACATCTCAAGTTAAGATAGGGGATGTTGTTACTATTCCTACTGGTACTGCTGGTGCAACGGAAGAACGAATTGTAGATGCAGTCACAGCAACTGCAATCTCCTTTACTGCCGCACCAACTACAGATGCTATTACAACTTCTAGCATTATTCGTAATCGTGCAAAATTGTATGATACAGAAAAGAATTTGTCGATTATTAAACTTCCTAAGTCTACAGTTAAAACTCATTTGACGGGAACAAATAATGGTGCAAGTGATTCACAATACACATTAAGAAAACAGTTTGTTGGAACAACAAATTCTTCTGGTGTTGTTACTCTTTCCGCTGGTACGAGTGAAACTTTTGCTGGATTTGCAGAAGGGGATTATACTATGTCAATCCTTACTGCTGGTGGTGGTTCGGGTGTTCAAGGTGATGTTGTTACTCTGACTGGAAAAACTTCTGGTACAGGTAGTGGAACTCTTACTATTACTGATTCCTCAATTTTGGGTAGTAGTGCAAAAGTTAAAATTCTTGCAACTCTTCTTAAAACTTCTGTTGGTGCAAAAACCAAAACAACAAAACTAATGAAACAACTTAAAGTTATCGAAGGTGATACACATGCCTACGGTACAAGACCCACAGATCAAACTATATCTCTTGGTCGTGCTGATGTGTTTAAGTTAGTCGCAGTTTATGATAGTGAAAGTACAAGTGCCGATGCGGTAGCTCCAGAGTTTCAATTAACAGATACAAGTGGAACATTTATTAAAGGTGAGAGAATCACTGGTGGAACTACTGGTGCAGCTGCAAGAATTATTGACATATCAACTCCAATGAATTTTGTCCAAACTTCTGTATCTTCTTTTGCAGTTGCAGAAATAGTAACAGGTGAAAAATCTGGTGCTAAAGGTACTATTTCTTCAGTCACTACTGGTTCTACTGTTATCACTACTCGATATGTTTTAGATACTGGTCAACGAGATAACTATTATGATATTGGACGATTAGAAAGAAAGCCAGGGAGTCCTGCTCCAACTGGACGTTTGTTAGTAGTTCATGATTATTTGGAACACGGTGCTGGTGCATTTTTTACAGTCGATTCATATTCTGATATTGCTAATCAGATGACATACGAAGATATTCCAACATATAGTGCCTCTAAGATTGATCCAGATTTACCTAAACCTTCTGGTGAATTTCCTCTCTATGACGTATTTGATTTCCGTCCTAGATGTGAGGATATTACTGGTGCGGTCAGTAGTGTAGATGTGGTAGATGAGATTACAGGAAACTCGTTTGATATTACTAATCGACAGTTCGATGGAACAGGTTCATCAACAACTCATTGGCCGAAACCTAACTCAACAGTTCAAAGTGATTTTGAATATTACTTACCTCGTTATGATCTGGTTCATATGGATAAAAATGGGACGTTGATTGTAACTAAAGGAATTTCTTCTGAGATTCCAGAAAAACCAAAAGAACCAGATCAGATGATGAAGCTTTGCGAAATTGCTTTGCCTGCATATACATTCACACCACAAGACGTTGGTATTACTAGAGAGAAAAATCAGCGGTTTACTATGAGGGATATTGGTAAACTTCAAGATCGTGTAGAAAATTTAGAGTACTATACTTCTCTTTCTCTTCTAGAACGAGATGCAGAATCCTTTGAGGTTACAGATTCGAATGGATTAAATAGATTTAAATCTGGTTTTATTGTTGATAACTTTACAGGACATAAAGTTGGTGATACACAACATCCTGATTATAAAGTTTCAATAGATGGTATTAATAATACTCTACGTCCTATGCATTGCTCTAAGGGAGTTGACTTAGAAGAATCAGTTTCGAGTGATACTGATAGAACATCTGCCCATTATCAAAAGACAGGGGATTTGATTACTCTACCTTATACTGAAGTTGTATATACAGAACAACCATATGCAACTAGAGTTGAACGTGTACAACCTGTTATGCTTAGTCAGTGGTTGGGTAGAATAACATTATCTCCCGATAGTGATAATTGGTTTGAAACCGAAGTTGCTCCTGCTCTTGTTATTAATGTGGAAGGTAACTATAGTACACTTCTCAATGAGAACAAAGATGCATTAGGAACAATTTGGAACGCTTGGCAGACTCAGTGGAGTGGTGTTGTTGCAACCTCAACAACTTCAAATGATGTATTCGATGGTCAAGGTGGTATCACCCGAAATTCACGAACTACTTCAACCACACGGTCAGATTTGACACGAACTGGTGTTAACACTCAAGTCCTTGAAAAAATTGATAGGGAATCACAAGGTAGTAAAATTATTCAACGTGCCATGATACCTTTTTGTAGAAGTAAAGAGATTACATTTGACGGAGAGGGATTTTATCCCAACACTCGTATGTACTTGTTCTTTGCAGAAAAAGCAGTGAGTCTTCATGTTAAACCAAAAGAAGCACAATATAGTGACGGTTCTGTAAATGTTCCTATTGTTGGTAGTCCATTAATTACAAATGGTGCTGGTAAGGTTGAGGGTGTATTTACAATTCCTGATCCAAGGACGTTGGGTAATTTACGATTCCAAACTGGTGAAGTATCATTTAGGTTAACTTCAAGTCAAACTAATGACCGTGCCACCAAACCAATTACTGCTGGTGAATCAATTTACTATGCAAAAGGAATTTTAGAAACTGAACAAGAAACCATTATTGCGACAAGAAATGCTGAAGTTGTTAGAAGGGGTACAAATGATACAACATCTATTACAGAATCTTCTACTTCTTCATCAAGTAGTGTGATTCAACAGCCCTTTTTCGGTGATGGTGGTGATGGTGATGGTGGTGATGATGCTGGTGATGATGGTGGTGGTGATGATGGTGGCGATGGTGGTGGTGATGATGGTGATCCACTAGCTCAAACTTTCGCAGTTCAAAATAACAAAGAAAATAAACATTATACCACCGGCGCCCTTGGATCTATGAAAGGTGGACAGTTTGTTACAAGTTTGGATATATTCTTCTTTAGTAAAGATGATGTTCTTCCAACTTGGGTTGAGATACGAACAACTGAAAACGGATATCCCGGCGGAAAGATTATGCCATTTGGTCGTGCTTATGTACAAGCAGCTGATGTTCTAATATCAGATGATGCAACAGTTGCCACCAAGTTTACGTTTCCTTCACCTGTATTTTTAAAACCAGATACAGAATATTGTTTTGTTGTTTTCTCTCATTCCATTGAATATAAAATTTGGATTTCTCGAATGGGTGAAAGGGAAATAGGTAAAACAAGACACGTTTCTAAACAACCTCATTTGGGTGTTCATTTCAAATCACATAACAATACGGGTTGGTCAATTTCTCTCACGGAGGATATTAAGTACAAACTGAATGTTGCTAGATTTGATGATCGAAAAGATGGTAAATTGACATTGCAGAATAAAACTCTACCATCAAAGACGTTGCCCGCTAACCCATTGATCTTTACAACTGGTAGTGCAGTTTTACGAGTATTGCATAAGAATCATCATATGTATAACACCACAAATAATGTTACATTATCTGGAGTTAAATCTGGTGCGTCTACAACACTAAATGGTGCGATAACATCTTCATCAGCATCATTAGTATTATTGTCTGGTACAAACTTTGATGATACTACAGGACGATACAGATATAATTCTAGTAGTGAATGGTATATTAAAATTAATGATGAGATTATAAAGTACACTACAATTAGTGGAACTAATGTCTCTAATGTAACGAGAGCTCAAGGTTCAACAAATGCAGTATCACATGCTGATGGTTCAACCGTAGAATTTTATAGTCTACATGGTGTTCCTCTTACAGAAGTAAATAAAACCTTTTCTAGTATATCAAATATTGGTATGGATTCTTATACACTTGCACTTTCTACCAGTACTCCTACTATTGGAGGATCAGGTGTTGCTAGTAATGGTGGAACTACCGTTTTAGCAACAGAAAATGCTATATACAATGTATCTGATTTGTTATGCTCCACTATGGCATTACCAGATACTACTATTTCTACTAAGATGCGAGGAACTTCAGGAACAAGTCCTTCTGGAGTAGAAAGTTCATTCTCACTTACAGCTACGTCTGATGCAATTACTATTCCATTGGAAGAAAATTTCGTGCATGATATAACTAGAATGATTTGTTCTCCCATTAATGAAACAACCCATTTGGGTGGTAGTAAATCCCTAAATATTGATATGAACTTGCATTCGGATAGAGAAAATCTTTCACCAGTAATTGATTTATCAAGGACAAATTTTGTAGCAGTTGCAAACCGACTGAACAATATTGACTCTTCATCTGATGTTTATCCAACAACGGATTATGTTGCATTAACAGGTAAAGAGGGTGATCAAAACGCTGCCATCTATATGACAAAACGTGTTACCCTAGAAAATCCTGCTACTGCTATAAAAGTGTTCTTCTCTGGATATCGACATAGTACTTCTGAAATCAAAGTTCTTTATAAGATTTTGAGGACGGATGATGCATCTAACTTTGATGATTTGGGTTGGACAATGTTTAACGGAACAGCTGATCCCGATGTAACTACACCCTCATCCCTAACCCAATCTGATTTACGAGAGTATGTCTATACAGCTGGTGTTACAGATGATGGTATTGGAACTGAGTTGGATAGTTTCATTCAGTTTGCAATTAAAGTAGTGTTACAGGGAACAAACTCTGCACAACCACCTCGAATCAAAGACTTTCGAGCTTTAGCATTGGCAACATAAAATGATAAAAAGTGAACTGCAAATTGATGAAGAAATAGAGATAACACACCTTAAAGTAGAAGGACATGCTGATTTAGAAAGAGAAACTGCTTCTCATGGAATTATTAATACTAATTATGCTGCATATCATAAAGCAGTAAAGAGAGCACATGAAGCACAAAACTCAAGAGATGAGATTCGTAATGCAACGAGAGAAATAAATAGTATTAAATCAGAGTTGCATAGTATTAAAAGTATGCTGCTAGAATTAACGAAGAGGTAATAAATAATGCCCATTGTTGCGAGACAAATAGATGCTGGTTCTACCTTAGAACAAATAAGACAGCAATTTAATAACCTTCAATCTGATGTGACAACACTTCAGGCCACGCCTACCTATGGCAATACAATCATTTTTGAAGGTACAACTAATGATGCACACGAAACCTCTTTCACTGTTATGGATCCGACTGCGGATAGAACAATTTATTTACCAAATGAATCTGGTACACTTTTAACAACTAGTGCCCTTATTCAATCAACAACGTCTACAATTATTGCAAACAATTCTACTAATGAAACAGTTTATCCTGTCTTTGTGGATGGTGCAACTGGTGAACAAGGATTAGAAACAGATACAGGATTTACTTATAACCCTTCTACAAATTTACTTACCACTGGTAATATAGTAATTGCTGATGCTGGAAACATTGGTAGTTCTTCTGATACAAATGCAATTGCGATTA
>Ga0114997_10000851_pt1 | contig 25437 bp, 33 predicted proteins | sample ArcticOcean_MG_C_2_FD_87045 | JGI IMG/M metagenome (GOLD analysis project Ga0114997, IMG submission 87045) | Marine microbial communities from western Arctic Ocean - ArcticOcean_MG_CB4_136 | ecosystem: Environmental > Aquatic > Marine > Oceanic | place: Arctic Ocean: Canada Basin | collected... | reverse complement strand
AGTAGTAACTAAAATTATAGAGTAAACTCTATAGGAGTGTAGCTCAATTGGTAGAGCGCCGGTCTCCAAAACCGGAGGCTGAGGGTTCGAGTCCCCCCACTCCTGCCAAAATGCTAAATAATATATTATGAAAAATCCAATAAAATTTATCCAAGAAGTTAAGCAAGAAGCCTTCAAGGTTTCTTGGCCCAGTGGAAAAGAAACAATGCAGGGTGCATTAATGGTATTTGCTATGGCAGTTATTATGTCGATTTTCTTTTTACTTCTTGACCAAGTTCTTAAATTTTTATTGGAAGCTTTACTAAAGGTAAGTATTTAATGAAACATTGGTATATAGTTCAATCTCATTCAAATTTTGAGAATAAAGTAGCTGGATTAATTAAAGAAGAGGCTGAAAAAGCTAATATTTCTGAAAAAATTGAAGAGATTGTTGTTCCAACTCACGATGTAACTGAAGTTAAAAGAGGCAAAAGAATTCAAAGAAAAAAAAAATATTTTCCTGGATATGTTTTGATTAAAAGTGAGATGGATAATGATCTTTATCATTTAATCAAAAATTTAAAGAGAGTTAGTGGTTTCTTAGGTTCAAAAGGTATTCCGGTTCCAGTATCTGACAAAGAAATAGAAAAGATATTAGGTCAAATAAAAGATGGTGTAGCACAGCCAAAATCTGGTATAGAATACAGTATTGGTGAAAAAGTTCTTGTTGTTGATGGTCCTTTTGCATCATTCAGTGGGATGGTTGAAGACATAGATGAAGAGAAATCAAGATTAAAAGTTTCTGTATCAATATTTGGAAGACCAACTCCAGTTGATTTAGAATATAACCAAGTAGAGAAAGCAAGTTAATGGCAAAAGAAATAAGTGGATATATAAAATTACAGATAATGGGTGGTCAAGCAAATCCTGCTCCACCAGTTGGACCTGCGTTAGGCCAGCGAGGAATTAATATAATGGAATTTTGTAAAGCTTTTAATGATAAAACAAAAGCTTTCTCTGGCAAACCAATTCCAGTTGTTATTACAGTTTATAAAGATAAAAAATTTGATTTTGAAATTAAATCACCTCCAGCCTCTCATTTTATTAAAGAAGCTGCAAAGTTAAAAGGTGGTTCAAAAGAACCTGGTAGAAGCATAGCTGGATCAATCACAAGAAAACAAGCTGAAGAAATTGCAACACAAAAAATGAAAGATCTTAACGCTCATGATTTAGAACAAGCTGTAAAAATTATTGCTGGCTCTGCAAGATCAATGGGAATAGAGGTTAAAGATTAATGACATCAAAACGATTTAAACAATTACCTGTAAAAACTAAAAACCTAGACGCTGAGATAATTGAAAAATTATTATCTGTAGTTAAGAAAAATTGTACTACTAAATTTGATGAATCTGTTGATTTAAGCTTTCAAATAAACAATAAACAAAAAAAAGGTGAAGTTAATATTAGAACAGTAGTTAATTTACCTGGTGGGACTGGAAAAAAAGTAAAAGTTGCTGTCGTTTGTGAAGACGCAAAAGCGCAAGAAGCAAAAGATGCGGGTGCAGACATAGTTGGAAGTGAAGAATTTATAGAAAAAATTAAAGCAGGTGAATTAAATTTTGAAAAGTTAATATGTACACCTGGTATGATGGTTAAACTGTCAAAGTTAGGAAAAGTTTTAGGTCCAAAAGGTTTAATGCCAAATCCAAAACTTGGCTCAGTGTCTGAAAATGTGAAACAAGCCGTTACAGATGCTAAATCAGGTCAAGCTGAAATCAGAAATGATAAAGATGGTAATATTGGCGTCAGTATTGGTAAAAAATCTTTTCATGACGACCAGTTGTTAAAAAATTATCATGCAATTTTAGATACTTTGGAAAAAGAAAAAGGAAATAACACACTAAAAGGTGATTTAATCAAAAATACTTTTATAACATCGAGTATGGGTGTTTCGTATAAAATTAAGCTAGGAAAAGTGATATAGTTATGATGAATAAGGAGCAAAAAAAGAATTACATTAGTCAAATGGAAAAGCAATTTCAAAGCAATGAAGCTGTACTAGTTACTCATTATCAGGGTCTTACAATGTCTCAACTTGACGAATTAAGAGCACAAATGAGGGAACATGGGATAAAATTTAAAATTACAAAAAATAGAATTACAAAATTAGCTCTTGAAAAAACTAAGTGTAAAGATCTTTCAAATTTATTTACTGGAGCTACAGCAGTAGCATTTTCTGATGATGCTATTATTTCTGCAAGAATTTTATCTAAATTTGCAAAAACTAATGAAAGTTTGAAGCTTTTAGGTGGAATCATGGGTGATGAAATACTAGATCAAGAGGCGATCCAAAATGTAGCTAATTTACCAACTCTAGATGAAGCTAGAGCTAATATAGTAGGAATTCTAGCAGCACCAGCGTCAAAATTAATAAGTATTTTACTTGCACGATCTGAAAAAATGAGTAGTTTGTCATCAGAAAATTCTGAAAAATAACCTAAAGAAGTATAAAAATATGCCTGATCTAAATAAAATTATTGAAGACCTATCAAGTTTAACTGTTGTAGAGGCAGCTGAACTTTCTAAACAACTTGAAGAAAAGTGGGGTGTCACAGCTATGGCTGCCGCAGCTCCAGCAGCAGCAACAGGTGGTGCTACAGAAGAAGCTAAGGATGATTTTACAATTATGCTAATATCTGCAGGTGATAAGAAAATTAATGTTATTAAAGAAGTTAGAGCAGCAACATCTTTAGGTCTTAAAGAAGCAAAAGATCTAGTTGAGGGTGCGCCAAAAGAAGTAAAATCTGGTGTTAACAAAAAAGATGCTGAAGAAATTAAGGCTAAGTTGGAAGCAGCTGGCGCAAAAGTAGAACTTAAATAAATTAATTAGAAAGAACTTAATTACTGATTAATTTTGTTAATCAGTGACTGTTTATAGATGCAATTATCTTTTACTGAAAAGAAAAATGTTAGAAAAAGTTTTGGTAAACTTGCTGAAACGCTATCTATTCCTAATTTAATTGAAGTTCAAAAAAATTCATACAAACAACTTACTGATTTTGATTCTGAAGCTGGTGACCTTTCAAAAGGTTTTGACAGAGTTTTTAAAAGTATTTTCCCAATCGAAGATTTGAATGATAAGGCAACATTAGAGTATGTTTCTTACAGATTAGAAAAACCTAAATTCGATGAAGAGGAATGTATTCAAAGAGGATTAACTTTTTCATCAGCCCTTAAATGTACTTTAAGATTAGTTGTCTATGAAATTGATCAAGAGAACAATACAAAAGACATTTTATCAGCAAAAGAACAAGAGGTATACATGGGTGAGGTTCCTATGATGACTGAAAGTGGAACATTTATTACCAATGGAGTTCAAAGAGTTGTAGTAAATCAAATGCATAGAAGTCCAGGTGTATTCTTCGACCATGATAAAGGAAAATCTCATGCTAGTGGTAAATTACTTTTTAATTGTAGAGTAATTCCAAACAGAGGTTCATGGTTAGACTTAGAATATGATGTTAAAGATTTTCTATATTTTAAAATTGACAGAAAAAAAAAAATATTTGTTTCAACTTTGTTAATGGCCTTAGGTTACACTAAGCCAGAAATTGCTGATGAATTTTATAATAAAGAAAAATATTCTTTTGACGCAAAAACTAATAAATGGAAAACAAAATTTAACCCAGAGAACTATAAAGCAAAAAATTTTTCTGAAGAAGTAGTTGATTCAAAAACAGGAAATATTGTTATTAAGCTAGGTGATAAAATTAATTTTTTATCAGCTAAAAAATTAGCTACTGATGGATTAAAGGATATATTAGTCAGTCAAGATTCTCTTTACGGTAAATTCTTACATAGAGAAATAAAAGTTAGTGACGATGAAGAAGAAGGTGTATTTGGAATTGGTACGGAACTAAATGACACTATTGTTCAACAAATTTTAGAAGCAAACATTTCATCAATTGAAATTTCAATTACAAACACGATTAATAAAGGTTCTTATTTGCTCACAACAATCTTAAACGATAAAAATAACAATAAAAGTGATGCCATTACTGAAATTTATAAAGTTTTAAGACCAGGTGAACCTCCTACTGTTGAGATTGCTACTAAGATTTTTGATAATTTATTTTTTAGCTCCGATAGATATGATCTTTCAGATGTAGGTAGAGTTAAAATGAACTCAAGATTAAACCTAGAGTGCTCAGATAAAATAACAATTTTAAGAAATGACGACATCATTGCCATAGTTCATAAAATGTTAGACCTTCGTGATGGTAAGGATGAAGTTGATGATATTGATCACCTTGGAAATAGAAGAGTTAGATCTGTTGGTGAGTTAGTTGAAAATCAAGCTCGTATAGGTGTTTATAGAATGGAAAGAGCCATTAAAGAAAAAATGACAACTCTTGATATTGAATCTGCTATGCCACAAGATTTAATTAATGCTAAACCTTTAACTGTTTCTTTAAAAGATTTTTTTGCAAGTTCACAACTTTCACAATTTATGGATCAAACTAATCCTTTGTCAGAAATAACTCACAAAAGAAGAGTTTCAGCCTTAGGACCAGGTGGACTTACAAGAGAAAGAGCTGGTTTTGAAGTCCGTGATGTTCACCCAACTCACTATGGTAGAATTTGTCCAATTGAAACGCCAGAAGGGCCAAATATTGGATTGATCAACAGTCTTTCTACTTATGCAAAAATTAATAAATATGGCTTCATTGAAAGCCCATATAAAAAAGTTAAAAATGGAATTATTGAAGATAAAGTAGAATATTTATCTGCGATGGAAGAAACAAAATACACAATTGCACAAGCAAATGCCAAAGTAGATAAAAATGGAAAAATTCTAGAAGAACTAGTTCCTTGCAGAGAAAATTTGAATTTCGTTTTATCAAGTCCTATGAATATAGATTATATTGATGTGTCTCCAAAACAATTAGTTTCTGTTGCCGCATCTTTGATTCCTTTTTTAGAAAATGATGATGCAAATAGAGCTTTGATGGGCTCTAACATGATGAGACAAGCTGTACCATTATTAAAACCAGAGTCTCCATTAGTTGGAACTGGTATTGAAAGTGACGTTGCTCTGGATTCAGGAGTCACTATTGTAGCTAAACGTGATGGTATAGTTGATAAAATTGATGGAAAAAGAATTGTGATCAAAGCAACTGATGAAACTGACTTTACAAAATCTGGTGTCAATATTTATAATTTGCAAAAATTTAAAAGATCAAACCAAAATACTTGTATTAACCAAAAACCTTTAGTTAGAGTCGGTGATAAAGTCAGAACTGGTGATATTATTGCTGACGGTCCATCAACTAAATTAGGTGAATTAGCTCTAGGAAAGAATGTGACAGTAGCATTTATGCCTTGGCAGGGTTATAATTTTGAAGACTCAATTTTAATTTCTGAAAGATGTGTGACTGATGATGTGTTTACTTCTGTACATATCGTTGAATATGATATCATGGCTAGAGATACTAAGCTGGGTGAAGAAGAAATTACTAGAGACATTCCCAATGTAAATGAAGAAGCGTTAAAAAATTTAGATGAATCAGGTATTGTTTATATTGGTGCTGAAGTTAAAGCCGGTGATATTTTAGTTGGCAAAGTTACACCAAAAGGTGATTCTGCTTCAGGTCCTGAAGAAAAATTATTAAGATCAATTTTTGGAGAAAAAGCAATTGATGTTACTGATACTTCATTAAAAATGTCTAGAGGCAGCAGTGGAACAGTTGTTGATGTTAGAGTTTTTAATAGGCATGGAATTGAAAAAGATGAAAGATCTATTACAATTGAAAGAGCTGAAATTGAAACTGTACAGCAAGACAAGATTGTTGAAGAAGAAATTTTAGAAAGAAGTATTAAACAAAGAGCCAACCAAATTCTTTCTGGAGCGTCATTAAATAAAAAGATTAAAGACTTAGATGAGGGCACTAAATTAGATTTAAATATCATCAATCAACTAAGCACTAATGATATTTTTAAAATAACAATTGGAAATGTTAACGATGAAGCAAGCCTAGCTCAATTGAAAGATCAATACAATAAAGCAAAGCAAAATATTCTTGAAAGATTTGAAGACAAGGTTTTAAAAATTAGAAGTGGCGATGATCTTTTACCAAGTGTTATGAAAATGGTTAAAGTTTTTGTCGCAATTAAAAGAAGATTGAGACCAGGTGATAAAATGTCAGGTAGACATGGTAACAAGGGTGTGGTTAGTAAAATTGTTCCTGTAGAGGATATGCCATATAGAGAAGATGGAAGACCTGTTGATATTGTATTAAACCCATTAGGTGTGCCAAGTCGTATGAATGTTGGACAAATCTTAGAAACTCACCTTGGTTGGGCGTGTAAAGAATTTGGTGAAGAGGTCAAAAGATTAGTAAATGAAAATAATAGAAAATTTGAAAAAACTGAAAAAATTTCATCGTTTTTAAAATCTGTTTATGGAAAAGAAGTATTTGAAGATGGAATTGATAAGTTAAACAAAACTGAATTTAAAGATTTATGTGAAAATTTACAAAATGGAATAGCAATATCAACACCAGTTTTTGATGGTGCAAAAGAAAAAGATGTTTCTGAAATGCTTCAATTGGCAAAATTACCAACTTCAGGACAAACTAATTTGTGGGACGGTAGAACAGGTGAAATGTTTGACAGACCTGTGACAGTTGGGATTATTTATATGCTAAAACTCCATCACTTAGTTGAAGATAAAATTCATGCAAGATCTACAGGCCCTTATAGCCTTGTCACTCAACAACCTTTGGGTGGTAAAGCTCAATTGGGAGGACAAAGATTTGGTGAAATGGAAGTGTGGGCATTAGAAGCTTATGGAGCTTCTTACACATTACAAGAAATCTTGACTGTCAAATCTGATGATGTTGCTGGAAGAGTAAAAGTTTACGAAACTATAGTAAAAGGTGAAGAAAATTTTGAATCAGGAATACCTGAATCATTCAATGTATTGGTTAAAGAAATAAAATCATTAGCACTTAATATAGAATTAAATTAAATATGAAAAAAGAACTTACAGATTTATTCAAAAACAGTGATGTTGCGGAATCTCAAAATTTCAGTAGTATTAAAATTACTCTAGCTAGTCCTGAAAAAATTAAATCTTGGACCTATGGTGAAATAAAAAAACCTGAAACTATTAATTATAGAACGTTTAGACCTGAAAAAGATGGCTTATTTTGTGCAAGAATTTTTGGTCCAATAAAAGATTATGAATGTTTGTGTGGTAAATACAAAAGAATGAAATTTAGAGGAATTATTTGTGAAAAATGTGGTGTTGAAGTAACAAAATCAAATGTTCGTAGAGAAAGAATGGGTCATATTAATTTAGCAACACCTGTTGCTCATATCTGGTTCTTAAAATCACTGCCTAGTAGAATTTCTCTTGCTGTTGACATGAAGCTAAAGGAAGTAGAAAGAGTTTTATACTTTGAAAATTTTATTGTCACTGAACCAGGAATGACAACACTACAAAAAAACCAGTTATTGAATGAAGAGGAATTAGCCAAATACCAAGATGAATTTGGAGAAGAATCTTTTGAAGCTGGGATCGGTGCTGAGGCAATCCTTAATATTTTGAAATCAATGGATCTTGAGCAAGAAAGAAAAATTTTAATTAGCACAATTAAAGAAACAAAATCTAAAGTTAATGAAGAAAGATCAATTAAGAGACTTAAGTTGATCGAGTCGTTTATTGAAACAGGACAAAAACCAGAATGGATGATTTTAACTATCGTTCCAGTAATTCCACCTGAGCTTAGACCATTAGTTCCTCTAGATGGTGGAAGATTTGCTACATCAGATTTAAATGATCTTTATAGAAGAGTTATAAACAGAAATAATCGTTTAAAAAGATTAATGGATCTTAAGGCTCCAGATATTATCGTTAGAAATGAAAAAAGAATGTTGCAGGAATCGGTCGATGCGTTATTTGATAATGGTAGAAGAGGTAGGGTAATAACAGGCACAGGTAAAAGACCTCTTAAATCTTTAGCCGAGATGTTAAAAGGTAAGCAAGGTAGATTTAGACAAAATTTGTTAGGTAAAAGAGTTGATTATTCAGGAAGATCAGTAATCGTTGTTGGGCCTGATCTTAAACTTCATGAGTGTGGATTACCCAAGAAGATGGCTTTAGAGTTATTCAAACCTTTCCTATACGCAAGATTAAATAAGTTAGGATTAGTGTCAACAATTAAACAAGCAAAAAAATTAGTTGAAAAAGAAACCAACGCTGTATGGGACGCACTTGAATTAATCGTGAGAGAACATCCAGTGCTACTTAATCGTGCACCAACACTTCACAGATTGGGGGTTCAAGCTTTTGAACCTAAATTAATTGAAGGTGATGCTATTGAATTACACCCATTATGTTGTGCAGCCTTTAATGCTGATTTTGATGGTGACCAAATGGCTGTACACGTTCCATTGAGCTTAGAAGCTCAGTTAGAAGCAAGAATTTTAATGCTATCAACAAATAATATTTTGAGTCCATCAAATGGAAAGCCTATTATTGTACCTAGTCAGGATATGATTTTAGGATTGTATTATTTGTCTCAAGCACCTTTTCAAACAGATAAACCGGAAGGGTATTTTATAAATACTGATGCAATTGAACATGCTCTTTCAACTGGACAAATTAAAGTTCATACTACAATTGTATCTCGCTTTGAGACTGTAGATGAAAAAGGTAATAAAAAATTAGAGAAACACACAACAACAGCTGGAAGATTTTTACTAGCAAACTTATTACCAAAAAATAAAGATATTACATTCTCAATGATAGATAGATTATTACCTAAAAAAACTGTCTCTGAAATTATAGACAGTGTTTTTAGGTTTTGTGGTCAAAAAATAACTGTAATTTTTTGTGACCATTTAAAAGATTTAGGCTTCAAACACGCTTTCAAAGCGGGCATCTCTTTTGGTAAAGATGATTTGGTAATTCCAAAAAACAAAGGCCAATTAATCGAAGATACTAAAAAATTAATAGCTGATTATGAAAATCAATATTCGGAAGGTTTAATTACTAGAGGTGAAAAATACAACAAAGTAGTTGATGCCTGGTCTAAATGTACAGATAAGGTAGCGGGCGAAATGATGAGAGGTATCTCTGCAACCGAAAGTACACCAGACGGGATGAAAATTAACTCTGTTTTTATGATGGCCGATAGTGGTGCCAGAGGTTCTGCTGCACAGATGAAGCAATTAGCTGGCATGAGGGGTTTGATTGCAAAACCATCTGGTGAAATTATTGAAACACCAATCATTTCAAACTTTAAAGAAGGTTTAACTGCCTTAGAATATTTTAACTCAACTCACGGAGCGAGAAAAGGATTAGCAGATACGGCACTAAAAACTGCAAGTTCTGGATATTTAACAAGAAGACTTTGTGACGTTGCTCAAGATTTAACAATCTCTAAAATTAAATGTGACAACCCAGGATTTATAGAACTTGGTGAAATTTTAGAAGGTGGAAATGTTGTTGTTAGTTTATCTGAAAGAGCGCTTGGTAGAGTTACGGCATTCGATGTTAAGAATCCTATTACTGGCGATATTGTTCTTAAAAAAGAAGTTATGATTGATGAGGCCTGTTGTGATAAAATTGATTCGGCCGGTGTTAAAATTATTAAAGCTTACTCTGTGATGACATGCAGCTCAAAAAAAGGTGTGTGTGCTACTTGTTACGGACGTGATTTATCCAGAGGTAAAATGGTTCATGTTGGTGAGGCTATTGGTATGATTTCAGCACAGTCCATTGGTGAGCCAGGCACGCAGTTAACTATGAGAACATTCCACGTTGGTGGTACAGCTTCTGTTAAGCAGGAATCTCAGATTGTAACAAAAACTGCTGGTATACTTAAAATTATCAACTCTAATTTACTAAAAGATTCTAAGAAAAATTTAATTGTTATGGGAAGAAATACCCAATTAATTATTGAAGACGAAAATGGCGCTCAAGTAGCAGTTTATAAAGTTGCTTATGGATCAAAACTATTTTTTCAAAATGGTGATAAGGTTAAAACAAATGAAAAAATTTGTGAATGGGATCCTTACACAACACCAGTTATTGCTGAAAAAGATGGTATTGCAGGATTTGTTGATTTAATTGATGGAATTTCTATTCAAGAAACAACAGATGATGCAACTGGTATTTCATCTAAATCAGTAGTTGATTGGAGAGCACAGTCAAAAAATACAGATTTAAAACCACGAATAACTTTAAGAGATAACAAAGGAAACGTTATAAAAAAAGCTGATGATAATGAGGCTAGATATTACCTAGTTCCAGATTCAATTCTTTCAGTAAAAGATGGTCAAAAAATATTTGCTGGCGATATTATTGCAAGATTACCTAAAGAGACAACTAAGACAAAAGACATCACGGGAGGCTTACCTCGTGTTGCTGAACTGTTTGAAGCAAGAAAAGCAAAAGATAGTGCTATTATTGCTGAAAATGATGGACAAGTTTTATTTGGTAAAGAGGTTAGAGGTAAACAAAGGATTTCAATCCAGCCTGAAAATGGTGAACCATCAAATTACTTAATTCCTAAAGGAAAACACATTAATTTTAATCAAGGTGAAAAAATTAAAAAAGGAGAATATTTGTTAGATGGCCAACCATTGCCACACGATATACTAAGAATTTTGGGTATCAAAGATTTAACAGAATATTTTGTTAATCAAGTTCAGGAAGTTTACAGACTGCAAGGTGTAATAATCAATGATAAACACATTGAAACTATTTTACGACAAATGCTTAAAAAAGTTGAGGTTAAAGAATCTGGTGATTCGGCATATTTACCTGGTGAAATGATAGATAGAATAAAATTTGATATAGTGAATGAAAAACTTGTTAGTGAAGGAAAAAATCCAGCTCTTGGTGAGAGAGTTTTAATGGGAATTACTAAAGCTTCATTACAAACTGAATCGTTTATATCTGCTGCTTCATTCCAAGAAACAACCAGAGTATTAACTGATGCAGCAATAAAGGGTAAAGTTGACCCATTAAATGGATTAAAAGAGAACGTTATTGTCGGTAGACTCGTACCTGCTGGTACGGGACATGTTAAAAACAAATGGAATAAAAATGCTTTAGAAGCAGATAATAAATTCTTGGCTGACAAAGATAAGGCTGAACCTGTCGAAGCTCCCGACACTCAAGCAAATCAATAAAAAAACCCGCGAAACTTGCAGTTTTAGTTTGACAAAGCGAAATTTAATAGTATTTTGGCGGTGTTTTTGGTTGGAATGTAGTACCTACTTTATGGAACTAAACGCTGCCACAAAATAACCTGTCAGTTATTTTCATTCAAAAATACATTAACTAATTATAAAAATTTTATGCCAACTATCAATCAGTTGTTAAGAAAAAAAAGAATTAAGCCTTTAGCTAGAAATAAAGTTCCAGCTTTAGAGAAACAACCACTTAAGAGAGGTGTCTGCATAAAGGTTTACACAACAACTCCTAAAAAACCTAACTCTGCTTTAAGAAAAGTTGCAAGGGTAAGACTTTCAAATGGTTTTGAAGTTACAGCTTACATTGGTGGTGAAGGTCATAACCTTCAAGAGCACTCAGTAGTGTTGATTAGAGGTGGTCGTGTAAAAGATTTACCTGGAGTTCGTTATCATATTCTTAGAGGAAATTTAGACACACAGGGTGTTGCAAATAGAAAAAAACGTAGATCGTTATATGGAACTAAAAAGGGTAAATAATTATGTCTAGAAAAAAAACACAACCCAAAAAAGTTGTTACTCCAGATCCAATATTCAATTCAACTATAATTCCAAAACTAATTAATTCTATAATGTATGATGGAAAAAAAGTGGTAGCTGAAAAAATAGTTTATGAAGCAATTGAAAAAATAAAATCTAAAACAAAAGAAGAACCAATAAATGTTTTCAATGAAGCAATAAATAATATCAGACCTACTGTAGAGGTTAGATCACGAAGAGTAGGTGGTGCAACCTACCAAGTTCCAGTTGAAGTTAAGTCTAAAAGGGCTCAGGCTTTAGCTATTAGATGGTTGGTAGATGCTTCAAGAAAAAGAAAAGATAAACACATGTCAGACAAAATTTTTAATGAACTTTATGATGCTTATGAAAAAAAAGGATCTGCAGTTAAAAAAAGAGAAGATGTGCATAAAATGGCAGAGTCAAATAAAGCATTTGCTCATTTTAGGTGGTAAATAATTATGGCTAGAATAAATACATTGGACACCTACAGAAATATTGGAATTATGGCTCATATTGATGCTGGTAAAACCACTACTACTGAAAGAATTTTATATTACACAGGTAAAAGTCACAAAATTGGTGAAGTCCACGACGGTGCAGCAACTATGGACTGGATGGAACAAGAACAAGAAAGAGGAATTACAATTACATCGGCTGCAACTACTTGTTTCTGGAATGATCACAGAATTAATATTATCGATACTCCTGGTCACGTCGATTTTACAATTGAAGTAGAAAGATCACTAAAAGTTTTAGATGGTGCTGTATGTGTTTTTGATGGCGTTGCTGGTGTTGAACCTCAATCAGAAACTGTATGGAGACAGGCAGATAAATATAAAGTTCCAAGAATCTGTTTTGTAAATAAATTAGATAGAACAGGTGCTGATTTTTTTAGATGTGTAGAGATGATTAAGGATAGACTTGGTTGTAAGCCTTTGGTGATACAAATTCCAATCGGTATGGAAGCCTCATTAACAGGGGTTGTTGATTTAGTTAAAATGAAAGCACAAGTTTGGAAAAACGAGGCATTAGGTGCAGAATGGGAATACAAAGAAATCCCAGATGATTTAAAAGAAATTACACAAAAATATAGAACAGAATTAGTTGAAATGGCTGTCGAGCAAGATGAAAAGCTAATGGAAAGCTATTTAAATGGTGAAGAAATCAGTGAAGAAAATTTAGTAAAATGTATAAGAAAAGGAACTTTAAATTTTAGTTTTGTTCCAATAACTACTGGATCAGCATTTAAAAATAAAGGTGTTCAACCTTTGCTTGATGCTGTTATTAACTACCTCCCAAGCCCAATTGATATTGGCTCAATAAACGGAACTATTCCTGGTACAGAAGATATAAAAGAAATGAAATTTGAAGACAGTGCTGGTTTCTCAGCACTAGCATTTAAGGTCGCTAACGATCCATTTGTTGGATCTCTAACATTTATTAGAATTTATTCTGGTACAATTAAAACTGGAACTGGAATTTATAACTCCTCTAAAGAGAAAGAAGAACGAGTTGGTAGAATGCTTTTAATGCATGCAAATTCTAGGGAAGATATAAAAGAAGCAAATGCTGGAGATATTGTTGCATTAGCTGGACTTAAATACACAATTACAGGTCACACACTATGTGATGAGGCAAATTTAGTTCTACTAGAGCCAATGGAATTCCCAGAACCAGTAATTGAAATTGCAGTTGAACCTAAAACTAAAGCTGACCAAGAAAAAATGGGTGAGGCTTTAGCTAGACTAGCAAAAGAAGATCCCTCATTCAGAGTAACTTCAGACGAAGAGTCTGGGCAAACAATTATTAAAGGTATGGGTGAATTGCACCTAGACATCATTGTTGATCGAATGAAAAGAGAATTTAATGTTGAAGCAAATGTTGGTGCACCTCAAGTAGCATACAGAGAAACTATTCAAAACTCATCTGAGTTTGAATATACTCATAAAAAACAAAGTGGTGGTGCAGGACAATTTGCCAAAGTTAAACTTTTAGTTGAGCCTCAAGAACCAGGCAAAGGCAGAGAAGTTGACAGTAAAATTAAAGGTGGTTCAATACCTAAAGAATTTATTCCTGGAGTAGAAAAAGGTATTGAAACTATATCAGATGGTGGAATTTTAGCAGGATTTCCTTTGATAGATTATAAAGTTACAATTTTGGATGGATTACACCACGATGTTGACTCCAGCGTACTTGCTTTTGAATTAGCTGGCAGGGCTTGTTTTAAAGAAGCTTGTACTAGAGGTGGATTAAAATTATTAGAGCCAGTAATGAGAGTTGAAGTAGTTACACCCGAAGATTATATGGGTGACGTAATTGGTGATTTAAATAGTAGAAGAGGTCAAATAAGTGAGCAAGAAAGTAGAGGAAACGCAACTGTAATAACTGCTATGGTTCCTTTAGCTAACATGTTTGGATATATAAACAATTTAAGATCAATGTCTCAAGGAAGAGCACAATACTCTATGTTCTTTGATCATTATTCTAAAGTCCCACAAAATGTGCAGGATGAGGTAACAAAAAAGATTGCTGGATAATTATTATGGAAAAACAAAATATTAGAATTAAATTAAGAGCTTACGACAATAAAATCTTAGACGCATCTACTGAAGAGATTGTTAATACTGTCAAGAGAACAGGTGCTACTGTTAAGGGGCCAATACCATTACCGACTAGAATTGAAAAATACACAGTCTTAAAAGGTCCTCATATTGATAAAAAAAGCAGAGAACAGTTTGAAACAAGAACGCATAAAAGATTAATTGACATCATCGAACCCACACCTCAAACTGTAGAGGCGTTAATGAAACTAGATTTAGCATCAGGTGTTGATGTGGAGATAAAAATTTAATCATGACCGAAATAGCTTTAATTGGAAAAAAAATAGGGATGACAAGAGAGTTTTATAAAACTGGTCGTTTAGTACCTGTTACTGTAATCAAAATGGAAAAAGCTAGAGTTATTAGTGTTATTGAAGAAGATAAACGCGGATACAAAGCGGTGCAGTTAGGGTTTGGTAATATTAAAAGCTCAAAACTTACAAAAGCTATGAAGGGCATGTATTCAAAGAAAAATACAGAAGCAAAGAAAAAATTAAAAGAATTTAGAGTTAGAAATACAGAAGAATATAAAGAAGGCAACGAATTTGGTTTAGAAATTTTTAATGAAGTAAAATTTGTAGATACTACTTCTAAAACTATAGGAAAAGGTTTTGCAGGAGCTATGAAAAGACACAATTTTGGTGGTTTAAGAGCTACCCATGGTGTGTCTGTTTCACATAGATCTCATGGTTCAACTGGTCAAAGACAAGATCCTGGTAAAGTTTTTAAAGGAAAAAAAATGGCTGGACACATGGGTGACAGAGTTAGAACTATGCAAAATTTAGAGATTATTAAAACTGATTTAGAAAATGAATTATTATACGTAAAAGGCTCAATACCTGGTTCTAAAAATTCAGAAATACTAGTTAAACAATCGGTTAAAATTATAAATAAAATGACTATTAAAGAAAAAATTGCTGCTGCTGAAGAAGCCAAAAAAATACCAGATAAAAAGAAAAGATAATGAAAATAGATAAAATAAACTTGGATGGAAAAAAAGAATCGATGGAAGTTTTAGATAAAATTTTTTCAGCAAAAATAAATAAAAAATTAGTGGACAATGTTTTGTATAAAACTAATGCAAATTACAAAGGTAGGCATGCTAAAACAAAACAACAGAATGAAGTTGCTGGGTCCACATCAAAAATTTATGCTCAAAAAGGAACTGGTGGAGCACGTCACGCCAGTAGAAAAGCTCCTATTTTTGTTGGTGGTGGTGTTGCACATGGACCTAAGGGTCAACTCGCTTATAAAAAAAGAAAACTAAATAAAAGTGAAAAAAAATTAAGCATAGCATCACTAATTACAGAAAAAAATACTCTTAATAATTTGTTAGTTTTTAGTGATTTTGCTAACGAAATTAAAAAAACAAAAGAAATGCATTCAATTATCAAAAAATTTGAAATTACAAATTCATTAATTATTTTAGACAAATCTTCAAAAGATAAAATTGAAAAATCAGCCAGAAATATTCCAAATGTTAAAGTCACAGACGTTAATCATTTCAGCGCTTTTGACATTATTAAATTTAAAAAAGTAGTATTTACTGAAAGTTCAGTGAAAGAACTAGAAAAGAGATATTCTTAAAATGGATAAAATACATTTATATGATAAAATTTTAGCTCCAATGGTAACGGAAAAAACTACAAATCTTTCTGAGCAAAATAAAATTGTTTTTAGAGTACCAAGAGAAGCTAATAAAACTAATTTAAAAAAAAACATTGAAAAAATATTTAAAGTTAATGTAATAAAAATTAATATAATAAATAAACAAAACAGAACAAAGGTAGCAAGAGGGAAAAAAATTAACGTTCAAGGGTATAAAAAAGCAATAATAACATTAAAAAAAGGTCAAAGTATTGACCTAACAACAGGTATTTAGAAAAATGGCATTAAAAACTTTTAAACCATACACAAAATCAACAAGAGGAACAATCTTAGTTGACAGAACGGGTCTATGGAAAGGCAAACCCTTTAAAGCGTTGGTTGAACCTAAAAATTCAATGCGTGGAAGAAATAACAATGGTCACATAACATCAAGAAATATGTCGGGTGGTGGGCATAAGAGAATGTATCGACTTGTAGATTTTTATAGAAAAAAATTTGATATGCCCGGTACCGTTGAAAGAATCGAGTATGATCCAAACAGATCTTGTTATATTATGTTAGTTAAATTTTCTGATGGTCAACATTTTTATTATTTGGCACCGCAAAAAATTGTAGTGGGTGATATAATTGAAAATGGCTCAGATAAAGAAATTAAAGTTGGAAATTGCATGCCATTAAGAGATATTCCTGTTGGTATTAACATTCATAATGTTGAATTAAAGCCTGGAGCTGGTGGAAAAATTGCTAGATCTGCTGGAACATCTGTTTCAATTAGCGGTTTAGATGGGAATTATTCATTAATTAAAATGACTTCGGGTGAAGTTAGAAAAATTGATTCTAAATGTATGGCTACAATTGGTGTTTTATCTAACCCAGATCAAAAAAATATTAAAATTGGAAAAGCAGGAAGATCAAGATGGCTTGGTAGAAGACCTCATACTAGAGGGGTTGTGATGAACCCAGTTGATCACCCACATGGTGGCGGTGAAGGTAAAACTGCTGGTGGTAGGCACCCAGTTTCACCTACTGGACAATCTGCTAAAGGACTAAAAACTAGAGATAACAAGAGTACAGATAAATTTATAATTAGAAGAAGAAATAAAAGAAAGGACTCTAAAAAATAATGGCTAGATCAGTATGGAAAGGACCTTTTGTCGAAGAAAGTTTAATTAAAAAAGTAGAAAAACAAAAATTAGATCCAAAAAAAATGCCAGTTAAGACATGGTCAAGAAAATCAACAATAATTCCTGAATTTATAGGAGTAAGTTTTTTGATTTATAATGGAAAAAAATTTATACCTGTTACTATATCTGAAGATATGGTGGGTCATAAGCTTGGAGAATTTTCACCCACTAGGACTTTCTTTGGACATACGCCAGCTGATAAAAAAGCCAAACCTGCAGAGAAGAAAAAATAAATATGAGTAAAAAAAAGAAAATAAATAAACTTAAAGAAAATACAGTTAGATCTGTTAATAACAATATTAGATCTAGTGTTAGAAAGCTTAATCCAATTCTTAAAGCCATTGTTGGAAAAAAAGTTGATGTTGCTATTAGAGATTTACAATTTTCTGCAAAAAGAATTACTAAAGAAATTAGAAAAACTGTGTCATCAGCTGTAGCTAATGCTGAGAATAATAATCAATATGATATTGATAATTTAATTGTTAAAGAAGCATATTGTGGAAAAAAAGTTGTTATGAAAAGATTTAGACCTCGGGCAAAAGGTAGAGCAGCACCTATTTTAAAACCTTATTCTACTATTACAATTATATTATCAGAAGAAAAAAAAATGGAGAGTCATGGGACAAAAAGTTAATCCAGTAGGTTTTAGACTTGGTGTAAATAGAGGATGGGACTCTGTTTGGTATGCCAAAAAGAAAGATTTTGGAAATTATTTAATTGAAGATTTTAAAATCAGAGCTTATATCAAAAAAAATGTTGTTAACTCAGGTGTTTCAAAAGTGATGATAGAGAGAACTTCAAATAAGTGCTTTGTTACAATCTATACTTCACGACCTGGTTTTGTGATTGGTAAAAAAGGTAGTGATATTGATAAAATTAAAAATAATTTATCTAAATTTACCAGCAATGAAGTAACACTAAATATTAAAGAAGTTAAAAAACCTGAAACGAATGCATATTTAGTTGGTGAAAATATCGCTCAACAACTTGTAAAAAGAATATCGTACAGAAGAGCAATGAAAAGAGCTATGCAATCATGCATGAGATTGGGTGCAAAAGGCATCAAAGTCGCAATAAGTGGAAGGCTTGGGGGCAATGAGATTGCTCGTACCGAATGGTTAAGAGAAGGTAGTATTCCCTCTCACACATTAAGAGCTGATATTGATTATGCTGAGGCCGAAGCTTTAACAACTTTTGGAATTATTGGAATTAAAGTTTGGATTTATAAGGGTGAGGTTTTCGCTAGAGAATTTAGCCAGGAAACTAACAAGATTATCCCAAAAGAGGCTAAGGTTTAATTATGTTACAACCAGTTAGAACAAAATATAGAAAAGCACATAAAGGCAGAATCCACGGAACAGCCACGCGAGCTGCTAAAATTAACTATGGTTCTTTTGCATTAAAGGCTATGGCACCTGAAAGAATTATTGGAAAACAAATTGAAGCAGCTAGAGTTGCCTTAACTAGACATATGAAGAGACAAGGACGTGTTTGGACAAGAATTTTTCCTAATATTCCAGTCTCAAAAAAACCTGTTGAGGTGCGTATGGGAAAAGGGAAAGGTGCACCTGAATACTGGGCTTGTAGAGTTAAACCTGGAAGAATTTTGTTTGAAATCGATGGTGTTTCAGAAGCAATTGCTAAAGAAGCGTTATATAAAGCTTCTGCAAAACTACCCATTAAAACTAAGTTTATAAAAAGAACTGCATAATATGAAAAAACAAGAAATTAAAAAATTATCTAAAGACGAAATAATTAAAAATATTGATAAATTTAAAAAAGATTTATTTAATTTTAGATTTCAGAGAGTTAATTCACAAATTACAAACCCATCACAAATTGGACAAATAAAAAAAACTATAGCAAGATTAAAAACTATACTAAAAGGGAAATTAAATGCCTAAAAAAATATTAACTGGTGTAGTCACGAGCGACAAACCAAATAAAACCATAACCGTAGCTGTTGAGAGAAAATACTCCCACCCTGTACTGAAAAAAGTTGTAAAAGTAAGAAAAAAATATAATGCTCATGATGAAAATAACAAATTTAAAACTGGAGATAAGGTTTCAATAATTGAATGCAAACCTTTCTCTAAAAATAAAAAATTTCAAGTAATGGATGGTTCTAAATGATACAAGTACAAACTGAATTACTAGTTGCTGATAACACTGGTGCTAAAAGAATTGAGTGTATAAAAGTTTTAGGGGGTTCTAAACGTAGATATGCAAGTATTGGAGATACTATTGTTATTGCTGTTAAAGAGGCCATTCCAAAAGGAAAAGTTAAAAAAGGTTCTGTTCATAAAGCTGTAGTAGTACGCGTCAAAAAAGGAATTCATAGAGAAGATGGTTCAAAAGTTAAATTTGATAATAATGCTGCTGTCTTAGTTGATGATAAAGGTGAACCTGTTGGAACTAGAATTTTTGGACCAGTAACAAGAGAATTAAGAAATAAAGGCCAAATGAAGATAATTTCATTGGCTCCTGAGGTTTTATAAAATGATTAAAAAAGGCTTAAAAGTTAAAATATTAACTGGAAGAGATAAAAAAAAAGAAGGTGAGGTTATTGAAATCGATAGACCTAATAATAGAGCTAAAGTTCAAGGAATTAATATTGTGAAAAAGCATGTCAAAACAACTAAAGAAAAAAAAGGTGGAATAGTTTCGAAAGAAAGTTTTATTCATATTTCAAATCTTGCACTTGTTGATATTAAAGATAAACCAAAAAAAAATGAGGCTAAAAAATAATGATACCAAGATTAAAAGAGCTTTATTATAAAGAAATTCAACCTGCACTTAAAGAGAAGTTGGGTTTTAAGAATATATACATGGGCCCTAAGATTGAAAAAATTGTTATTAACATGGGCCTGGGCCTGGATGGTGCTGATGCCAAAATTATGAAATCTACTGAAGAAGACTTAGGAAAAATAACTGGTCAAAAACCTGTTGTTACCAAGTTTAAAAAGTCTGTTGCTAATTTTAAAACTAGAAAAGGCACAAACGCTGGGCTAAAAGTTACTTTAAGAGGTAATAAAATGTATGAATTTATAGATAGATTAGTTAACATTGCACTTCCAAGAATTAAAGATTTTAGAGGCTTGTCACTAAATGGTTTTGATAAATTTGGTAATTACACATTTGGAATCAAAGAACATATAATTTTTCCAGAAGTTAATTTTGACAGAATTGAAAAAATTAGAGGACTGGATGTTGTGGTTGTAATTTCAGCCATGAATAAAGATCATAGTTTTGCTCTTTTAGAAAAATTAAATTTTCCATTTAAAAAAAAAGGAGATAATTAATAATGGCTAAAGTTAGTGCAGTAAATAAAAATAATAAAAGAATTAAGCTTTCAGATAGACTTTTTAAAAAAAGACAATCTTTGAAAAAAATTATTATGGATAAGAAGATTTCTTTAGAGGATAGATTTGTAGCACAACAAAAGCTATCTAATTTGCCAAGAAATTCTGCAAAGAATAGAGTTATGAATAGATGTCAAATCACAGGAAGACCACACGGTGTATATAGAAAATTAAAAATATCAAGAATAGCCTTAAGAGACTTGGGATTACATGGATTAATTCCAGGTATGACTAAGTCAAGCTGGTAGAAAGGAATATATGAGTTTAAGTGACCCAATAGGGGATATGATAGCAAGAATAAAAAATGCTCAAGTGAGAAATCATAAAAAAGTAGTATTACCTTCGTCTAATTTTAAAGTCAAAATTGCAGATATTCTTAAAAATGAAGGGTTTATAAAAGACTATAAAATTGAGAGTGAGGCTAATAAACCAACTCTATCAGTAGATTTAAAATATTACTCTGGAAATCCTGTTATCAGTACGTTTGAAAGAGTTTCAAAACCAGGTAGAAGAATATTTTCTAGTGCAGATAGCTTACCAAAAATTAATGGTGGACTTGGAATAGCAATAGTATCCACACCAAAAGGTGTTATGACTGATATTGATGCTAGAAAACAAAAAGTTGGTGGCGAAATAATTTGCAAGGTATTTTAATGTCTAAAATTGGTAAAATAAGTATTTCTATCCCAGAAAAAGTTAAAGCTGTACTATCTGGAAGTATTTTAAATATAGAGGGACCTTTAGGTAAAAAATCAATGAATATTGATTTAGAAATGTTCAATCTTGATATAACTGAAGGAAAAGAAATATCCATCAAACCAAAGAAAATTGATAAAGACTCAAAAAGACTTTGGGGAATGAACAGAAGTTTAATTAATAATGCTGTAATTGGTTCTAGCACTGGTTATGAAAAGATTCTTGAACTTGTGGGAGTTGGATATAGAGCTGCGTTAAAAGATAAACAATTAAACCTTCAATTAGGTTATAGTCACGACATTAATTTCAATATTCCAGATGGGATTAAAATAATTGTTGAGAAACAAACTCTACTTAAAGTAAGTGGTTCAGATAAACAGCAAGTTGGAATGGTTGTCTCAAAAATTAAATCTTTTAGAAAACCAGAGCCATATAAAGGCAAAGGTATACGAGAGCAAGGGCAACACATTTTAAGAAAAGAAGGAAAGAAAAAATAATGAAATTAAATAATATAGAAAGAAAAAAATTCAGAATAAGAAATAAAGGCAAAAAAGTGGCTTCACCGGATAGGCTGAGATTGAGTGTGTCAAGATCATCAAAAAATATATCTGCTCAAATAATAGATGATATTAAAAAAATTACATTAGTTTCCTGCTCTTCAATAGAAAAAGACATTAAATCTATGGAAAAAGTTAACAAAACAGAGATCTCAAAAATTGTTGCTGAAAAATTAGCGAAAAAAGCTGTAGAGAAAAAAATAACAAAAGTCTACTTTGATAGAGGAGTTTACAAGTATCATGGTAGAGTTAAAGTATTTGCTGACACTTTACGTAAAAATGGAATGGAATTTTAATTATGGATTTTAAAAAAAAAATTGATGACGGTATTTTAGAAAAACTAGTCCACATTAACAGAATTACAAAAGTTGTAAAAGGTGGGCGTAGATTTGGTTTCTCTGCTTTAGTTGTAGTGGGCAATCAAGCAGGAAAAATTGGTATAGCCCATGCTAAAGCTAAACAAGTTCCTGATGCAATTAAAAAAGCAAATGAAACAGCAAGAAGAAAATTAATTCATATACCCTTAAGAGAAGGAAGAACTATCCATCATGATGTTTATGGCAAAGATGGTGCTGGAAAGATTATTTTAAGATCTGCACCTAAAGGAACTGGTATTATTGCAGGTGGACCCGTAAGAGCTGTTTGTGAGGTTTTAGGTATCAAAGATATTGTTGCAAAATCAATGGGAACGTCAAACCCACACAACATGATTAGAGCTACAATGAAAGCTTTATCCAAACAAAATTCACCCAAATATATTGCAACAATTAGAAATAAAAAGATTTCTGAAGTGATTGAGAAAAGAGGATAATGAGCAAATTAAATACAACTGGAAAAGTAACTAAAGCAAAACTAAGAGTTGGCAGAGGGATTGGCTCTGGTAAAGGCAAAACTTGTGGTAGAGGTGTTAAAGGTCAAAAATCAAGATCTGGTGTAGCCATTAAAGCTTTTGAGGGCGGTCAAATGCCCTTGTATCGAAGACTACCTAAAAGAGGATTTAATGCTTTTGGAAAGGTTAATATAGCAATAATGAACTTAGAAAAAATACAATCTTTTATTGATGAAAAAACTATTAAAGCCAGCGATACTATTAATATGGAATTGCTTAAAAAGCTAAAATTAATTAATAAAAACTCTCAAAAATTAAAAATACTTGGGACTGGTGAAGTTAAAGAAAAAGTTAACATAGAAGCTGATTTAATATCAAAATCTGCTGTAGAAAAATTGGAAAAAGTTGGCAGCACAGTACAGTTAAAAAAATAATTAAGATATATGAGCTCATCTTCTCAAACTAACGACCTTAAAAATCGTATATTATTTACAATTTTCATTTTAGCTGTTTATAGATTTGGAACTTTTGTTCCCATTCCTGGAATTGACCCACAACAATTACAGGTAATGATGGATGGTAACCAAAAGGGATTACTTGGAATGTTCAACGTTTTTGCTGGTGGTGCGGTAAGTAGAATGGCAATATTTGCACTAGGAATAATGCCTTACATTTCGTCATCGATTATTGTTCAGTTATTAACTGGTGTTTCAGATTATTTTAAAAATTTAAAAGCGCAAGGTGAAACTGGAAGGGCAAAAATTACTCAAATAACAAGATACGGGACAGTATTGTTAGCAACCATTCAAGGTTATGGATTATCTGTTGGGCTAGAATCTTCTTCAGATTTAGTAATAAACCCAGGAATTTTTTTTAAAATCACGACTGTTTCAACTATAGTTGCAGGTACTATGTTCTTGATGTGGCTTGGTGAACAAATTACTCAAAGAGGAATTGGTAATGGTATTTCATTAATTATTTTTGCAGGTATTGTTGCTGAAATTCCAAGAGCTTTGGTTACCACGTTCGAGCTTGGTAGAACTGGGGCAGTATCAACAATTATGATTATTGGAATTTTTGTCTTATTAATTGCAACAATTTTGTTTATTGTTTTTATGGAAAGAGCTTTAAGAAAAATTCTTATTAATTATCCCAAAAGACAAATGGGTAATAAAATGTATGGTGGTGAATCATCTCATTTACCATTAAAAATAAATCAAGCAGGCGTTATACCAGCAATTTTTGCATCAGCTTTACTGTTATTACCTGTGACTTTTTCTAATTTTAGTTTTTCTGATAATGATGCCTTTTTAAATATAAGCTCATTTTTTACTCAAGGTCAGCCGCTTTATATGATTCTATATGCCTCAGGGATAATTTTTTTTACTTTTTTTTACACCTCAATAACTTTCAACCCAACTGAAACTGCGGATAATTTAAGAAAGTATGGTGGTTTTGTGCCTGGCATTAGACCAGGTGAAAATACTGCTCTTTACATAGAAAAAATTGTTACTAAACTTACGACAATAGGTGCTCTTTATTTAACGATTGTGTGCTTGATGCCAGAGTTTTTAATTGCAAATTACCCAATACCATTTTATTTAGGTGGTACATCAATTTTAATTGTTGTTGTGGTTGCGATTGATACTGTAACTCAAATACAAACAAGATTAATGAGCTCTCAATATGAGCAATTAATTAAAAAAACTAAATTCGGTAAATAAATTCTGTGAATATAATTTTGTTTGGTCCTCCTGGCGCTGGAAAGGGTACACAAGCTCAATTTATTGTAAAAAAATATAACTACTTCCAATTATCAACAGGAAATCTTTTAAGAAAAGAGGTTAAATTAAAAACACTCCTTGGTGCAGAAATTGAAACATTAATATCAAATGGTAAATTTGCTTCAGATAAAACTGTTAATAAATTACTAAGACAATCTATTACAAACTTAAAATTTAGAGATAGAATCATTTTTGATGGTTACCCAAGGAATGTGGAGCAAGCTGAGAATTTGGAGTTAATTTTAACTGAATTTGAACAAGCTATTGGGCATATAATATTTTTAAATGTTTCAAGGGATATTATTGAAAAACGTATTATGGGAAGAGTAACCTGTGAAAAATGTCATATGACTATGAATGAGTTTTTTAACAAAGAGCAAATAGAGCTACATCCATGTGGTAAGCAATTGCTTAAGAAGAGGAAAGACGATAATTTAGAAGTAGTAATCTCTAGATACGATACTTATATGACAGAGACTAAGCCTGTATTAGATTATTACTCAAAAAATTTGAATTTTACTGAAATTGATGGGGCAACTGAAATCGAACATATTAACAACAAAATCTGTGATATTCTTAAGCTTTAAGACATTGACTTTAGAGCATCTTCTTATATAAAAGGCTAAATTTATTCTCAAAAATATGGCTCGTATAGCAGGTGTAAACATTCCACAAAACAAACTTGTCCACATAGGACTAACTTATATCTATGGTATAGGTGACAAGTTTTCAAATCAGATTTGTGTTTCATTAGAAATCCCGAAAGCAAAAAGAATTAATGAATTAACTGATGATGATATTTTAAAAATTAGAGAGTATATTGATGCAAATTTTAAAGTAGAAGGTGACCTTAGGAGAGATTACTCTTTAACTATCAAGAGATTAATTGACCTTGCTTGTTACAGAGGGTCAAGACATAGAAAAAAACTTCCAGTTAGAGGTCAAAGAACAAGATGCAATGCCAGAACAAGAAAAGGTAAAGCTATTGCAATTGCAGGTAAAAAATTAACACCACTTAAAAAATAATTAATTTATGGCTAAAGTAGATAAAATAGAAAATTCAGATTCTGTT
>Ga0114997_10000850_pt1 | contig 25445 bp, 25 predicted proteins | sample ArcticOcean_MG_C_2_FD_87045 | JGI IMG/M metagenome (GOLD analysis project Ga0114997, IMG submission 87045) | Marine microbial communities from western Arctic Ocean - ArcticOcean_MG_CB4_136 | ecosystem: Environmental > Aquatic > Marine > Oceanic | place: Arctic Ocean: Canada Basin | collected... | reverse complement strand
CCCGCCTAGACTAGCTCCTCCCGACATACCCCCTGCGTTCATATTTGCGTTCAAACTACTCATATCGACCCCTCCAATGTTGCTAATGCTAGTGTTCCCATCGTCTCCCGATTTCATGTTTTCTCCGCCGATTAACCCCCCTTCGTTTTGCTGCTGCATGGCGGCAAAATGAGGAGGCGGAATCATCATTCCGTTCGGTGCGTACATGATTGGATTACCCATCGCATCAAACTGAGGAGGCATCCCCCCTGCTGCCATCATTTGTTGCATCATCGCCTGTTGCTGATGTTGATGATGCCGCGAGCCTCTCGGCGGCATGCCGTAACTCATCTGAGATATGTGTCGAGACGCGTAGTTTACATCAATCGTTCGGTTTTGAAACTGTAAGTTGCGTAAATCTTTTACCGCAGCGGCAATCTCTGGGTGTGCAAACTCGACGAACCCGTATCGTTTGGATGCGCCGGTTTCTTTATCGTAAATCAAACGCACTCGAGCGACTGGACCGTATTGCGAAAAGAACCATCCAACTTCCTCCTCCGTAGCGGTTTTCGGCAAGCCGCCGACGAACACTTGCGAGGAGTATTGCGGGTATCCACCTCCCATGCCTCCCATGTTATTGTTGTTATTATTATACCGTCTGGATGATGTCGACGGCGACGCGCCTCCAACCCCGCGGTCTTGTTCGCTTCCTTGCTCTTCCGCAGGTAACGGAAATCCATTTTCGTCCAACAAAGGAATGGTTTCGTTATTACCACCAATCGCGGCTACGTTCTTCGCATTTCCGTTTGCGTCGTCAGAATCTTCTTCGTCCGGGTTATTCACGATCCCATCGTTCCCGTCGGATTGTGACGGACCGTTCACGCCATCGCCGTTTAATCCGTTCACGTTCCCTGATTGATTGAATTGGGCCGGGTATGTGCCTCTTCTTTGGCCCATGAACCCTCCGCCACGGCCACCAGAGAATCGCCTCGGTCTCGGTTGTCCAAACATTCCTTGGTTCGCACCAACACCACCTGTGCCCATGTTGTTTGGGTTAAAATACGGATCTACGACCATCATGTTCCCGTCCGGGCCCATGACGATGTTCGGTTGATGATACCCGTGCGTTTGGCCGTAATGGTTCGTGTGTCTCCCTCCTCTCCCATCTCTTCCACCATGAAAGCCACCAAAGTCGCCTCTTCCTCCACCTCCCATGAATCCTCGTCCGCCTCCTCCTCCTCCTCCGCCTCCCATCATCATCTGGTTCGGATAGCCTTGTTGCGTAAAACCGCCGCCGACGCCTCTCTGATATTGATGATTGTTGTCATAAAAGCCGTTACCGCCCGCGTTCATCATCATCATCATCATGTTATTGTTATTATTATTATGATTCATATGATTCGGATCGTACCTCGGCGAATCCTTATTCGCCGCTTTCACGTCAATCGTCTTCCCGTCGATCTCCACTTTCCCTCGTTCCAAGAATCGCTCCGCGGATTCCTGGGTTTTAAATTTCACAAACCCGTAGCCTTTGTGGCATCCTTTCCTCAGGTCCGGGATTAACTTCGTCGTCACCTCTTCCTCGTGTTCGGTTTTAAAGAACCGAGTGACTCGCTCTTCGTCGATTTCGTACGGCGGGATCCCGCCGATAAAGATCGTTCTTTTTGAATCGCCAACTTTTTGTTTCTCCTCCTCGTCCTCAAAATTCGTCGTTTCCTCCTCGTTCGCATTATTATTCTTTGTGTTCGAATTGTCGGACTGGAGGTCGACGTTCTCATCGACATCATCATCGTCTCCTTCTTTACTCTCGTCGACGGTAGTGCTGATCTCGCGCACTCTTTCCGTCAACTGCGACACCATGACGTCGACGTTTACGTCGCTCGCCGCCAGAGCAGCGTTGGCAGGAGTTGCTCGAGTGTTGTTGTTGTCCTTGTTCTCGTCTGAGCTCATAATTAAAAAGGATCCGATGTGATGAGAGATTTAAGGCCTTCAAAGAGACAGAGTGGATCTCTTTTTCTTTTCTATATACAGCGTATGTGTATATAAAACTTTGTGTTGTTGATTACGAAGAAGATCGCGCAAAACCACCGAGAAAGGTGCAGAAAATAAACTCTCTGTTGTCTCTCTGTTGTTCGTGTGCGTTAAACTAATTGACGCAAATACTACCGCGCGGGAAAAAGGAATTTGAGAAAAACAATTTAATTTTTATTCCACACGTGAATTGTCCTTTGATCGAAAAAAGACAGGTCACACAACTCCACCAAAAAGGAGAGAGTCAGAGAGAAAAAGAGAGAGAAAAAGAGAGAGAGGAGAGACAAAAGCAACAAAAATGTTCCTTCATATCATTTTTGTGTCCCAGAAGAAGAAGCGTTGTAGAGAGAGAAAAACTTTATTCTTTTTCTCCTCAAGTAGGGGGAGAAGAAAGACAAAAACCGAGAGAGACAAAAGACAAAAAGGATTCTTTCGTCGTCTCGTTGACGTCGTCGTCGTCATGGGTGGTGCCCCGGCGGCGGCGGCGAGGACGTCGAGAGAAGTGCTCACTCGGTTGCGATTGATTGTCGTGCCACGGCGGCGGATTTTTCCATCATCAACATCATCATCATCGACACAAAATCATCCGAAGAGTTTAGCTGAAAGAGGCGGAGGTAAAGAAGGTGGTGAAGAAGCGTCGTCGTCGTCGTTATCATCATCTTCTTCATCATCATCATCAGCAGCAACAACACAAAAGAGCACACACGAAAACGTTTTCTTCATACACGCTTCGGCGATTCGAGAACCAAATCCGAGTCGATACGACCGAGCCGTTCGCGTCGTGCGAGAAAACGAAGAGAAAGATGCGGTGAAACGGTTCACGCCGTCGTTCGTGAATAGCTTGAAAGAAAAAGCGTCCGCGTACGCCTCAAAAACCTGGCAAACGTGGGAGAAGAGCGAGAAAGGGTTTGGACGGAAAGTCTTTGATATCGCGCAGAAGTTGTTAGAGCGAGTGGATCCGGACGAAGACGTGTTGAAAGCGATACCGTCGAAGGCGCTCGGTGCGACGCTTTCCTCCTGCGAAATCGTGTACCCAAAGTCGTTGATGCACGCGGATGACGTGCGCATAGCCATACGAGACCTGCTGAAGAGAGGGAAGAAGAAAGCGAGACGAGCGAAGTATTTCAACTTGGCGTGCGCGCCGTTTACGCTCCCGTTGTTTCTTTCACCGGTGTCAAACTTTCCCATTTATTGGTTCTTATATCGAGCGAGAGAGGCTTGGATTGGATGCAAAGGCGCGGAATCTGCGAAAGAGATACTGCAAAGACGGTTAGAACAACCAGAGTTGATTGGCGAGGACGATAGAGAGATTCAAAAGTTAACGGAGTTTGAGTGTACGCGTTCTAGCGATAACGAAGATGATGGTAGTAGTGGTAATAAAAGTAGCGAAGCGTGTTGTCGAATCGCGGCGCACGACGAATCGAACTGCGCCGTGACGTTTGCGCCGTGCAATAAACTAGATGAAGTGTTCGGTTCTTTCTCTTCATCCTTTGCGAGCGACGAAAAAAAACTGAACTTTTGGCGTCGGCTGACGGCTGTTCAGTTCGACTCGACGGAAATCGAAGATAATTACGAGCTGAACTTTGTACGCGCTTTAGGAGAGATTGAAAAACTCACCGGATCGAATGACGTGGTTTCGTTACATAAAAGATACGAAAGGTTCCAAGCTTTGAACGCGAAATAAGCTCAGATATAGAAGTCACCGATGCGCGGCGACGTGTATTTTATTTAAATTTAGAAGTAGCGGATAGATCGAAAGTAGCGTAAGCGTGTAAAATTAGATGCAACCGATACAGTAGCAAATCTTTATCGTGTAACAACAAAAATAAATCTTTATCGTGTAACAACAAAAATAAATCTTTATCGTGTAACAACAAAACTAAATCTTGTTAATATTTACTAAGCGGCAGTTCGCGCTTCTCCGTCATCTTTATTTTGCGACAAAAGAAACGATCGAAAAGACTCTTTCGGTCCTCAACTTCTCGGTCTCCCTTTTTTATTGGGAAACAAAAAACATCTCGCGATATCACTCTCCAATCACGCAAACGTACCAAACCCCCATTTACTTATTTCTAAAAACGAGTCATCGTCGTTTACTTGTTTTCGTAAACGTACGTCAAGCCGCACTTACCGCAGTAGTGTCTGTCAAAGTGGTTCGCCATGAACACGCCCGCGCCGCACTCCGGCGCCGGGCACTCCTTCCGTAACCTCGTCACTTTACCGGCGTCGTCAACCTTGTACAACTTCAAAAACCCCAACTTGTTCTTCTTGTGCACGTGCTTGATCTTCTTTGGTTTCGTGTACGTCTTCTTCTTTCTCTTCTTACCGCCGCCTCGCAAACGCAACACCAAGTGCAAGGTTGATTCTTTTTGGATGTTGTAATCCGCAAGAGTTCTCCCGTCTTCTAACTGTTTACCGGCGAAAATCAATCGCTGCTGGTCCGGTGGGATGCCCTCTTTGTCTTGGATTTTCGCTTTCACGTTGTCGATCGTGTCCGAGGACTCGACTTCGAGCGTGATGGTTTTCCCAGTCAAAGTTTTACTGTTTTAGTGAGAGGAAAGAGAGAAACACCAACAGGTCAGAACACAGATACAAACATCAACACGCGCGCGCGCGAAAATAAAATGAAAAACAGCGGGCGAAAAGAAAACCCGAGCTTTCCCTCTTTCGAGAGCGCGTTGTTCAAGCCAATCAATCGGCGCGAAAACGAGACGAGAGAAACTTCTCTATTTCATCATCATCATCATCATCATCATCAAAAGCCCCAAAAAAGGGAGAGGATTTACGCGCGAGAGAAGACAAATGTCCCGAACGCAAAACAACACCGACGCGACGCTTGAAACGTAAAAAAAACGACACGAACACGTACACGAAGATTTGCATGATGCAGAAATGCGATTAATATATAATAAAACTTCTTCTCGTCGTCCGCTCGTGCACTTATCGCGTGAGGGAGAGTCTTCGAATTCTTTTATTTTATGATGAGGTTTGGAACTGGTGAGACGAAAGAGAAAAACTTCATTGTACGAGTATTAGGGTTTCCAACCCTAATAGAGGAAAAGGATCTCTCCCATATTTTCAAAAACTTTTTCTTTGGTCCTCAGAAGGAAAAGAAGAGAGCACTTGACCTCCCCCTTTCTCGCGCTTTCGCGCGGAGGAGGAGAAGATTTCAACATCATTATTCAGAGAAGACTGACTGTGGCCCCGTCTGAATTGACGACGATTCAGACGATGAAGATGACGACGACGACGCGCGCTTTGTCTTCTTCTACTTTTAAAATGGCAGGACATTTTCGAATTGGAAAAAGAGTACGAAGAAGAAATGCCAAAGGAGTTTTCCGAGCTTCTGCGTCGGTTGAATTTGGATTCGAGCTCGCGCGGGACATGGGCGTAGGGGCGGCGTGTTATTGGATCTCCGACGAGCTCGCGCAACGGGTGAGCGAGACGAAGGCGGATGAAGAAGGCGAGGAAACGTATACGAGAGACGACCGGAGACGAGGACGGTACGTGACCTTTGGAAGTTTCGACGGTTTGACGTCGTACTTATGGTACACCTTAGTGGATAAGGTGATACCGAGTCCGAGCGGATCGAGTTTTTCCGCCGACGCGGTTTCCATTTCCGCGTTGACGGCATCGACGACGTACGACGACGAGTTAACCGGCGACTTGGCCAACGCGGCGGACGCCATGGCTGCCGCGCAAGGCTTCGCTTCGGAGAATATAGAGTTGACCAAATCGAATGTAATCGAGTGGTTTTTTAGCAACCCGGAACACGTGGTGTTGACGAAGAAGGTGGGTTTTGACGCGCTCGTGTATAACCCAGTTTGGGCGTGTGGTTTCATAGTCATCATGGCGTTGTTGCGGAGCGAATCGAAAGAGGAAATCAAAGCCGAACTCAAACGCGATTGGCTCGATTTGTACATCTCAAACATCGTTTTTTGGGTACCACTCAACTTTGTCGTCTACGGCGTCATTCCTCTCGATTACCGCGTTGCCAGCGTGTACGGATTTACCATCTTATACGTCTCTGGTTTGTCCTTGTGGGAGGAAAATAGAAACAAAAAGTTGCAAGCGTTGGCGGCGAAAAACCGCGAAAACGAAAACGATGTTGCCCAAAACGAGCAGCTGAATTTAGTCGAAAACGAAGTCTTCGATGCCGTGAGAGAGTACATGGATAAGTAGTAAAACGCAGCAAAAAGGAACGATTCAGACGACGACGACGCAGGGAGAAAGTATTAGAAAACATTAATGATCATCACACAAAATTGTAAACGAATATTTAAAAGTAATCCGCAGCAAAGTAAAAAGATACTCAAAACGAAAATACAAAACAGAACGCGTTTGTTTTCATCATCATGCCGCTCCGCGCACAAACAAAGCAAACGATCGCCTCGCTCGCGTCTCGCGCTTTAGCTCTCTTCCGCGCTAAACTCTGCTCCGCGACGACGCGAAAAAAGAGACGAAAGAGGGGAAAAAAGCGAGAGAGAGAGCGGGAGACGCTTGGAGTCGTTTTGGACGCGTTTTCGAGCGAACGAACGTTTCTCGCGTTTACGACGCAGGCGGTGAGCGGTAAAATAATAAGCAGAAGGAAATCGGAAAGAGAATACGAAGCGAAGAAAGAAGAGGACGGGAAATCAGAGAGCGAGGAGGATTTGTTGGACGATTGGGTAACCGTGTTGAAAGAAGAAGAAGAAGAAGAGGAGGAGGAGGAGGAAGCTTTGGAAGTGGCGGTGGTGCACGTGTTGACGAGTGCGTACGCGAAGATCACGCGACGAGAGGAAGAAGACGATGAGATCGTCACGACAGAGAGAGAATTTTTCGAGGCGTTTAACGATGCGTTGAAGAGAGGGAGCCAGGAAGACACTTTCGCAAATGAGTCGTTCGAGAAACATTGGAAACGGTTGACGTTTGTTCGCAACGTCTGTAGCGCGACGGCGGCGATGCAGCATCGAGTGACGAGAAAGGCGGCGAAAGTGGTCTATAAAAGTGTCTTCAAGTGGTGTTTTCGAGTTTAGAAGTATTCCAAGATGCTTTGTTGCTTGCGTTAATGTACATGATAGTCTTATATACAACATATTTTTGTGCTCTCGCCGCGCGATCGTCTTCGTCTACGTTTGCTGCTTCTAATCTACTTCTAATTTCCACTATAAAATTATAAAAAGTCACTCTATTTTTGCCAGTTTACGTCTATACGCAGACCGGCGATATCTTCGCACGCTCGCGCTCCCTTCGCAGATAAACGATTTGAGGATAAACTCAAGCGAGCGATGCTCACGTTCGTGGCTAAGAAATTCGCCAATCGCATCCCTCCTTCGTCTTCGATATCGTTCCTCGCCAAATCTAAAATCGACAGTCTCGTCGCGAGATTTGAAGAGAGGTTTTCTACGAAATTAATGGCCGCACGATCGTCCAACCGGTTGGAATCGAGAGAGATATCCAACAGCGTTGAATTTTCCGAGAGACAATCGGCGAGGTAAAACGCACCGTCGCTGGTGATATCGTTCCCTCTCGCGTCAAAGTGCGTCACCGTGAAATTCGTCTTTAAGTGTCTCGCTAAAATCTTTAAACCAGCATCTTTGATGCCGTTGTTGGAAAGATTCAAACTTCTGGTACCATCGAGACACTTTGCGAGCGCACACGCACCTTCAAAACCAACCGAATTACACCGAAAATCCAACTCTCTTCGAAACGAGCGCATGCCGGACGATTGCGAACACATGGCCTCGGCGAGCGCCGTCGCTCCTTGTTCGAAAATACCGTTGAAAGAGACGTCTAACTTCTCTGAAACCTCGTCAGGAAACGCTCGAAACATGTTCGCTAATGCCAACGCCCCATTATTTTCAATACTATCGTGCGACACATTCAAAATTTTCAAACCTTCCGGACGCTTCCCGAATTGGTCAATCGGTCTCCGCCTCCTTTTAAGCAGACCTTCGCACACGGCTCGCACGCCTCTTTCGCCCAAATAGTTTTGCGACAAATCTAAAACTTTCACGCTTTGCAAGTTCTCGATGGCATTCATCAGAGCCTCGCACGCGTCGATATCTTCCGCCACTTTATTCGCCGATAACTTCAAAACTTCTAAATGCTTCAAAGTATGCGTCACGTGCGCGAACCGCGTGATGAAAGCTTTCCCCAAGTTTGTCCCGACCGCTGAGAACTCTCTCAGCATCGGTAGATTTGCCATCGAGGATGCTAAATCTCTGCCAAACCCAATCGCTTTATCTCTGCACCCGCTCACGTGTAACGCGATTAACCGCCTCGCTCTCGCGCTCGCCATCGGCCTCGAGGATAAGCGAAACAGTTTATCCAACGATACGCAGTTCAGCACGTCTGTTTGTAACCGAACCACGGAACACGCCCAGAGACTATCCTCGTCTCTTTTGTGTACGTCGCGAATCGCCCGATCGATCTCGTCCCAAACTTCGTCTTCGTTCGCGTATTTGGACATGTCCGCGCGAATTTTTACCATCATCGTCGTCGTATTTCGTTTACCGGTTTTATCCTCGTTCGCGTCGTTAGTGAGGTTGAGACCACCACCACCACCCGCGTTGGTGTTCCTCCTCCCTTCGGTGAACCCGAAACTCTGACCACCACCACTACCTTTCGTCAGCATCAGTCGCATTTTCGCCATCCCGGTCGCTATTTCCCCAACTCGGCGTTTCGCCTTTCGTTCTTTGTCTTCTTCTTCATCATCCGCGACATCAACGATATCCATCGTCCCATCGTTTCTCTCTCTTTTCTCTCCACCGAACTTCGAGTTCGACGAGGATATAATCCTCCCCGTCATCTGTACCCCGTCCACCGCTTCCACGTGTACAATCGTCGCCCCGTTCACGGAGCGAGTGGACAACACGTCCCCGTGCATTATTATTATTATTATTAGTAGGAGTAGGAGTAGTATTCCCGAGAGTGCAGTTCCCCCCTTTTTTTTTGTCTGCTTTTTAACAAAAAAAAAAAAATTGTAAGGAAAAAATCCGCTCTCGAAAACGCCAATAAAATTCCTTCGCTCTTGCTCCCTTTTCTATTTACACACATAACGCACGAATACTTTTACGCATAAGCGAAGGGACAACAAACGAACGGATATGATGCAAACAACGATCGCGAGACGGCGAGGGTACCGGGTGACCCGGTCCCGATCCATGGTACGTGTGCGCGTTTGCGTTTACTCTCTCTCTTCTTTTTCTCTCTAATCTTTGGGAAAAACAACGAACCATTTTACCGAACTTTTCTTTTCTCTCGCATGTTCTTCTTTGTCTTCTTGTTCTCATTTTCGCTCGATCGAACCGGCTTTGGCGGCAAAATTCACTTTTCGTTTTTGCGATGAAGATAACGACGACGTAAACGACGACGATTTGGCGGTGAGAGCGAACGCGTATCGTGTTCGTCGCGGGCGAATGATGAAATGGTTTTCTCTCGATGTGCTTTTTTTATGCGTTGTGACTGATTCTCTCTCTCTCTCCTCACTCTTTTCTTAACAGTCGCGCGATGAGGAAGAGGAAGATGCGCGGGATTTTGCTGCGGGAGGAGGAGGAGGAGGAGGAGGAGGAATAAACTTCCGGAAAGTCGTGCCTCAAGTTCGCACCACGGTGGCGCGAGTGGGAGGAGGAGATGATGCCGCCGGCGCGGAGCATACTACGCAAGGCGGCTCTCCGAACGGCCCCGCGAAGAAGCTCGCCCGAAATATCTCGAACAAGTGGAGTTCGTTTCGCGCGCGCACTGCGTCGGGGTTGATTTTAGGTGCCGGCGGTTTGATCGTTTTGTTCCACGGGGCCATGTCGACGATGGTGATGATTTTTGCGGTGCAGACGTTGATGACAAAAGAGCTTTTCGATTTGAGCGAGTCGCAGGAGAAGGCAAAGTTGGAATCCGCCGGGATACGTTTTCGATTACAAAAGTGGTACTTTTATTTTTGTGCGGCGTTTACGTTATACGGGAGGATGGGAAGACATTTTTGCTTGACCTCGTTGGCGGAGAAAGGACACTTTTTCATGGACGAGACGACCACGTTTGCGAAAGTAGTTACCTGGGTGATTTTGCATCACTCGTTCATCAGTTATTCGTTATATATGGGCGGCTTCGTCGCTTTCGTTTTGTTGTTGAGAAAAGGATTATTCAAGTACCAATTCTCGCAGTTCGCGTGGACGCACATTACGATTGCTATAATCTTTTTGCAATCCTCGGCGACTATTTCGAACATATTTGAAGGCATCATATGGTTCTTGTTCCCGTTTCTGTTGGTGGTCGTGAACGACGTAATGGCGTACGTCTGTGGAAAAGCGTTTGGTCGAACGCCTCTGATTGCGCTTTCGCCGAAGAAAACTTGGGAGGGCTTTATCGGCGCCATGTTTTGCACCGTCGCCATGGCGCCGATTTTATCCACGTTTCTCGGGAAATTCAAATTTCTAACGTGTCCACCCATGCGTAAAACGATTTGGAAAACGAGCGAGAAGTTCGGTTTGATCACCAAGTTTGATAAATATTTCTCGCGAGAAGCCGTGTGTCAGTTGAAACACCCGTTCATACCGATGAAATTTAACATCGACGACGTCCCGATGGTTCCTTTTGGAATGAAAATGTTCTTGAGGCTCATATTGAAGTTCGTGTACAATCGAGACTACTTAGTTCTCACCTGGTTCGACGTCCACGCCGGATTTTTGGCTCTTTTTGCCTCCATAGTCGCACCCTTTGGCGGCTTCTTCGCGTCTGGGTTTAAGCGCGCGTTCAAAATCGACGATTTCGGCCACACCATCCCTGGTCACGGCGGTTTCGTCGACCGAATGGACGTCCAAACCATAATGGCCGCGTTCGTACACTTTTACATTAGAAATTTTGTCGAATTGAGCACCAGTTTAGGCACTGGACGGTTGTTAGGTAAAATCGAGTTGATGAACGACGAAGACTTAGTTACGGTTTTAACCGGCATTAAACGTTTAGCGGGAGAGAGAGGGTTAGATATCATGGAGTTGCTCATGCACAACGGGACACCGAACTTGTAGTAATCAATAATAAAGTACACCGCAAATAGATTGATAAGAGAGAGAGAATAAGAGAGAGTCATCAAAGTCGACGCAAACGTCATCGACGACGCGCCTAAAACAACTTCCCTCGTTTTCTTCTTCATATTCTTCGGTTTCGACGATGGTACAAAAGCGTGTATTTATATATAATAAATCACAAAAAACAAAGCTACATCTAACATCCTACGTATCATCCTCATCACTCGTCCGCTATGCTCGCCAGGTACATCAAATTCTGTTGCAATCGATTTTGATACCTCGCGCACTCCGCCAGCCTCCCGACGTTTTGGTTCTCCAAAATAGCCAAGATCAGATTTTGATTTTCGTCCAAGTATTTTTGAATCAATTCCGTGGAGATGTCTTTGTGGTCGTGGTTCAAGTCCGGGTGCCCGGTTCTCGGTGGGGGTAAAGTTTGTACGCCCGTCGGTGGTTGGTGTTGTTGTTGATCTCGTTGATTTTGTTGATGCATCTGTTGCGTCGCCAAAGCAGAAGGCGGGGTCGCGAACGTCATCCCTCGGAGGCTGTGTTGGGGGACGTGTTGAAGATGTGATTGATGATGTTGCCGTTGGACGTACGGCCGGACCACTTGCGCTTGGTGAAACTCTTCCTCCTCGGCGGTTAAAGGAGGGCGAACGATCGCCGGTTGCTTCGGTTCCATCGTCTGAATCGTCGTTGTTGTTGCAGGTGGTGGTGGATGATACTCCTGTTGTTGTTGTTGTTGGTGGTGCTGTTGCTCCATGCTGATGCGGATTGGAAAAGTGAAGAATTCGGGACACAAAAATCACCCAACATTTGGAATATACCACGTAATACACACATACAAACTGGTTTTGTCTACCGTACTATACTTTCTATTTCGCTCGATAGTATTACTCGGTGTGTTGCTTTTGTCGCTCTTGCTCTTGGAGCAAAGCGTCGGCTCTTTGTACTCCTTTATACTACTGTTACACCGTAACGGCTTTTCTCGCGTACTACCAAATGAAACCGCGCGAATAAATACTCTCCTCCTCCGGGAGCGCATCAAAGCTTCGAGAAATCAAACACTTTTCGGCGACTCTGTGAGTGAGAGGCTGGTTTTAATCGCCGATCGATGATGACAAAACGAGACTACTCAGAGAACAGACGCGGAGAGTGAGAAAATAAAACATTTCACATGCGTCTTGTTTGACCGCCTACTCTAGTAAATACATTTTCATCGCTCCGACGCTTTTCTTTTCTCGCGTTCCACGAGAGCTTTAATCATCGTCAACCCACCGACGAGGAACGACTTGAAAGCGTTTTTGACTTTGTCTTCCTCCAATTTCACGGAATACGTGACGAGAGCGGTCACACAGTGCGCGGGGAAAACGACATTTAAACAAAGCCATCTCGCTTGCGCTTCGTTTTCATGCGTCACCGCGCCTATTCTGGACCAGTCGCCGGACCATCCGCAATCGATTAACGCGAGTATCGCGAGCACGACAATACCTTCGAGTAAAGCGTAGGGAGTGCTCGAGGTGATTGCAAACGCGGTGTTTACGAGTGATTCATCACCGTTATTAGTATTAGTATTATCATCATCCTCCAAACGCGCAACAACAGTCCTCCTCCGCAAACATCTCTTCTTCCCTCCTCTCGAGAAAGAAGGAGAGCTGTTTGAGCTGCTGCGACTCATTCTTGTCGTCGTCGTCACTCTCGTCGTCGTCGACAGTCGAAGAGAGAGAGAGACGGACATCGAACGACTGCACTTTCCCCTTCATAAAAATGACGCATTCTTCCCGAGAAATGAAAAGAAGAAGAGAATCGAGTTTAAGACTCCGTCGACACCACCGACGACGCGAAGGAGCTCCTTTTTGTGCTCCTCTCTCGTTCGTGTTGTTGTTCGCGCTACAAACGTCTTCATCAAAGTCGTTCTTCGTTTCCTCTTGCGTGCCGACGATTCGTTGCCCAAACGGGGAAGATGTTGTAACCACCTTAACCAGAACGTGTCGCGCGGAATGGCAGTGCACCTGGTCCGCGATCGCACCGAAAACAAACAGTCCGAAACGATTTTCTTTACTTCACGGTCTCGCGGATATTTTGAACAACGATTCAGAAGAACTTCAAAGAAGTGCGTTCAACATGACAAACGTGAAAGGGCACTCGGTGTTGCAATATTCGGTGACGATTCAACCTTCGTGTTCGCGAGTCGGATGCGACCTGACGAAGACTTCGATAACGTTACAAACGCCAGACGCGAGCGATAGTTTTACGAGCAAAGATTGTCTCGTGGAAGAGACGGCGAAAAAGTGCGGCCCGTTTGACGCGCCTTCGAATAGAAACGACCGAGAGGTGTTTAGCGAAGCGACGGCGACGTTGAAGTGTCAGAACAACGTGAAGCCTTGTTCGGGGAGCGCGGTGTTAGTGAGCGTAGATTTTGAAGCCGAAATAGCGGCTCCGCCGAGACCACCGGTACCGCCAGGTTTGCCGAACAGTCCACCGTTACCGCCTGCACCGTTTGCACCGCCGATGCCGCCAGGCGCGTTCGCGCCCGGCGGGCAAGGTCGAATTTTTTTTCAAATGTTTCTCGTTCTCGTCGCCATGTATTGCTCCATCGGGTACGCGCTCGCCTTAGCAATCACCCGAGGCCGCTGGTCTGGATTCACAGAAGCGTGCATCAGAGACGGTAAAGGAAGAAACCCGTGCGGATTACTGTTTTTCTGGTGGTGGCCTCGGTTTTGGACCGAGGAAGACGAAAGGTGTTTAGACGCGTTTTACGACGAGGAGGAAAGAGGAGAGAGGCGATTGTTAGATGGTAGCAGCACTTCAGAAGAAGAAGATGGAGAAGAAGGAGAAAGCGTATTCGAGTCGTCGTCGTCTGAAGAGGAGGAGGAGGAAGACTGAGGCGTTCGCGAATGATTGATTCCGCTTAGATTAGATTGTACACATATGCGTAAAAATGCCAGATTCCCCTAAAAATCGTCACAAGTGAAAATGTCAACTCCTGAACACCATCATCACAAACGGAAAAGAGATCACGACGACGACGACGAGAAAGAAGAGCGATTAGTGGTGGAGGAAAACAACACCAACAACTCTTTGCTCGCGCAGTTACACAGGGAACGAAACCAGCGTCGGCCGCCGATTGAAAGCGCGACGACTTTGAGTTCGAGTTCGACGATGATGTCTAAAAACGCGAAAGTGGCGTCGTCGCTCGTCGCCAAAGCGACGACGACGAGAAACACAAGCGCGTGGGCAAACGTCGGTCGGTTGAGCTCGATCGCGAAGAGTGATCGAAATAATAAAAAGCAGGCGATGAACGACGGCCACAGCGACGAGGTGGAGAGAGTTTTAGAACGAGCGAAACAGTTGGAAAGGACGAGGAAAGAACAGAAAACGACGAAAGCTTCTTTGATGACGACGAGACTACTACCGAAAATCGAGACGAAAACGATCGAGATGCCAACGAGAGGACGCAAGTGGACGGAAGAACCTGCCATTCCCGATCGCACGGCGAGCGACGAGGAGGAAGTGCGGATTTTCTCGTATAACATTTGGTTCGATAACCAAGCGGCGCAGATGGCGAGGACGGAGTATTTAGGACGCGTGATAGAAAGTTGCGATCCGGACGTGTTATGTTTGCAAGAGGTGACGCTGCCGATTCTTTTTGTTTTGCAAGGGCAAGCGTGGTTTGAGAAGTACAGTCTATGCGCGCAACCGAGCGAGATGGAGTTGCAGTGCGGGTATTTTTGCGTCGTGATGGTGAAGAAGAAAGAGACGGTGAGGAAGACGAGAATCGAGAAGGACGGGAACATCGCGAGAGACGACGAGAAGTGCGAAACGAGCACAGAACTGGGAGGCTTCGCACAAGGCTCGTGGAAAGCGCATAAATCGACGTTCGCGTCGTCAATTATGGGGAGGAACTTACAATACGCGTACGATTTGGGTTTCCCTAGGTTATGCGTGGCAACGTCGCATCTGGAATCTTGGATCATGGAAAACCCTCACTTAATGGCGGAAAAACGGAAGCAACAGTTGAAACAAAGTTTAGAACATTTAGGAGGCAGGTTTGAGGATGTCATATTCATAGGTGATATGAATTGGAACGACTCAAAGGATGGATTGTGTCCGATTGAACAACCGTGGGAAGACGCGTGGTTGAAACTTAGACCGGAGTCAGACGGGTACAGCTACGACGCAAAAAGGAACACGATGTTGCGTGGAAACTTGTACGCGCGGTTCGATCGAGCGTTCGCAAAGTTGAAAAACTTCGAGTTGCAATCGATTCAAATGGTGGGTACAAATCCAGAGGTGAACGGACAAACGTATGAGAAGCCGTACATAGGAAAAGGTGAACAAAAGAAAATCAAAGTCGATGTATTACCGAGCGACCATTACGGGCTGCTGTTAATTTTAAAAAAGAAGAGCTTGTTTGACGCCGACGACGATAACGGACGCGATGGAATTATTGATTTAACTTAGGAGAAAAGTGTTTTTTTCTGCAGTGGTACCTGTACTAGCTTTTCAGTTTGTGTGTTGTATTAATCGCGTGCGTATTGCTAATTGTATTGTATTAATATCACGACGTCTTGAGTGTTTCCTCCGCGACGTCGGCGTAACGTTCCCACAGAGGTCGAATATCTTCATCGTCCTCTCCTCCGCCTTCGTGACTATTGCTAAGGCTACCACTCTTTCTGTGATTCGGGATTTCTTCCGTCGATGACACGTGTTCAACGTGATGAACGTTGTTATGTCCGTCTTCTCCCGGATGCGGTTCGAGTGGTTCGCGGTGTTCCGGATCACCTCCTACTACTTTTTGTTCTTCGTGATGATGACTGTTCGGGTCCGAGCTTTCGTAATAGAATTCCTTGTGCTCCAAGTTATGCTTCTTCGAAACCGCTTCGAACGCTCTCTTTAGCTCCTCGTATTCCTCGTCCGTGTGTTCGTGCAACACCCCTTCGCTATCAATAACCGCGTTATACCCTTCGTCCATGACGCCCAAATCTGCCTCGTGCTTCACGCTCGCGTCGTACTTCTCCAATTCGTGATGTTTCTTCAACGTCGCGAGTTCATCCTTCGCGCTCTCAGCCTCGTCTTTCCACTTGTTCATCTCGATGACCAAATTTTCTTTTTCGTGCCTCAAACTCTCCAACTGTTCCTTCAACTGTGACTTTTCGTTCCCGCTCAACTTCTTCTCCTCGTGATGTCCCGACAACTTCAACTCGCACGCGTTGAACTTATGCGTGGCGTCCTCGGCGTCCTTCTCTTTGCTATGCACCGTCGCGCGTAACTCTCCCATTTCCCGCTCGCGATCTTCTAACGTTTCCAAACACCGTCTCTCTCGACTCCCGGAGAGCTCTTTGAACCGCCTCATGCTCCCGTCCGCGTTCGATTTAAACAGGTCGAAATTTTTCGAAACCTGCGACCAGCGAAAATACGAAAACGCAAACAGGAGGAAGAAAATCACCGCGAACGGGTTCACTCGTTGTTGTTTTTCATCAGGTTGTGGTGTTTTCATCGTCGTCGTCGATGTCGATTTAAAGTGCCTCGACAAAACCGTCCCAGCGTTTCTGATGAAATTTCCTCCCATCATCGTTCCTTTAATAAATCCCCTAGATCGCTTCTTCTTCTCGTTCTCGTCGTCGTCGAGTAAGTTATAGTTGTGTTGCGGAGAGAGGTACGCCGATGCTTGGTTATGGTGGTTATTATGATAATACGCATCATTATTCGTATTTGGGGGAGAGATTGGATGCGCTGAAGGAGGACTTCCTCCTCCATGTTGTTGGTGTTGTTGGTGCGCGAAAGACTCCCGGTTCGGGTCGATCGGACGTCTTTGCATTATACTCTTCTCGTTGCTCTGAGAATAATAACCGGATGATGGATTTTATATTGTGTATAATGTGTGTATATGTATACGCGCGAGCGTACAAAAATGAAGTATAAGAGAGATCTTTCTCTGATTTTCCCCGCACAAATAGACAAACACGATGAGCAGTTTAACTTCGTTATCGTTCGTCACCCCCGCGATACTGACACCATTACCACGACGTAAACGGCGTTTTTACCAACAACACGGGGGAGAAATTCTATCGCGAGGAGCAGGAGGAGGAAAAGCAGTGCGCGGTGGTAGTGTTGTTCGTCGTTGCAAAAACAAAGAAGGCGAAGAAAACAACGACCTAGAGAGAGATGATGCAATCGCGGGGACGAGCGGGCGACGGGGACGCGAGGACGACGAAGAAGAAGAAATACTCGGTAGTAGTAATACTAATTACGAACGAAGCAGAAGAAGACGGAGCGTGATGATGAGCAGCGCAGCCGCGACGATGATGTTGTTGGGGATGAATGAGAACAAGATAGCGTTTGCCGCAGACTTTGACGCTGAACGACCACCTTCAGACGGAGGAGGAGGAGGAGGAGAATCATCAACCGCGATGGTCGTCGCGGATGAGGAGGAGAAAGTGCCAAGACCACCGCCGGAGAAACCAGTAAAGATAAAGAAAAAGACCACTCGGGAACGGATCGAAGAGCTCGAACGGCTCGAAGAGCAACAGTTGGAACGCGAGGAAGCGATTCAGGAGCAAAACAGGGAAATCCAACAACAAGACAGCACCATCGACGGTTTGCAACGTCAGTTAGAGTTGAAGAACGAACTGATCGCGCTTTTGAAACGAGAACGAGACGAGGCGAAGGAGGCGGCGAAATTAGCGCAAGGTTTGTGCGCGCAGAGTGCGGCTATATTTTAATAAGATATGTGTTGTTGTAAACGAGAGTATTTGTTGTATCGCATGTCACATGTCTTTTTTGATCAACTCTCGTGATCTCTAAAAAAAGTACTACGTTCCTCTTCTCTTTCATTATTCGTGCGTGCGCGCATTATCGCCCCCGGAAACAAACGCGTACTTTCTTCTTCGAGAGCGAGCGCAAGGTCTCCGTCTGATCATCTCGAATATCATCATGGGCAAATCATCCGTTGACTCCCAAATTCGCGAAGGCGAAGAAGAGGAGGAAGATACACAGACGAAAAAGGAAAAAAATATCAGAGATGAAGAAGAACAAGAACAAGAGTCGAAAGCGCCGAAACTGGTCGCACACTTTGCGAGCGCGAGAAAACATTTGTTCTCGACAGACATAGAGAAGTATTTCGAGATGAATCCACCGCATCCACCGGGTTCGCCACCGCGCAATAGAGGGGAAGGTGTGACTGTTTTGCACCCAGATTCGATGAAGAAGATTGAAAACGTGGTGACGTTGGAAGAAACGATGACGGTGAAGCAAGCGTTGTCCGTGTTGAGAAGATATGGGATATCATCCGCGCCTGTGGTGAACAGTAGCAGCGCGTTGTTTATCGGGTTTCAAGACGTTCGAGACTTCATGGTGTTGTTTTTCGAGAAAGCGCTCGTTTCGCATTTGACTCGCCGGGAAGTTTTACAAAGGATGATTGAGTTGTTGAACGAAACAGTGCGAGAGTGTCGGAGAGATTCCCATCCAGACGACGATGCGAGATTCGTATATCGTGGTTCGAGAAAGACGACGCTTCTTGAAATCGTTCGAGGTGGATTTTTGCAGCGCATAGATGTCCGAACGCACGGCGAGGAGATTTGTGGGTTCAAGCCGACGACACACGGAAAACGATTTCAAAGAGTCCATCGCGTCGCGGTATATTCGTTACACTTCGACTCTCTCACTGAAGATGAAGCGATGACAATCGACGCTGTCATATCGCAAACGGATGTCATAGAGTTTCTGCTCGATTGTTATTTGGAAAAGGACGAAGACGAGGATCCGTTCAAGAAAATAACCGTCTCAGAAGCGTTTGCGGACTATATCGAAAGAAAGAAAGAGGACCTTCTCGCTTTACCGAGTTTTACAAAAGCTATCGATGGTTTTGCAGGTTTGACGAGACAAAATGCAAACTGCGTCGCAATCGTTGACGATAAAACTGGTATGCTGGTCGACTCAGTCGCGGCGAACGATTTCGCGTATTTCATGGAGGAGTTTGACGAGAACCTCGATCTCACAATCGCCGATTTCATGCGCAAAATCAGAACCGTGCACATCCAGCAACAAAGCGCGGTACCGTCTGCCGTTGGCGCTCCTCAATACGAGTCAGACACGACCACCACGACCTTGACGGACGAAGAGAAAGAACAAAAGCTCCAAAAATGAATCGTGTCAAACAACCTCGGCAAACCGAATCTCCGCGCCGCCTTCCTCAACTCCTCCTTGCGAGAAGCCATGAGGCTCAGGCGTCCAGCTCAGGCGTCCAGCCAACGCTCTTCTCAAACGCGCGCCGTCCACCACAGATCGTCTTTCAGACGTGCATCACGTGTTCATAATCTACGATACTACCGGGAAACCTCTTTTCGAGCTCACCCCGGGTTGCGTTCTCGAGCTCGTCGCGCTCCCAGCTCGCGAGCGCGTGTTTTGGAGAGTCGAGCCGTGCGAGCTCCACTCGATTTATCGAAACAGAAAACTCCCGGCTTTTTAATACATACTAGTAAGAACAAAAAAAGAATCTTCTTAGGAAAGTGAGGGAACTAAGCCAAAAAGAATGCGAATTTGAGAGAGAGAAAGTGAGAGAGGTTTTGTCATCATACGAAAAACACTGCGAAAATCTACACTTTTTCTCCTTTTTTTTCTTTTCGATTCGTCACAAAAATTTTCTCTTCTGCTCGTTGTGGAGTTGAAACGACATCAGATCACACAACAAAATGAATAACTTGATGCGGATGGGAATGGGCCAAGCGCCGCAAACGGGCCCCCCGCCGGACACGCCGCAGGTGGACACCGCGGAGCAAGTGCAAATCAGTTCGCTCGCTTTGTTGAAGATGTTGAAACACGGTGCGTTTACTATTTCAAAGATTCGTTTTCATCATCCTTCGCCCGTCGCGTCGTTTCCGTGATGATGATTGCGCTTTCTGACTTTAATATTTTCTCTCTTTCTCGCAAACAACACACAATCATTCACAAAACAGGTCGCGCGGGAGTTCCAATGGAAGTCATGGGTCTCATGCTTGGACAATTCGTGGACGATTACACGGTTAAAGTCGTCGACGTGTTCGCGATGCCGCAATCTGGTACCGGCGTTTCCGTTGAAGCCGTGGACCCGGTGTTTCAGACGAAAATGTTGGACATGTTGAAACAAACGGGCAGGGAAGAAATGGTCGTCGGTTGGTACCACTCGCACCCTGGATTCGGGTGTTGGCTTTCTGGCGTCGATATCAACACGCAGCAAAGTTTTGAGCAGTTAAATCCGAGGTTAGTGGCTGTCGTTATCGATCCGATTCAGTCGGTGAAAGGGAAGGTGGTCATCGACGCGTTTCGATTGATTAATCCGCAGACGATCATGTTAGGGCAAGAGCCGAGGCAAACGACGTCGAATTTAGGACATTTAAATAAACCTTCAATCGCGGCGTTGATTCACGGGTTGAATAGGCACTATTATTCCATCAATATTGGCTATAGAAAGAATGAATTAGAGGAGAAGATGTTGTTGAATTTGGACAAGCCGAGATGGAGCGACGGTTTGAAAGTTAGGAATTTTACCGAGAATAGGAAAGGGAACGAGAAGGTGGTTGGAGAGATGCGAGATTTAGCGGATAAGTATCAGAAAGCGGTGCAAGAAGAAGCGGAGTTGACGAAGAGGGAGTTGGTCGTGAAAGCTGCGGGGAGAACGGACGCGAAGAAGAGGTTGTCGGAAAACGCGAGCGATTTGATGGCGAAGAACATCACGCAGCAGCTCGGGGCGATGTTAGATACCGTGTGCTTTTAATCTTATAGTTTCTTCTTACACCCTTTTGCGGTGCATTATGTTATATTTCTTTTCCTGTGCGCATTACAATTTTGCCGCTGCTATCCTATGTCGCGCTACGCGCCGCTCTTCTACTTCTATTGATTTGATTACAAAACTTTCTTTTTTTTACGGAGCTTGCGGCTCGACAAACTTCTTCCCAACGTCCGTCCAATCCGTACTCAACACGGTCCCGTTCGATTCCACGAAACTCTTCATCATTGCACGCCTCTGATCGTCGTCCGCGTCCTTATACAAATCATGAAACATTTTGTTCAACCCGTCCTCGCCGTCCAACGTTTCCAACTCCTCTTCCATCTCCCCTAAAAATTCCAACCGCGTCCATTTATCCGCCGGCGGTTTATCAAGCGACGTCGTTTTTCCCTCATCACCAACTCCGTCTAAACTCGTCGTTGCGGCGACGGTTGAACTCGTCGTCGTGTTCCGCGCGTTCCCAACTTTGTTCTTCTCTTCCGAAACGCTCGACGACGACCGCTGCTCCTTTTCTTCTTCTCTCTTCTGATTCTTCTTTTTCATCAGTTTGACTTCAATCTTCTTCTTCCCACATCTCACGCGGACGAATTCCGGATCGGTCAGAACCGGGTGGTGCTTTCGCAAATCAAACGCAAACTTCTCTTCGCGCCCTACTTTAATTTCAATCCCGACTGGATCATCATCTCCTTCGGAATCGAAGATGAACCTGTGAGACACCTCCTCCTTTTCCATCATGATGTCCTCCTCGGTAAAAAAAATCTCAATCGTCGTCGCATCTAAAGACGAGTAAAGCTCCGTTTTTTTCACCACCGATAAACTTCTTCTCTCTTCCTTTCTCCCCTTGTCCTTCTCTTCTTCTTCTTCTTTCTTCTCCTCAAATTCTTCCTCTTTTTTCGTCGTCATCGCGCGATGTTGTTGTTGATGAAGATGAAGATGGTGATGATGGTGGTTAACAAACAAAAAAGAGAGACGACAGAATATTTTTTTTTGTGCGAAAAAGGTTGACCTTTTTTTTTATTTTGATGAAGACTCTGCCATCTGCAGCAAGAGAGAGAGCTCTCAAAAAAAGGGGAAAAGGTGCCGTCTCTTCACTAAACTTACACACCACACTTTAGTAAAAGAATAAAAAACAGACACACGCATATATGAATCCAGAATAGTACGTTCGTTGTTTAGATCTCTCTTTCACAGCATCGGTGTTGCAAAGTCTTTTCGTTGGTGTTGTTGTTGTTTTCGTTGTTCTTCTTCTTCTTCTCTCGCGTTTTATTCGAGATCTTCTCATTGAGAAAGAATTGGTGTCTCTCCTCTCCCCCCGAGACACAAACGCAATGTATATACTGACAAATCTCTCTCTCTCTCTCTTTCATTTCTCGAACAACAACAACAACAGCGATTATTTGTTCAAGCTCTTGGTGCGTCTAAAGCTTTAAAGCCTTTTTGTTTCTTCTCTTGTTCTTCTTCTTTTAAAGAGAGAGAGAGTTTAAGAGTTTTTCTTTCATGAGATCCGCTCTTAAAATCTCTCTTTCGAGTCTTTTTAGACGAAGAAACTGACGAAACGATGTTCTCTCCCTCTCTCTCTTTTGAAATGTGCTGTACCGAACAACAACACTATGAACAGCTGATTGGCGATTCCGGCGTCGGTAAATCCTGCCTCCTCTTCCGTTTCGCGGACGACACGTACCAAGAGTCGTACATCAGCACCATCGGCGTGGACTTTAAAATCAGGACGGTCGAACTCGAAGGGAAAACGATAAAATTACAAATCTGGGATACCGCCGGGCAAGAACGGTTTCGAACGATTACGAGCTCGTATTATCGCGGCGCGCACGGGATTATCGTGGTGTACGATGTGACGGATCAGGAAAGTTTTAACAACGTGAAGACGTGGTTGAGCGAAATCGATAGGTACGCGAATGAAAACGTGAACAAACTTTTGGTCGGGAACAAATCAGATTTGACGAGTAAGAAAGTGGTGGATTACGCGACCGCGAAGGCGTTCGCGGATGAGATTGGGATTCCCTTCATGGAGACGTCGGCGAAGAACGCGACAAATGTTGAACAGGCGTTTGTGACAATGGCGAATGAGATTAAAACGAGGATGGCGAGTCAACCGCAAGCGGCGAGCGGCGCGAGTCGAGGCGCGACGATTAGGCCGGGGGAGGGGAGACCGGTGAATGCGAAGAGCTCTTGCTGCTAAATATCAACGAAAAGTGAGAGTTTCATATATATATATAAATAAATAGTTTTGTGGACGACGGCGTGAGAGGGAGGAATATAAAAAAGAGAGAGTTGCGATTGCGAGCAACACCATTAGGTAATTTTAAAACATAAAGTTTGATGGCGTCGACGAGCGAGGGGAAAATGTGCATTCGAAAAGTTGTAATCTTGATTGCGTTTGAACGTAGTGTTTGTCTATCTATTAGCTGTTATTACATGCGTGTATGTGTGTGTTTATCTTTCTCTCTCTCTCTCTTTTTGTACTTGTGTATGTTTATTTCTGCGTCTCTCTTTTCATTTATAGTGTTGCGCGCGGGTACGCTTTTACTATAATCGGGTTCCCAATAGCGGCGAAACAGCGGAGAACGTCTTGGTGAAAAACGACGATACTTCTCTCATCTTATGTTCGTCCTTTGCGGTTGTGTTCGCGTCCGTTGCGATTGATTCGTTTACATTTTCGTTTCCTCGCGGTTGTTCTTCGAGTCGAGCGACTTCGATGGAAAAGACGACTTCTTTCTTCAAGTCAACTTCTTCTCGATTTTCGTCTTCGAGTGGCGTTAACGGCGTCTTCTGGGCACACTCTTTTACAATCGTGTTCTCGGTACTCGCGTTCGTCGCTTCTTGTTCTTGTTCTTGTTCTTCTCCTTCTGTCTTTTTCTTCTTATTCAAACGGTTCTTACTCGAATATCTCGTTCTCGGTACGAATTCATACGTTTTATCTGTCACCATCTTTCTCTTAAACACTGCTTTCAACCATTTCTTATTATTCGAACTCGTTAGCTTACCATCAAACACGAGCGGGAAACACGTTCTCAACTCTCCAAACGTCGCATGGTTTCGACAATCACCTCGTTCGACGGGGAGTCCTCCTTGTTCGCGATAACTTTCGCTAAAGCGCTTTCGTCCTTCTTCTTCTTGTTAATATTTTTCGTAGTTGTCGTCGTCGCAGCGGTAGTACTCGTAGTCTTCATCTTTGTCTTCTTCTCCTCCTTTCCTTTCGCTTTCTGCAAAGCGTGAATCTTCGCGACCGCGCGTCGCGTGTTCGGCGTCGGATCGGACGTCCTGTTTTTTATGTAGCGCAGAGGCATTTTTCAATAAAAGGTCTACTCGTTTGAGGCATAAATCGCGGAGAAAAAAAAAACAAGGAGAGAGAAAGACTTAAAGTCGAGCGCATATACCTCATCCTCGCGAGCGCAGTCGCACAAATCCCGGTCCGAGGCGTCAGCTTCATCGACGATATGTTCGAGGAAGAACTCATCGTCGCGAAGTTCGATCCAAACGACGACATCGAACTTCTTCTTCTCTTAGGAGGAGGAGGAGGAGGAGAAAAGAGAAAAAAGGCGTTCTTCGCGTTCTCTTCTTCTTCGCGTCGTTGAACACCACCAACACCACCCATATCGGTGGAGGAGGAACGGAATGGATGCGGTAAAGATACGGCGTGCGGGAGGAACGGAGTGTTTGGATGCATTATATATGTTACTCAATCTGCGCAAGTCTCGCGTATTCGAAAAGTGAGGAGACGGCATGTGATTTCAAACTTTTTTTTGTTTAAAACTCTAAGAGCAGCGAAAAATTTTTCCTCGAACAAACGCCATTTTTTCTAAAACCACCTGTATCGTCGCGAGTTCATTCGCGGGCGGTGGTGGTAATGGTGATGGTAATGGTGACGGTGGTAATGGTGGTAAACGCGACGTGAGAACGATTAATCGCGCGGTATTTCGAGCGCGCGTTGCGAGTTCTCGATGGCCGACGCCGAGAAACTCGGACCAAAAATAAACGCGAGAGAGGTACACGCCGAGTCGAATCGGAAGCGGCGCTCGGATTGGCATCATATTGCTTGCTTCAATTTTAGCGATGGCTTCTAATACGATGCACATCGCTAGGTACGTCGCGAGTTCTTCGCTGGTTCGCTCTCTTTTCGGCGGCGTCGACGGCGTAGGCGTTTCGGCGCCTTCCTCTACTTCTTCTTCTTCGAACAACTTTTTGCTGACTGGACTTTCCAACAACATCGATCGCGTCTCTTTGCCGAGAAAAAAGGCACCAAAACCGACGCACTTCTCCAGAAACTTCTGCATTTTCGGTACCGCCTTTCTCTCCTTTCCCGCGGATTTCAACACAATCACCTCCCTCTCCAATTTCTCCACCGAAGCGCAAAGCTTCGCGCCCATCTCTTCCATCCTGACCACGTGCTCTTTCTCCACGTTCGTGCGCTCAATCAACACCGCGCTCACGATCGATTGCTCCCTCACCTCATCTTCCATTTTCTCCTGTTTCTTCGTCAACACCTCCACTTTCTGCTTCTGTCTCTCCACTAACTTTTGCAACGGCAACGACTCTTGCAACAAAACGTCTTTAAACGCGTCTCGTTGCCCGGCGAGATAGGACGACGACGTCTGTCTCGCCTTGGCGTCATCGCAGCGCGGCGTCATCGCCATTCCAACTCTTTCTACCTT
>Ga0114997_10000849_pt1 | contig 25489 bp, 23 predicted proteins | sample ArcticOcean_MG_C_2_FD_87045 | JGI IMG/M metagenome (GOLD analysis project Ga0114997, IMG submission 87045) | Marine microbial communities from western Arctic Ocean - ArcticOcean_MG_CB4_136 | ecosystem: Environmental > Aquatic > Marine > Oceanic | place: Arctic Ocean: Canada Basin | collected... | reverse complement strand
TCACAATCTATAAAAGCTTCTTTCTTTTTACTAATTTCATTTTTTGAATTTCTATAATAATCTTTAAATTTTTCATGAATTAAATCATGTACAGTAATTACTTTTTTTATTTTTTTTGGCTTATTAATTTTAGGAGTATAATAAGTGTCATGTATTATATCTGTTGATTTACTATTTATATAATTATTAAAATCTTTATTATTATAATTCTCTATAAACTTGAATAATGGATAATTAGGAAGATATAATCCAGTAGTAGTTTCCTTAGGTAATAAGGTTAAAAATTTATTTTTATGTAAAGCTGATATAACTTTTACATCTAATTTATTTTTGATAAGCTCTTTTATAAGACAAATAAAATATCTAGATATACCTCCTGTTTTTTCAATAGAAAAAATAGTATTGTTAAATGTAATTTTCATATAATTTTGAAAAAAATTAATTTACTTATGATACCAACATGATGCATAAAAAAATAGAAAAAATTATAGATTTAATATTAGAATATTTTGTCAGACTTAATTTTAATAGAAAAAAAAATATTTTTAAAAATATCCATAAAAATGAATTTGCATATTTTTTTAATGATACAATCTCTAAAGAAATAAATCTTAATGGTATTTACGAAAAAGAAGAAATTTCAATTATTTCAAAGATTATAAATAAAAAAAGTAATATAGTTGATATAGGAGCAAACATTGGAAACCATAGTTTGGCATTTAGTAAAATCGCAAAAAGAGTTTATTCATTTGAAGCGCACCCTAAAACGTTTCAGCTTTTAAAATTTAATTGTATGAATAATCAAAAAATCAAATTATTTAATATTGGTGTTTCTAACAAAAAAGGTAATCTTTTTTTTAAAAATATTAAAACTTATAATGTGGGAGGAAGAAATCTTAATTATTCTGGGTCGGTAAAGTCTCATGTTAATAAATTAGATAATTTAATAAACCTAAATGAAAAAATAGATTTGATTAAAATTGATATAGAGGGGCATGAATATCGGGCTTTGATTGGGATGAACAAGATATTATCTAATAACAAAAGTTTCTTAGTTATAGAATTTTGTGAAAATAGTATTTCAAAAAGAAGAAAGATAATCAATTTTTTAATTAGCCACGGATATTTAAACGCTTATGTTTTTTCTAACAATAAAAGCATTTTCCAAAAAAACTATCTTAATTTAATCATTAATATTTTAAAAATAGTTTTTTACAATTCATCAATTCTTGAGCCTAAATTGTTAAATATAGATTCTGCGAATTTAATCTATAATAAGATAAAAAGTAATATTATTTTTTCAAAAAAAAAAATAAATTTTAAAAAATTTAATTAATATTATTAAAAAAAATTCTTTATAAAGTCATCGATTAAATTTAATTTTTTTTTTGATAATTTTATTTTAGATAATTTAATTATTTTTTTAACTTCATGTAAAAAACCGTAACCTAATAATATTAAGATTTCTTTTAAATTATATTTTTTTTTATCTTTGATATATATACACTCAAATTGCTCTAAGGGTGCTCTTAGAATGGGATTGTCATAATTACCAATAGTAAATGAGTCATTTTTTAAAGATTTTTTTGATCTAGTATAAATTGGAAAGCCAGTTAACAGCTTATAATTATTTTTTTTTAATAATAAATTTATCTTATCAAAACTATTTGGGTAAATTTCACTATTTAAATTTGTTTCTACTTCTATTAAAAAAGGTGATGAATATTTCATTATTGATGTAATAATTTTATCTTCTAAACCTTCGACATCAATTTTAATTATATCAATATCATATTTAAAAAATAAATTTCTAAAATCTTTGAATGAATATACTTGCTGTATGATAAAATTTTTTTTACCAAAATAATCACTATCTAATTCTTTACTATTCTTCTTCGCAATCTTAAATATATCCACAAAAGTAGATCCAGTTAATGTATTTGCAATATAATATTTAATTTTTGATGTCTTGTTACTTATTCCAAATTTAAATTTAAATAAATTATTTGGATATCTGATTAATTTCTTAAAATTATCATAAGACCAATTTAAACTTTTATTTGGATCAACCATTGCAATTTTAGCAATTCCATCAAAATTTAAGAGGATTGGTAGATATCTGTGACCAGCACCTATATCAATAATCCCTATTTTATCTTTTAATAAGATTCTTTTTAAAGCTAAAGATACTTTTTTAGATCTTGAGATATAGCTATTTCTTTGAATTATTTTTTTTATATTAAATTTTATCATTTTTTAATATTGATTTAAATTTGAAATAAGTTTTTTCAGAATTCTTAAAGTCTTTTTAGATTAAATAAGTATTTTATTATAATTGTAATAAGAACCATAATTTTATTTTGTTTATTATCAAGTCTAATTCTAGTGCATTCAACAAGATGATCATAAAAATTTACATTACTTGAAAAACCACCTCTTTGAAATATTCCAAATAATTCATTTTTTTTAGTTCCAATACCTTTAAGACGATATTTTATTATCATTCTATAGAAATAATCATAATCAGAAGAAAGTTTATATTTAAGGTTATATTTACCTACAATTTTTGCTGCATCCTTTTTTATAAAAAAACCTGTCGAATGACTTGAATAAAAACCCCAAGAATAGTGAATTTTCCACTTTTTATATCCATGTAAAACTGCCCAATGTTTTTTTACTGCTCCAAAAAAGAAATCTACATCTTGATTTCTTTGATAGTATTTTTCAAGAATTGTTAAAGAATCTTTTGTTAAAAGATCACCAGAATTAACAAATCCTATCAAGTCACCATTTGCTAGCTCTAGACCTTTGTTAAAGGCATCATATATTCCATTATCTTTTTCAGATTTAAATACTGCTATTCTATTAACATATTTGTTAATTAAATCTTTAGTATCGTCTTTTGATCCTCCGTCAATAACAATATATTGGATGTTCTTATAATTTTGTTCTAAAACACTTAGTATAGTTTTTTCAATATTTCTTTCGTCGTTTAGAACTACCGTGATTATTGAGATTAATGGCTGTTTCATCTATTTCCAAAAAGTAATGAGATTTTATTATATGATTTATGATACTGTAAAAAAATTAGCTTTCTGTCACTAAAAATTTCAAATGATTTTCTACCATGAAATCCTGAAGTTAGAGCAACTATAATCGAGTTAGCCTTACATGTTATTTCTTTTTTATTTTTCAAAAAAAATTTCGCTTCATCTTCACTTTCATTAAATTTTTTTGAAATTTTTATGAAGTTTTTATAAAGATTATTAATTTTATGACTTCCTATTGCATAACGAAATGGTGCTTCTTTTGTAGAAATTGCATATGGTGAATAAAGAATTTTCATATTAGGTAAAAATCTGTCTATATGTAGATTATTATCACCATGTTCGATCTCCTCTGGTATTTTTAATGGTTTATGAATATAAAATTCTGCGTCGGAATTTAAAGTTTTTCCGTACACTTGATGCGTAAAATAATCGCTAATTAATTTTAGAAATTTAAAATTTTTTAAATCATGTTGCTCAAAATACCTGATTAGTGAATTATTTGATCTAAAATTTTCATTATGTTTTATTGATATTTTATTAAAGATATTAATGATACTTTCGTTTTCATCTTTAGGTAATGCATTTTCTAATATCAAAATTCCATTATGTTTTAATGATTTCAAACAATCTTCATTTAAGTTATCAATTTGATTGTCAAGATTATATGTTGTCTGTTTAATCTTAAACTTATCATTTAAAGGATTAAAAAAGAAAGAATTAAAAGAACTGTTTCTTTTACTGATAAAAATCCAAAAATCTATATATAAATTTTTTATAAATTTATTGTTTGTAGAAATCAAAAAACTAAGTGTAGGAAAACTTAAATATCTCTTAAATAAAAAAGGAAATAATTTTTTTATAAAGTTTTTTATAGCTATAATCATATCTAGTGAATAATCTTGATTAATTTAATGCTCAAAATACAAATATTCTTCTTTATTAATAAAATTTTCTAAATTATCTAAAATTTTATAATGTCTTTCAAGATTAAAATCTTCTAGCCAATATTTATAAACCAATGGTGTAAATCTTAATGGTTTTTCATTTATGTTTCCAAAATATCTATTATGATTTTTAAAAAAAATATGCATTTTAGAAAGAAGTTCCTTTACATAATGAAAGCGATAAATATCATTTTTATGAATCTTGAATTTATTATTTTTTAAACTTAATAGTATTTTTTCATATTCTTTTTGATTTTTTGGATTAATCGAAAAATTAAAATCTGAATGAGGGTGATTTTTAGATGCACTTATTACTTTAATTCCATAAAAAGAAAGTTCTGATGCAACAGTACCATAGACAGTGAGCACAAAATTAATACCTAAATTTTTTAGTTTACTATTAGGAAAATCCTTTTTTAAAAACATAATATTTTTATTATTTTTTAATAATTCATTAATCTTTAACCTTGTGAGGGGCCTTGAGGCAGGATGATCTTTTATATACCAATCATAATCTGTTTTTTAATTATCTTGTTTAAAAAATTGAACCATTCTTGAAAGTCTGGAAAAAAGTGATTTCCATATATATGTGGACTATCTGAAAAATCATGAGCAAAAATTACAACTTTAGTTCTGTTATTTATTGTATTTTTTATTTTATAATTTTTATTTAAAAATGATGATTTTTGCATGTAAAAATATTTTTGCTTTCCTGTGATAATTTTTTTAATAATTTTTTTTCCCTGAGGTATTAATCTGTTGCGATGTTCTGTTGATAATTTTGTTATAATCTTTTTATAAAATTTAAATTGTATATCTGAGCCATTTAATTTTTTATTAAATGAAATATTCCCTTTTAAATTCACAAGATCACAATTAAACCCGGATACAGCAAAACAATTTATATTTTTTTTATTTGCTATCCTCAAAGGTATACCAGTTAAATAAACAGCGTGACATCCTGCAATTGCTTCAATATTATTTTTTTCAAAATAATTTAACCAGAAATTAAATAATTTAATACACTCATAAAAAAAAGCTTTAAACTTAGGTGATTTCATATCAATTGTATTAAGTTGGTTTTTTTTTAAAAAACTGTCATAAATTAAGTCACCAATCCATACTCCCTTTAATTTAAAGTTTTCAAGATTTTTGAGTGATAATTTTTTACGAAAAAATAGATTTGTTATTTTCTTAGCTTGGTATTTTTGATTATACGTAAATGTTGGTTTTATAAATTTATCTGTGCCAAAAGATTTAAAAATTTTAAATGTTTTAAGGTTAAGAAAAATTCCAATATTCCATAAGTATTTTTTATACCATGGCATACTTACACTATTTAATAGATCATAACATTCGTAAGCTACAATTATGCAATTTTTTTTATTCCTATAAAAATTTACAAGATACGAAAAAATAATATGTATTATTGACCATCCATTAAATTCAATTAAAAAAATTTTACTAGTTTTATTTATTTTTTTTTTAAAAAAATTTTGATTATGATTATTAAAGTCTCGTATTATTTTTTTTTTATTTTTGATGGACATTTCTCAAACAGTAAAGTGTTCTAATTAGCAGAATAAGCGTCAACTATTTTTTTTAATTCTTTTAAGGATAAAAAATTTTTATTTGTTCCACTGTTATAAGTAAAATCATTATTTACTTTTTTATAATTTTTTCCTTTACAATATTCCATTAATTGTTTTGTTGTAGAATTAGATAAAACTACAAAATGATCTTTTGAGCTAATAGTATCTTTTAACTCAGCAGAACTGATTAATTCCTCATGTATTTTTTCTCCTGGTCTGATTCCAACAATATTAAAGTGATTTACTTTTTTAGTAATAACTTTGATTAAATCTCGAATATAGAAACTTTTCAATTTTGGAACAAAAATTTCTCCTCCAGTTCCATATTTAATTGCTTTTTCAACTAATTCTATTGACTCTTTTAACGAAATATTAAACCTCGTCATATCAAAATGAGTTAATGGCAGTTTTTTTTTATTTTTATACATATCTAAGAAAAAAGGAACAACAGAACCTCTGCTACCCATAACATTTCCGTATCGCACAACAGAGAATGAAATTTTTTTAGCACCTTTAATATTATTTGCTGACAAAACTAATTTATCAGCACAGAGTTTTGTTGCACCGTATAAATTTATTGGTGATGATGCTTTATCTGTTGATAAGGCAACAACTTTTTTCACATTTTTTTTGATGCAAGTTTCAACTAAATTTTGTGTGCCTATTACATTTGTTTTTATAAATTCAAATGGATTATATTCTGCTGCAGGTACTTGTTTTAACGCAGCTGCATGAATTACTATATCAATTCCTTCCAAGGCACTTTCCAGTCTATCTTTTTCTCTAATGTCACCAAGAAACATTCTAAGATTTTTATGTTGAAATTTTTTTAATTTTGACATTTCAAACTGTTTAAGTTCATCTCTGCTAAAAATTACTAACCTTTTAAAGTTTGGATGGTTTTTTATTAGGTGAGCAACAAAAGCTTTGCCAAAACTTCCTGTAGCACCAGTAACAAAAATTGATTTATTTTTAAACATTAATTGTTTCTTATACCTGTAATTGCTTCACTTGTTTCTAAAAGATTGTGAATATTCTCTTCTTGATTTTCACATTTGTTAATCATTTTAAAAATATCATTCAATTTATCAAAGTAATTACTTAAAATTTTATCTGAATGATTAATGCAAGTATATACAGCATTCGAAGCTAAAATATTTTTTTTTAACATTTCTTGAGAAATATATGTTTTATATAAGTTGTGGCTATTTGTCTCAAAATTGAAATTAGGCAGGGCGTCTATACCTTGTATTTTTATATTTAATGAATTTTCTTTAGCAATTTTATTCCAATTTTTCTTTATATTGCGACCTATTTTAGAAATGGTTTTCCAAGACTCAATCTTTTTCATTAAATTTAAAGTTTCAAGACCTGCAACTGAGCCAATTCTTTCGGTCCAAAAAGTGCTACTTATAAAAGTATTCATTGTATTTTCCATAATTTCTTTTTTTCCAATTATAGCATTTATTGCATGACCATTACCTAATGCTTTTCCAAAAATAGCTATGTCGGGGTTAATCTTATACTCCAAATGCAATCCACCATAGCATGATCTAAATCCTGATGTACATTCATCAAAAATTAAAACTATTTTTTTATTATCACAAATATTTCTTACTTCTTTTAAGAAATTTTTTTTTGGCTGAATATTTCTTTGAACTTCCATCTTAACTGTACCAATATTTTTTTCATCAATTATTTTCTTTAATTGCGCGATATTGTTATATTCAAAAGGGAATACCGTATCACCCAAAACCTTCGGAACACCTTTTACACTCAAGTTTCTTATTAAATGGGTATTTAAATTTTCTTTATTTTTTAAATTTGAAGCAAGATACCAATCGTGCCATCCATGATAACCACATATTGCAACATTGTCTTTACCAGTCGCAGCTCTTGCTATCCTGATTGCTACTGAATTAGCTTCACCTCCAGATCTTGTAAATTTTACTAAATCGGCCCAATTGTGAATCTCCAAAAGTTTTTCAGCAAGTAAAATTTCCTCTGGTGAGTTTAAACTAGACATGTTTCCTTTTTTTAATGTTTCTATAATTTTTTTTTCTAAAGGTTTGTAGGCATATCCCAAGGTATTTGTGCCAACACCCATTAAAAATATATCTTTATATTTTTTATTTTGTAAATCCCAAATATTACATCCTTTAGCTTTCGAATAGTAAGCAGGCCATAGTCTGGGTAAATGTAAATCAGGATTTTTTGAAAACAACATTGTTCCTCCAGATATAACTTCTTTTGCTCTTGACCAATATTTTTGTCCTAAATGCATATTCATACCATCATTTCTTGTAAACTTTTCTGTATCAAAAAAAAATTTATTTTTTTCATAAAATTTTATTATTTTAGAATTAGAAATTCTAAAATTATAATTAAAAATTTTTAATAATCGTTTTAAAAAATCTAAATCTTGTCTAGTATCAACTGTTAATCGTAATTTAGAATAATTTTTACCTAATTTAAAATTAAATTTTTTATATTTTTTAATTTTTTTAAATCCAATCGTCACATGTTCTTTTTCTAATTGAGAAATTTTTTTAAAGTATCGTTCTTCTAAAATTTTAAATTTAAAAATTTCAATATCCATACCATCAGGATAAGATGGCTCAATAACATTAGACAGGTAATCATAATTACCTAAAAAAAATTTATCAATAAATTTATCTAAAATCGAAGAGTCAATTAAAGGACAATCAGAAGTTATTCTTATAATATTTTGTACATTATTTATTTTTGCACTTTTATAATATCTAGATAAAACATTTTTATCTGATCCTCTAAAAGATTTTATTTTTAATCTGTCACAAATTTCTATTATCGAATCATCTTTTTTACTCTTTGTGCAGGCCACAATAATAGATTGGATTTTTTTTGTTAATAAAAGTCTATTAATTAAAATTTCCAATAATGTTTTTTTTTTAATTTTGGATAAAATTTTTCCTGGAAACCTTGTCGAGCTATATCTAGCTTGAATAATTATAGAAATATTTTGCTTATTTACCATTTTCTAGGATCGATAATTTGTTTATTTGAAGTAGCAAATCTTTTTAGATTTATTATCTTATTAATCTTTAATAAGGCTAAATTTTGTTTTAATTGGTTCAGACTATCAATGCCAAGTGTTAAAAAGTCAATTTTTCCGTGATTTTTAAGAAATAATAAAGATGCATTTTTTTTTGTAATATTATTTTTTTTACACCAATTTTCTAGGTTTAACACTTTTTTTCTTAATATACTTTTATTTTTAAATTTTTTGATCTTTTTAATATCTTTTATTAATAGTCCTTGTAAAAAAACTGACCTGATCTGACATTTTATATTAGATTTTTTCAATTTATTTAAAAAATTAATATTTAAAAATCTTTGATCAAAAATATTTGCTGGGAATTGAATAATATTCAAGTTTAATTTTTTTAAAGAAATACCTATCTCTTTTTTTTCATAAACTGAAATTCCTAGGTTTTTAACAAGTTTTTGTTTTTTTAATTCTTTCAATTTTGCAATTAAATGATCACCATATCTTGAATTAATATCATTTGTATCATGTAGAAGAATAGCTTCAAATTTATTAACACCAAAAATTTTCAATTCATTTTTAATTTTTATATCTAATTTTTCAATAAAAATTTTTTTTTTTTTCAATGGTAATTTTAGTTTGGTAATAATTTTAAATGACTTAAAATTAAGTTTAGAAAGAAAATTTTTAGACAAATTATATGAAAAAGCTGTGTCTATATATCTTATGTTTTTTCTTTTAAGAAAATTAAGTATTTTTTTAATTTCATTTAAACCTTTTACTTTTGAGTGGCTAATTCCATATTTTTGATTAAAATTAGCTGTACCAATAACAATTTTCATTTATTAAAGAAATTTTTAAGAGTTCTTACGACATATTCTTGTTGTTGTCTTGTAAGTGTAAAATAGATTGGTAAACTTATTGTATTTTTATAAAATTCTTCTGCATTTTTTCCAATGTATTTATCTTTAAAAACCTTAAACTTATAAATAGGAATATAATGATATTGTAAATAAATTTTATTTTTTTTCATATATTCAATTAACCTATTCTTTTTTTGTAAATTAAATTTTATAAGCTTTAAAAAATATAAATGATTAGATGAATGAAATTCCTTTTTATGTTTTACAAAAAAAAAGTTTTTGTTATTCATTAGTTTTTTATTATATAATTTTGTTATTTCCCTTCTTTTTTTTAAATATTTGCCTAAATTTTTTAATTGACTAATACCAAGTGCACATTGAACATCTGATAATCTAAAATTTAAACTTAAATCTTCAACATTATAATCCCAGTGATTTTTGGATCTCTTTAATCCAATTGACCTTAGATTTATTATTTTTTTATAGATTTTTTTAATATTTGTAGTAACCGCACCACCCTCGCAAGTTGTTATTGATTTTACTGGATGAAATGAAAATGTTGATATGTCAGAGTGTTTACAAGAGCCAATTTTAAAGTTTTTGTTACCAGACTTATAACGTGCACCAAATGCATGACAGGCATCTTCAATTAAGTAACAACCAAGTCTTTTTTTTATTTTATTAAAATTATCTGCGTTTAGAGGGTATCCCGCATGATACATAACTACTAATATTTTTACTTTCTTGATTTTAAATTTTTTACAACAATCAAGAACATTTTGAGGTGTCATTTGACCTGTAACTGGATCTACGTCAGCCAAATAAACTCTTGCATTTAAAATTTTTGCAGCACTATATGATGATACAAACGTAATTGAAGGCATTATAACGATATCATTTTTTTTTAAACTGACAGCTTTAAAGGCTAAATAGAGAGCTGATGTTCCACTATTACAAACTATTGAGTATTTAGACTTTGTAAAAAAACAAATATTTTTTTCAAATTTTTCTACTAATGGGCCAGTGGTAATCTTATCTTGTTTTAGTGCATTTGTTACAGCTACTAGATCTTTCTTTTCAATATTTTGTTTTCCATAAGGAATAATTGTATTCATTTAAATATATTTTTTTAAAACTGGGGAATTTTTTTTTAAATTAAATTTACATTTTTTTCCAATAATTTTTTCAAAAAATTTTGGCTCTAATCCATATCCGGGTCTCACTATTCTTATATTTTCTAAAGTAAATTTTTCGCCTTTTTTAATATCCATTAAAGAAAAAATTGAGCATCTTAATTTTTTATTTTTTAATTCATTATTAGACCTTTTAAATTTAAAGTCTTTTATCAGATTATATGATTGGTCTAAATTTTTTCTATAATCTAGTATCTCCGATCCTTTTAGCGAAAAATCAGCATCCAAACTTTTAGTTCCAACTAAAGCAATATGTTTTTCAAAAACTCTCGCACCCAACGAAAGAGAAAGAGTCGCAATAATATTGTCATTAGAATGATCTGATAAACCTACTTCGCAATTAAACTTTTTTTTTAAAATTTCTATATTTCTTAAATTAAAATCTTCTATTTTTGATGGGTAATTACTTACACAATACAGTAATGTAACTTCTTTAGCCCCATATTTAATCGCAGTGTCATATGATAATTGAATTTCTGAAAGATTTGCCATACCTGTAGAAATAATCATATGTTTTTTTGTAGATGCAATTTTTTTTATTAAAGGTAGATGCGTCATTTCAAATGAGGCAACTTTATAAAAGGGACAATTTAAACTCTCCAAAAGTTTTAATGATTTTTCATCAAATGGAGTGCTAAATAAAGTTATGCCAATTTCTTTTGCATAATTAAAAAGTTCTTTATGCCATTTTAATGGTGTTTTACCTTTATTATACAAATCCCATAAATAATAATTTTTCCATAAACCGTCTTTAATCTTAAAATATTTATTTTTTGATTTTAATGTTATTAAATCAGGAGAATAAGTTTGCAATTTAACAGCATCGGCTCCATATTTTTTTGCTTGTAGTATTAGTTTTTTTGCATTTTTAAATGAGCCATTATGATTGGCTGATATTTCTGCTATAAAGTAGGGCAATTTCTTTAACATTTAATTTATATATAAATGAAGTATGAATATAAAGCTAGTTAAATCAAAATTAAAAGATTCAAAATTTTTATATGATTTAAGAAATTCTTTTGAAATTCGTAACACCTCTATAAATAAAAAAAAGATATCTTTTATACAACATAAAAAATGGTTTTTATTATTTAAAAAAAACAAAAATAATAATATTTATATTATTAGCTATAATTTAAAAAAAGCTGGATATATTAGAATAGAAAAAACTGACTCTACTTACTTGCTGTCTATCGCACTAAAAAAAAATTTTATTGGTATGGGTATTGGAAAAAAAACATTATTAGAATTTGAAAAAAAAACCAAAATAACAAATTTTACTGCTTATGTCTTAAAAAATAATACTAAATCATTATACTTTTTTTTCTCATGTAACTATTATATAGATCATGAAAAAAAAAATATTTTTATTATGAAAAAAAAAATTAAAAAAAATGATTTTAGCAAAATAATTAACGAAATTGAAGGCGTGAGAAAAAAAAATAACACTAATTGGATGGATATTTTGCGAGTAGCTTTTAAATTTTCACCTAATGAAACTGCAAAAATAATGTCTAAAATTTATCAAGAAGATAGCAAAATCTCTAAGTTATCAAAAAAACTCAAAAATAAACTTTAAATTTTAGTTAATTTTTTATTTTCTAATAAATACTTTTGATCACAGTATTCAATTGAACTTTTTTTATGGGTAATGAAGATTAATGTAAATTCATTTTTTAAAAAATAAATTTCATTAAGGATATTTTTTTCCGTATTTAAATCTAGTGCATTTGTTGCTTCGTCAAAAATTAATAATTTTGGTTTGTTGTATAATGCTCTAGCAATTCCTATCCTTTGTTTTTGGCCACCTGAAATTAACGCACCTCCTTCGCCAATAAAGGTATCTACTCCAAATTCTAGACTCTCGACAAAATTCTTTAATGAAGTTTTTTTAACCACTTCATTAATCAAATTATCATCTATTTGGTCTTCTGGAATTCCAAAACCAATATTGTTTTTAATAGTATCTGGTAATAAATAAATATTTTGTGACACATATCCTATTTGTTTTTGCCATTCTTTTACTGAGTCATATATAGACAGGCCATTAACTTCAATATTCCCATTTGTAGGATGCATTATGGCCATTATTATGTCAATCAAGGTACTTTTTCCAGAACCACTTTCTCCACTAATACCAATAAAAGAATTTTTTTTAATAATCAAATTTAGGTTTTCTAAAGTCAAATTTTCTCTATTTGGATATTTAAAATTTATACCTTTTAAAACAATTTCTTTATCAAAAATAATTTTTTTTGTTATTTCATTGTTTTGTAGACTTATCTTATCTAAATTAAATTCATTAGCTAATTGAATTATTTGATTGACCATATCTGTAGAAAATTTAATTCTATTCATCATTAGTAAGAGTTTATTGAACGATGGTATCATTTTATATGCAGCTACTAAAAACAGACCTAAAGTAGGCAATATCTCAACGAGTGATTTGCCTAGAAGTAAAAATAAAAATATGATCAATGAAACACTACAGACTGCAAAAAACTCAATTAGTAGCCTTGGCGTTCCCGCAATAATCGCATTTTTTATATTTGCCTCCGCAAGAGTGTTAGTGCTTTTTTGAAAATTATTTAAAAAAAAGGCTTCTCTTCCTAATAATTTAATCTCCTTTATGCCCCCTATGCCCTGTTGAACATTAAGAAGTTGAGATTTGGAAAGTTTATTTCTTAATATTCCAAGTTTTTCCAATTTCTTTTTATTATAAGAAAAAATCATAATTGATAAAGTGCCAAATAAAAAAAAGATAAGCAAAGTTGATTGCCAGCTAAAATAAAATAATAAAATTAATATTGATAATTGAAGAATAATTTCTAGCGTAAGGGATAACACTGCATTTAAATAAACAGAACTAAAAAACGAACTAATTTCTTTAACATTAATTATAATGTCAGATGAATTTTTATCCTTAAAGTATGCTACAGATTTATTAAGATAGCCTCTAAACAATCTTAATTGTAAATTAGCTCCATATTCCTCCATAAATAAAGAATATTTTTTTAACAGAAACCATAAAAAAGTATTTTTAAATGCAAAGAAAATAATAAAAACAGATATAATAAATAATAACAAAAACTCAATCTCAAGCTCTTTGATATTAAATAGACTTTTACCTTTTGATAAAAATTCATTATCAGTTAATAGTTTAAGTGCCGGAAAAATTAAACCTACTCCAAATAATTCTAAGAGCATCCCTACAAACATCAATAAAAGTAATCTAAATAATTTTTTTCTTTCTTTAATATCAAAAAGAACTTTAAGTATATTGTTAAGTTTATCTTTTTTTTTTTTTAAGGGTGTCATAATTGCAATATGTTAGTTATTGATTATTGAATCAATTGAATTAAATAAAAACTTACCTAATTTGCTTCTGTTAAAATCTGATTTTTTTTTTAATATTTTTATTGGAATATTTTTTTCATTTTTAAAATTTATCTTATTTAATTCTGTTAATAAATCATTTGATGATTTTGGGTTAAAAAATATTGCTTTTTTATATTTTATCTCTTTATTAATAGATATATTTGATAAAAATAATACTTTTTGAAATGCAATCGCTTCATAGGATGAAAATCCACCTGGGCCACCTTCATATAGGGTTGGTTGAATTACTGCTTTTGCATTATTTAATAAGTTTAATTGATCTTTTCTAGGAATTACTCCAAGAATTTTAATTTTATGATCCATTATTAAATCTTTATATTTTTTTTCTAAATCTTTATAATAACCAGAATCTCTAGTGTCTACTTTATCACCCGTGCAAACTAATTGATAATTTTTTTTTAATCTTATAAAATTTGAAAAAGCTTCAAATGCAATATCATAATTTTTATGTTTCCAAAATCGGTTACATATGATGAAATAATTATCATTAATTCCATATTTTTCTTTTAGATCATGGTTTATATTTTCCACTTCATCAGTAAAGTGCGGGGAAAAAGGTATTTTAAAAATTTTATTCTTTGAAACATTGAAATTTTTTAACACTCCTTTTTTTACAAAATCAGAATTAACAAAAATTTTATCATTATATTTAATAATATTAGAAAATTCCAAATCTCTTCTTCGCTTTTCTTTTTGTGTAAAAAATTTAGGAATATCTTTATGTTGTAAATCATAAATATATCCAATTGATTTAAAATTTTTATTTTTAAAAAATGATAAAATTGGAAATACAATTATTGGCTTAAAATAATCGTATTCTTTTTGATTTGAGAATATGTGTATTTTATCTTTAATTATATTGTTTTCTTTAATGAATTCTTCTGACAAATCATTAAAGTTATGAATTCTATTTTTTTCATTAAAAAAAACATTTTTTATAATTAAAAAAAAATTGTAAATAAATTTTTTAATCTTCATTAAAAATGTTTCATAAAAAACTAAAACTTTTAAATCATATTTTTTATTAAAATTATCATTTGAAATTAGGCTATATGTCAGATATTTAATTAAGGTAAAAACTCCTTGTGTTGGATAAATGCCTGTGGTGAGTATTACAACTTTTTTCAAAACTATCTTCTTCTTAGTCTGATAAATTTAGCAGGAATACCGGCGTTAATTGACCATTTTCTTAAATTATTTTTTACCAATGAAAGAGCACCAATTGTTGCACCTTCTGAAATTTTACACTTTCCTATTAATACAGTACCAGATCCAATTATAACATTATTATCTATTTCAACTAAACCTAATAAAATTTTGTTATTTCTTTTATAATCAAGGTAATTGTTGATCTTAGAATATATTCTTACACCTTGTGATATATTTACATTATTTCCAATTACAATCTGTCCAGCACACCCAAGATATGATTGCGCACCAATGTGAACATTTGAACCAATTTTTAAGCCTCCTTCTCTAGAGGAAATAACTGTATAATCATCTATTCTTACATTTGAACCTATCGAAATATTTTTTTCTCCTATTATAGTAATATTCTTTGAGATTTGTGCATTAGAACCTATTTTTTTAAATTTAATTTTTTTTAAATCTCTAATGCTTAAAAATTTAGAATTCATTTTTATTTTTCCAAAAATTTTTTTATTATATTTGCTATATATGTAACTTGTTCGTTTCTTATAGCAGGGTAAGATGGAAGAGAAATACCTCCATTTGATATATCAATAGAGTTTAAAAAAAATTTATCTGCTTTTTTATACATTTTAAGTTTATTCATGGGCTTGAAAACTGGTCTTGTTTCAATATTTTTTTTTCTTAGGTGTTTTTCTAACATGAGTTTTAATTTTTTACTTCTTAGTTTAATATTAACAAGCCAATATGTGCTTGTACTTAAGTTGTCAGATTTTTGAAATTCTACAGGAGATTTTGATAAGATTTTTCTGTATATAGTATTAATCCTTTTTTTTCGTTCAATAAAAAAATCTACTTTTTCAAGTTGAGCAAGGCCTAAGGAAGCACAAATGTTTGTCATTCTATAATTATAACCAACTAACTCATGATTATAATAGTTATTTTTTTTATTTATATTCAGCCCTTGAGATTTTAACTTAATAATCTTATCTAAAAATTTCTTTTTATTGGTAACCACCATACCACCTTCTCCAGTAGTGATGGTTTTATTGCCATAAAAACTAAACGTAGAAATATCTCCTGTATTACCAACATATCTACCTCTACTTTTGCTTCCAATTGCCTCAGCACAATCTTCAATTATCTTAATTTTGTATCGGTATTTTAAACGGTTAATCATTTTATAATCATAAGGCAGTCCATATAAGTGAACCAAAATAATAGCTTTTGTTTTTTTTGTAATGTTTTTTATAATGGTTTTATAGTTCATGAGCCAAGTTTCACTATCTACATCCACTAATATTGGTTTAGCAGAAACATAAGATACTGAATTTACAGGAGCCACGTATGTTAAATTTGGAACAATTACTTCATCATTTTTTTTTATATTAAGCGCAAGTAAAGCTAAATGTAACGCAGTGGTTCCATTTGTTGTTACTGTTGCATATTTATAATTAAACTTTTTTTTAAAACTATTTTCAAATTTTTTAATAAAACTTCCTTTTGAAGAAATCCAATTTTCGTTTAAGCATTTGATTACATTTCTTTTTTCACTAGAATTAATGCTGGGATTATAAAGAAATATCTTGGATTGCATTGTTTTTTAAAAAATATTATTAAATTAAAATTTAGTGTTTATATTTTAAATATGATTAATTTAATTATTTGATTAAATCTACTATTATTAAAATATAAATTTTGACTAATTTCATATAAAATTTACAATTAAAATAAGATAACATGGCTTACATTAATACCTGAACATGTATTTTTCACTTCCACACTTAACTAGCGTCATTGTGAATCTTATTTCTTTGTTAAAATAAATCTTGAATTAAATAAATTTACTATATATCTGTATTTAACATCTAGTCTATATGACTATAATCTGATCCAATGTATGAGACTAACAAATTATGCAAATAATATATAAATTAGTTACTTTATTCTTAAAATTACTATCTTATTTCTTAGTAATTAAAATTGGTGAACTTGAAACTAGATCTGTAGGTCATTATTCTAAAAGTATAGATATATTTTTGAGTGAAAAAAAACTATTTCCTAAAAATAAAATGACTGTAGAAATTTGGTTCACTAATAACTTTATAGCCAATCATTTTCTTTTAAATAAATGGAGAAAAAAATTATTCATCTTACCTAATAATAAAATTATAAATAAATTTTTTTTTGGTTTTTATATGTTTCTTAAAAAAAATTCCTTAAAAAATTTTTTAGTTAGTTATAGAGATCACAGGGATACTATTAATTGGCAACTACGAGACATTCACAACGTGTTAAAAAATAGTAAACAAAATTTTAAATTTAGTGAGAAAGAAATTCAAGAAGGTGAAGAATTATTACAAAAAATAATTCCTAATTATAACGATAAAACAAAATTGATTAGTATTCATTGTAGAGATGATGCTTATGTGGCTAGAATACGTGGTACCATAGTAGATTATGGAAATAATTTTAGAAGAGTAAATATAAAAAATTTTATTAAAGGTATAGCTTCTGCTAATAAAGAAGATTATTTTGTTTTAAAAGTTGGTAATTATTCCTCTGAAGAAACTATATTGGATACAAAGCAATATAATTTTATTGATTATAGTTTTTCTAAATATAAATCAGATTTTTTAGATTTGTATTTAGCATATAGATCATCATTATATTTAGGCAGCGACAGTGGCATAGTTTGTTTTCCTGGTCTATTTAGAAAACCTATGATGATGCATAACGTTTGTAATGTAAGTGTTCTGAATGATTTTAATGATTCTACATGTGCTTTGGTAAACTTTAAAAAAATTTATTCAAAAAAATTAAAAAGATTGATAACTTTTTCTGAAAATATTAGTTTGAACATAGCATCTTTTAAAGATGAAGATTTTATATCTAATCAGTTAGAAGTTATTGAGACTGGTGAAGATGAGATTGAAGAATTTGTTAAAGAATGTATCTGGATTGATAATAAAAAAAATGATAAGTACTTTAATTGTGAGTTACAATCAAAAACAAGAAATTTAATGATTAGTCTGGGGGTATCTAATATGGGAGATATTAGAGTTAGCCCTAGTTTTCTGAGCAAATATCAAGATTTAATCAGATAAAATAAATTATAACAAAATTGACCTTAATCAAAGTATACAATAATTTTTAAATTAAAAATGATTAAATTTTAAGAATACAATAAAAGTATTACACTCAAAATATGAAAACTTATGAAGTAACAATAATAGGAAATGGTATTATAGGAACTCTTACAGCCTATAATCTCAAAAAAAAAAATGTTTGTCTTTTAGGGCCATCAAAAAGACCTGGGTCTGCAAGCCTAGCATCAGGCGCAATGCTGAATGTATTTGGTGAAGTAGACTATGACACATCAACTAATAATTACTTAGAACAAAAAATTAAAGTTGGTGTTAGGTCTCAACAATTATGGAAAAAATTTAAAAAAAAAATTAAAAATAAAAATAATATATTTTGTGCAGATGATACGATTATATTTAAATCAAAAAATAGTACACTCTTAGAAAAAAAATGTTTTAGAGCAATTGCAAAATACTCAAAACTTTATAAAATTTACTCAAATAATCACATAAAATTAAAACAGCTAAAAAAAAGCAAAAATTTTAAAAATATAGATACTTTTTTAATTAAAGGTGAGGGTGCTTTAAATTCAAAAAAGTTATTTAATTTTCTTGATAGTGAAATTTTAAAAAAAATTGAAAATTTAGATACAAAAGCTAAATCAATAAAGAAAAAAAAAAACATTTACTTTATAAAATTAGAAAATAATAAAACTATTAAAACAAAAAAAATTATTCTTTGCGCTGGATCTTTTTCAAAAAATATTCTTAACGAATCTAAATTTAATATACTTGATTTATACTATGGGCTTGGTTCTGCTATAGAGCTAATTGACTCAAATAAATCATTAAACAACATAATTCCCAAAAGAACAGTAATTCGATCCCCTAATCGTGGTAGCACTTGTGGTATCCACATAGTTCCAAGATCTAAAAATAATTATTATCTTGGCGCTGGAAGCAGTATTTCTCACAAACCTAATTACAATCATAAAAGTGGTACTTTAAGCTATTTATTAAATTGTGCAGAAAAAGAAATATTTGGAAATATTACTAAAGTTGATTGTAAACCTGTAATTGGGTTCAGGCCAATCTCATTTGATGGAAAACCAATGATTGGCCCAATCAATAAAGATATATTTGTTGCAACCGGTACAAAAAGAGATGGCCTTACATTGGGGCCTACAATTGTAGAGTATATAAAAAATTGGCTAAAAAATGATAGTTTTGTAGATGATGATTTTAAAAATTGGCTTCCAAATAGAGAGCCAATAAGTTTTGGTAAGCAATCATTTTCAACAGATGTTTATGTAAATAATAAAATTGCGGGATTATTAGAACACAATGATATTAAAAAAAAAGATATACCCAGAGTTACAAAAGAATTGCAAAAAGAGTCTATAAAATTTCATAAGAAAATTATAAAATTAAAAAAATTAAAAAAAGATTTTGGAGTTCATCCAGAATTATTAAATATTTTTTAACTACTATGGAAATAAAAAATTTTTTTAAATCTTCATCGAGAACGATAAATAATAGAAAAGAAATTGTAACTAAAATAACAAAAAATATATCAATAAAAAATTATCATAACTTTGGATATGATTATTTTGATAACAAGAAACTTTCATTTGGTTATGGGGGCTATAAATATGATGGTAGACAAAAAAATAATGTGAAAAAAATAATTAATTTTTTTAGATTATCTAAAAAATTAACAATAGCAGAATTTGGATGTGCGAAAGGTTTTGTGCTGGTAGAATTTCTTAAAAAAAAATTTAAAACTATTGGTTTTGAAAAAAGTAGCTATGCTGTAAAGAATTGTCATCCACTATTAAAAAAAAAAATTTTTAATATTAAAAAAATTAATCAAATAAATAAATTTAAATTTGATTTTTTAATATGTAAAGATGTAATTCCAAGTTTAACTGAAAAACAAATCAAATATTTAATTGAAACTACTATTTCAAAATCAAAAAAACCTCCCTACTTTATTATTCAAACTTTTAAAGATAAAAAAAACATAAATTTTTACAAAAAATGGGATCAAACACATGTAACTATAAAAAATAGGAAAGAATGGATATCTTTCTTAAAAAAATATGATAAAAAAATTTACTATTCGTTTAATTATCTTTTTTAAATACACAAATACAAATAATATATTGGCTCATTGGAGAAAACCCAGTATGCACAATCTCATCATTCATTGAAAATAAAAAAACAGACTTAAAAAATTTTTCACAAAACTTTTTTAATGCTTTTCCGGTTTTACAGTTTACATGTTCTTTTTTGTTTACTGCTGAAGCATATTTTTGACTTTCAATTGATGGCATACCTATTATAAAAATACCATCTGATTTTAATGTCTTACAAGACGATTTCATAAAATCAATTTCTTCTTTTTTACTGATATGTTCTAAAACATCAGTTGAATATGCTGCATCAAAATAATTCCTATAATCAATTTCAAATATATTTTTTGCTTCAAATTTTATATTTGTAAAATTTTTTTTTAAATTTGTTTTTGCTTCTTCTATATGGGTTCTAAAATAATCTATTCCTATTATTTGTTTTACAAACTGAGAAACAATTGTGGTTCCAAATCCATCCCCACAACCTATGTCTAGAACTTTTTTTTTTCCTTCAATCATTTTTCCAATAAATTTATGCCTTGAGGAAATAAATCCTATTGCCTTAGGATCTCTTACATATAGCGTTGAGGTATTTAATGGTAATGTAATGTTGTTGTTTTTTTTATAAAAAATATATGATGGAATATATTTTTTTGCAGTCTTTGATAATTTTTTTCCAACAAAATTTTTTTTTATTACTTTTGTATTTTTCATCTTATGTCTATTCCTTATATTTGTTTATTAGTCTAAGAAAGTAAAATTTTAGCAACTTTTATCAAATCTTCAGAATTAGAAAAAGTTTTGTTACCTATAGTATTAGCGTGTAAACCAGCATAAATATTACCTAAAAAAGCTACAAGCTCTGGTTCTATCTTTAGTTTGTTTAATAAAGCAGTAATTGTATAATATGCATCTCCCGAACCTGTTGTATCCTTTGTGTATCCAAAAAAAGATGGGCAATAAAATAGTTTTCCATTTTTTTTTAAAACACTACCCTTTTTTCCTAGCGTTATTGAAAAATCGTCTTTTTTTTCATTTTTTTTTAAATAATTCAAAAATTTATCTAAATTATTCTCATGTTTTAATTTTCGATCAGATAAATATTCATTTAAATTTAAGGTTGAGTATATAGATTTCTTATATTTTGAAGCATTATTAAAATTTTTATTTATTGAATTAGAATGAACATTTATTGAATATTTAAAATTATCTATAAATTTTACCAAATCATCATTTAAAAAATTAAAACCAAAATCTATAACTAGCATCAAATCACTTTTTTTATAAACTTTATTTATCTGTTTTCTAAATTTATTAATTGAATGCTCATCATGTAAAAAATTTTTTACATAATACATCTGATGTAATTTTTCATATCTAGGAATATTAACAATTCTTTCAATTATAGGAACAGAATTTTTTTTTTTATTATTTATTGATATTAAATTAATATTCTTATTTAATTTTTTTTCTATTATTTTTGTTAATTTATTTTCATCTGAATAATAAATTAAATCAACTTTGGGTCCCAAGGCAGATAGCATAGATGCAACTGCCAAAACACCACCCACATAATTTTCATTACTTTGGTAGACTGAAGCTAAAGTTGGAGATTTAGAAGCAATGCCTTCTACAGATGAAAAAATATATTTATCAATAATTGGATCACCTATAAGACAAACTGTTAATTTTTTAAATTTAGCTAGTATCTCCTCAATATAACTTAAAGAATATTTTTTTTTAATATTTTCCAAATATGCAATTTGGCTATCATCAAAATTATTAAATTTCAAACTTACTAAATTTGATGAACTGTATTTAATTTGATTAGTAAATTTAATTCTACAATTAATTTTTTTTAAAAAATTTTTTTCTAAGATAAAATTTTTAAAAAAGATACTATCTTTAGATTGATATTCCTTATCTTTCACATAAAAATTTGGTTTAATTTTTTTTAAAACACTGATTGCGTTTGGAGATTTAGAAATTATTACAAAATCAACTATTTCAAGATTTAATATTGTCTTTGCCCTTATTAAGGATGGAAAGATAGGACGATCTGGCCCCTTATTAACAAAAGCGTCTTCAGTAATACTAACTACTAGTATTTCACCAAATTTTTTCGCCATGTTAAAATGAGTTATGTGGCCATAATGTAATATATCAAACACACCGTGACATAGTACGATTTTCTTTTTTTTTCTTAATACATTTAAATAATCAAGATTTTTTTCGGTTAAAATAGTTTTCATTATTAGGTATTTTTTAAACAGTAAAAAATTTTAGTCAATCAATCTATTAAAAATTATAATAAGATTAGGCATCAGGGGGTTTTTATCTATAAATTATAAAAATCATTCATCAAGTTACATATATATCTAATTTCATTTTTTTTAAGATTTTCTCTTATAGGTAAATTTAAAGATTCTTTTTCTAGATGATCAGCATTTTTTAATCTTATTGGTTTTGGAAATATATTTTTAAAAGCTTTTTGCTTATAAATTGGTATATGAAAGTATTTTAAAACCATTACTCCTTTACTATTCAAATATCTATATAATTCATCTCTTCTTTTACACAAAACTAAAAAAAATTGATATGAATTAACCAAATTTTTTTGCCTTGATTCAAAATAAAAATATTTTCTATCTAAAAATTTATGATAAATTTTAGCATTTAAATTTCTGAGACTAATTAATTTTTTTATTGTTTTTAATTTTTCAATTAAAATTTTTGCCTGCAATTCATCCATTCTGGAATTAAAGCCAAATTCATCACATAAATCACGATTATTTTTGGTAATACCATGATTTCTTAAAAGCTTAATTCTATCTATTAATTTTTTGTTGTTTGAAACTACAAATCCTCCATCTCTAAAAGAAAATAGTGTTTTTGTTGGATGTGTAGAAAAGCATGCTATATCTGAAAGTTGACCGGGATTTATTTTTTTAAAATTAGCTCCAAATGCTTGTGCCGCGTCTTCAATAAACTTTAATTTAAATTTTTTACAAATTTTTTTTATCTTAATCACATTTGTCATTTTTCCATTTAAATGAACAGCTAAAATAGCTTTTGTTTTTTTTGTTATATTTTTTATAATTAAATCTTCATTAAAATTTTGATCTAATTTTATATCAATAAACTTTGGAACTAAACCCACATGTATTATAGATGATATTGTGGAATACCAAGTATTTGGGGTTGTAATAACCTCGTCTCCTTTTTTTAAGTTTAAAGAATAAAGTGCCATTAATAATGAATCCGTTCCTGAATTTAAGGTCGCACAATATTTAACTCTTAAAAATTTACATATCTTATTTTCTAAATCTTTTACATTTTTTTGAGGAACATATGCACCAGACATCATAACTTTATCAAATATTTTTAAATATTTTCTTTTATCTTTTTTATATGGTGCTGCTAAATCTAAATAATTTATTCTATTTTGTTTCATTTTTCTTTGAATTTTATATATTGTCTTTATTACTTACTCAAATGAATAAAAAAATACTAGTAACAGGAGGTGCGGGATATGTTGGAACAACTCTTGTTCCTTTGCTTCTTAAGCTTAATTATAAAGTTTTGGTTATTGATACTTTTTGGTTTGGTAATTATTTACCAAAACATAACAATTTATCTATTCTAAAAAAAAATATTCTAAATATAAAAAAAAATGATATTGCTGGAATCCACTCTATCATACATCTTGCATCAGTTGCTAATGATACTGCATCTGATTTAGACCCCAAATTAACCTGGGAAATTTCTTGTCTTGGCACAAAACATTTATGTGACGTTGCAAAACAAGTTGGTGTCAAAAAATTTATATTTGCTTCATCTGGTAGCGTGTATGGAATTAAAAAAGAAAAACAAGTAAATGAAAAATTAAGCTGTGAACCTATATCTGATTATAATAAAACCAAAATTGTTGCTGAAAAAATAGTTGAAAGTTATAAAAAATATTTTAGATATTACAATATAAGACCATCAACTCTTTATGGGGCTTCACCAAGGATGAGACTTGATTTAACTATGAACATTTTAACAAAACATGCAGCTTTAAACAATCAAATAAAAGTCTTTGGTGGCAACCAATGGAGACCCTTCCTGCATGTTAAAGACATGGCTAATGTTTATATACACTTTTTAAGAAAAAATTTAAAACAAGGCTCCTATAACGCTTCAGATGGAAATCTTAAAGTAATTGATAAAGCAAAAATAATTCAAAAATTAAGCAAAAATTGTAAAATTAAAATTACAAAAAGTAATGATATCAGATCTTATAGATTATCCTCAGAAAAATTAATTAAAACTGGCTTTAAATTTAAACATAAACTAATACCGTCTCTAGATGAAATGTACCAAATGTTCAAAAATGGAGAAATAAAAGATTTGCCCAATTTTTACTCTTTAAAATGGTTGTCTGAGTTTAGGAATAAAAATTAAATTTTTTTAAATATATTTTTTGTCCAATCGGATTTATAGTTAATAGATTTATCATCAATTATTAAATCATAATATATTTTGCCAAAAACTAATTTGTGGTACTTGAGTTTCCAAGACTTCAAAGAATTAATTGTTATTTTAGATAATTTTTTTTTAATGAGGGAAACATTGCCCTTATATCTAGTCATACCTCTCGCTGTATAGATCACGATTATATGACCATCATCATAAAGTCTATTGATAGTTCTAATTGCTGAAGTGATTGATTTAGATTTATTATAGTTAATTAAATTAGAATTTTTATATTTAGTATTTTTGCAGATCACACCATCTAAATCAAAGCAAAATAATTTATTTTTTGAATTCATTAATTAAAATTTGGTTTAAGTTTTTGGTAAAAACTATAACATCTAATAAGTTATAATCAAATTATCTATTTTACTATTTATATGATAGATAAAATTAAAATTTTGATATAATGGGACAAATAAAAATACTCTTTATGAAAAAAATATTAATTTTAGGTGCCAATTCATTTGCAGGAACATCATTTGTTAATTATCTACTAAAAAAAAAATATAAAGTTTTTTCGACAAGCAGATCT
>Ga0114997_10000847_pt1 | contig 25536 bp, 21 predicted proteins | sample ArcticOcean_MG_C_2_FD_87045 | JGI IMG/M metagenome (GOLD analysis project Ga0114997, IMG submission 87045) | Marine microbial communities from western Arctic Ocean - ArcticOcean_MG_CB4_136 | ecosystem: Environmental > Aquatic > Marine > Oceanic | place: Arctic Ocean: Canada Basin | collected... | reverse complement strand
GGCCCTAAACATGCAATATTCACTCCATCAATTTTAGCTTTAACCCACTGCGGGACCCATGAATCAGGGACCCCACAGACGAGTTTTTTGTCCACGATTACATAGTCGTCGCCTAACAACTGGGTAATTGTATCTTTAATATTCGGATTTTCTTCAACAAAACGAAGGTCACTTGTAAATTGATTAAGAAAGTTAAAGGTTGGTGTAGGATTGGTTTTAAGATGGCTGTTTTGTTGAGTATAGTCCTCCTCACTTTGAAATAAATTAGAACCAAATTTTCTAGCATTTATAAATTTCTGGTAAATCCCCCCCACCTTTTCCTTACTCAGGATTTCCCCAAATATGTTAACACCATTATCAAAAATTTCTTTGATTTCTTTGTTCATAACCAGTTCCTTACTTATAAATACACTGATACTTTACTAAAAGAAGAAATCATTTAGAGCTTCACCTTTAAGTGTCATTTTTTTTCTTAATAAAGCCTGTTCTAAAGATGTTTCTGAAAGCACTGTTGCAATTTTTTTCCCTGCATCCCCCATATAATAAGGATTAGTTGTTGCAGTGCATATGGCTCGGAATGAGTCATCAAATAGGCAACGTTTTACTGTATCAGTAATACTTTTTTTGTCATATTCTGCATCGAGAACATTTTCTCCGCGCAATCGCCCTTGCTGTCTCGAGCCAATATTGACTGTTGGGCAGCCAAAAACAGGGGTTTCTTTAATTCCTGAAGAAGAATTGCCTACACAGGCTACTTTTAGTTCTGAATTTTTCGCCATAGCAAGCACTCCATGATAGAGGTACCTCCCTAAAGAACGATGAACTTGAATTCCCGTACAACTATCGTTATCCAATGTATCTAATCCGGATATTATCGCTCGCCCACCAGCATCGTTGTTAGGATATGTCATTATAACTTGCACGCCCTGTGCAGCTAGTTCACGCATAGCCGCAACAGATGGCTTTAACTGTTCAGATGCTTTCTCAAACTCCGTTGTTACAGAATGCTGAGTAAATAACACAATGGGTTTTGTTAAATCCACATTTAACTTATCTACAATTTCATTAGGTGAAGCATAGTTACCTTCCGAAATAAGGTCTATAGCAGGAAATCCAACCGTATGCACTCTCCACGGCTCTTCTCCCATACCAAGTATGCGATTTGATGCTTGCTGATTTGTTGTAAAGTGAATATGGGATAGCTTGCTCATAGCATGACGCACAGAGTCATCAAGAGCGCCACCCTCAGTTATGTCCCCACCTTCAATATGCGCCGTTGGGATATTCATCTGAGTAGCAGCAATTACAGCAGCAAAACCTTCAAAACGATCTGCATAAACAACCAAAATATCAGGTTTAGAATTTTCTAATACCTTGCTAATGGACAGCACTCCTGAGCCAATGGCTTGCGCCGTTGCTACTTTTGAATCAACATCCATATCTATCTTTACTTCAGCATATATATTAAACCCATCATCACGGATTTCATCTAGAGTACGCCCAAAATTGTCATCTAGATGTGCGCCAGAAACTAATAGTTGGTATTCAAGGTCTGGATGTTCATCTATGGCTTTAAGAATAGGATACTGAAGTCCATACTCAGCACGATTGCCTGTGAATACTGCTATTTTACGCTTCGTCATTTTATTTTTTACCTATCGTGTAATAACTGTTCTAGTCGTTCATTTAAAGTGAGTTTTGAATGCCATCCTAATATTTTGACGGTTTCTGATATGTCCAAAATATTTATTGATTTTTTATATGATGCTTGAGTGGTTATAATCTCGCGCTCAGCTTCATTCGCTGCCAACAATAGAATTTTTATAAGAGCCCGAATCGAGGTTCCTATTCCTGACCCGACATTCAATATTCCACAATAGCTACTTTCAAGCAAAAGTCCAAAAGCGAGAGCAGCATCCGAAACATGCAAAAAATCACACACAGGTTCATCATTTCGAATATGAATTGGTCGACTACCTGGAATTTGTTTTAAGATATCAGTTAAGACATTATTGCTTGCCATACCAATGCCAAATAGATTCGACAGTCGAACAACTACTCCACCTGAGTTCAACACAATTTTTTCATTGATAAGTTTCATTTCATTATATTTATCTACTGAATAAACTGGCAGATCTACTTTACATGGAAGTTTGTTGCTATCACCATAAACTGAAGCAGAAGAAGCATAAATTATTTTTTGTCTAGGTCGTTCAGATAAAAGTTTGACTAGATTAGATGTTTTAGAAAAGGCATTGTCATCTAGCATATTTACTTTTGCCCTATCAGGTTCTTCTGCTAAATGTATCAACACATCACCAAGTGGGCTTTGAGAATAATCATTAACCTGAAGTATTCCGGGATATACTCCACGTGATACAGGTATTACATTTAATCCCATCTGTTTTAAATGAGCCGTTAAATAACGTCCCACAAATCCTGAAGCTCCCGTTATGACAACTGTAATCATACTTCTACGCTAAGATCTGATAATTTTAAATGTGTGTCAACAGGGATATCTCTAGAAGCATTTTTCCCAAGTAAAGCTTCATAACCTTCTGCTAGTATTTCTCCCGTTCCAGGGCGTTTAACCCAAATGTTTTCTTTAGTGAAAACATCACCGGCTTTAATTGGGCCAATAGTAACAACAGTCGCAAAGGCAAAGTCCATTGTGACTTGCTCTTCTTTTGCTGGCCCTTTAGTTCCACCTAATTCCAAGTGCAGTATCTTGCTAGACTCTATTAAATCTCTACAAGCTATCATATCCATAGAACATACAATATCTGGTCCTTGCCTTTCCATATTATCCGTAAAGTGACGCTCTAATATAGATGCTCCTAATGCGACAGCACCTAAGCAAGCAATATTGTTTGTAGTGTGATCAGATAAGCCAATAACTGCATCTGGAAAAAAATTGCCCAACTCAACCATAGCTCCCAATCTTACTAAGTGCGGTGGCGTAGGATATAAATTTGTTGTGTGCAATAAAGCATAAGCAACATTATATTCCTTGAATATATCAACAGCCTTACTCACACTCTCAATAGTATTCATTCCAGTGCTAAGAATAATTGGTTTTCCGAATGATGCTACATGTTTAAGTAATGGATAATTATTACATTCTCCTGAACCAATTTTATATCCAGATACTTTCATTCGTTCTAGACGGTCTGCTGCGGCACGTGAAAAAGGAGTGCTTAAAAAAATCATTCCTTTAGATTCAACATACTCTTTAAGCTGTATCTCATCTTCTTCAGAAAGTGCACATTGGGCCATTATTTCGTAAATTGACTCACTAGCATTTCCAGGTATGACATTTTTAGCCGCACCACTCATTTCATCATCAACCACATGAGTTTGATGTTTAACTACCTCAACTCCAGCCTCTTTAGCAGCATCAACCATCTCAAAAGCTGTTTTTAATGAGCCCTTATGATTTATTCCAATCTCCGCAATCACTAGAGGTTCATATGCAGGGCCAATCAATCGATTGCCAATTTTCAATTCTTTCATAATAAGATACTCATTTTGTAACTAGACGTGCTTGGTACATATTAGATCGATCAAGCTGCTATACATTTGCTGCATAACCAAAAATAATTGGAGCCGGATTTATATGGGACCTGAATACTAAAGCTTGGAAAATTGAAAAGCTCATGCTTTTATATTAGATTTTTACTTAAAATTGGTTTCAAAAAATCATCTGTAAAACGGCTTTTGTTTTTTAATGGTTTACATTCCACTTCATTTTTACAAGAGTCTCCCTTATCTAGGGTGACACCGTAGTTATACCAGACAAATTTTTAATTATGCTCTTCCTGAATTTGACGCAAAAAATGTGCTCCAATATAGGAACGTATCTCTCCATGATAATCTTCTTTCGGAAACAACGCCCAAGCCTGTCGCTGCAATACCTCATCCTCTAATGCACTCTGCCAGCTACCTTTCAGTCTTTCATCCATTTCAAGACCTACTGCAGCTATATCTTCAGGCGTGCTCTCGAGCAATTCAATACCGTTATCTTCGTACTCGTATGAATTCGAGAAAAAACCAACATCAGACTCTAATATCTCACATAAAGTCATAAAACGATTCTCATCTCGCAACCAATGCTTTTTGGTTGTAGAAATAAGTCTTGCACTCTCCATGTGAACCATTCCAAATGGAACATAATCTACATAGACAATCGGTCGTCGGAAGATATGAGGCACAGCCTCAAAACCGGCATTGCCAACAATACAAAAAGAACAGTTAGCGGCCAGATAAATATCCATAAAATCACTGCGCATCCCGTTTGTAGCATAATCAATAATCATGGGATTATTCGCATTCATGGCCTCCTTGACCGCCACACCCATACGAACCACGTAGTAGCCCCTTGCCACCAACTTCTGAGCAACTAAAAGGTAGTTGTGGATATCGCAATCCCGATAATCATGATAACTCCAAGATTTCCAGGGAGCCGATTTGTTCAAATAAGAACTATCCCTGACACTGAGACAAACAAAAGGAGCACCTTCCGGGATACCAAGAGCTTGCAGTCCCGTCTTCCCTTTTTCCTGCTCCTCAGACAAGAAGTCGAGATGCGGTGGAAACTTATCGAGAAGGTTATAAACGTCGATATCAGACCGAGTGTTACTGCCTATTTGATGCACTTCCCCACCTGGAATAAGATCATTAACTATTTTCACCGAAGAAAAAAGCCACCTTGGTCCTACGTGTAACACTCGGTTCCACATGCACGCAAGTTGCTTATTGGAGATTGGCCAGTTGTGATACCATAAATCGATATAAGGCCCTTCAGGCACATTGATGCCTTCATCTCGTTCACAAAGATATAATTCAGTATTACCTGCAAAATGGCCTATACGCTCACTGACTAAAACATTGATCCTAATTAGAATCAATGGTCTGATCAAACGCATTATCAGCACAAGAACTAGTCCAACCGGAAAAAATAAAAGATTCCAAATTTTCCATAGAACCTTTCTGCTAATAAATAATAGTGCTCCCCAATCCCCAGACTTTAAACGTTCGATAAATATTGGCCAAACCTTGCTAATAAGAGACGATTGTCTTTGCAGGAATAACTTCATGGAATATTTCTCAAGTAAAAAATCATTGAAATGACCATAGTATTTCAGCCAAGTGCTTCATTAGACACAATTCCTTTATCTGTAAATGAGGCCATAACAAGCGACATGAAGAATATTAAAACACTTGACCACCGTGTTTCACTATTTACAAAATCCATATGTCTTAAAAACGCATATGGGATTTCGAACACTTCATAATGATTGTTACCACATAGAGCGCAGGTCATCATCGGTATACCGTTAAATCAATTCTCATAAATTTATTGTGTACACCTTATTTTGTTTCATGAATCAATACCAAATAAACAGTCAAAATTGACATTTGATCCACAAGATATGAAAGCCTTACAGTTTGCATTATTGAGTGATGGCATCATCATTGTTAATCCTTTTTATCCAATACTATGGCCTAATCACGCATAGAATGAACACTAATAATAATCCTAATGGAGAAAATCGGATATCTATAAGTTTTCCAAAAAACCTTTTGCCGAACATAAAGGACATAAAACCATTACCCTGCCCTTATGGATAAAATAATAAGATTCCAAATCAGTTTTATAAGGTAAATGTATCTTTGTGATAACAATTGTCTGATAGGTACACTTGTATTCACTTAAACAACTCTTTGTTAGTACGAAGAAAATGTTTACCAATACCATTGCACTACAATGTATTATAGGAACCACATCAAAACCTAGGTTGCTAAATTATTTGCTCTTTAGACGCGAATTCAATACATTTTCAGCGATTACATATTGTTCCATCAACACATCAAACAACTAATGGCTTGCCACTCCATTCAATAATTTGTTGCAGCGATTTTATAACGAGCTAGGGTTGGCACTAATATGTCCCAATGCAACACAAACTATTGCTTACCAACCATTACATTATTCAGAATAAAACCGATTCCGCAAATCTTGATCAATTACAGGTATTACGGCCGAATCAACAGTCAAAGATGACTTTTGATCAACAAGATATGGGTATTCTACAGACTGTAAATCAACATCTCTGATAGTTACTTTTGCTGCTCCATATTGATGTTTTTTATTGAACGCTGTTACACCTACTTCAGTTGATTGAATATAAAGGTTAATGATGTCTACTTCCGACTCATCTTTTCCAGCAATAGCTATTTTTGCTGATTTTATTTTCATACTATTAATATTTACTTTACTTGCTTCGCCAACACTTACCCCTTTATCTGCAACTTTATCGATGGTTATTTTTTCCATTTTAACCTGACTACCAGACAAATCGATACAATCGCCACCCTTATCACCGAAACCACAGTTCAAAAATACTGATTGATTGATAGAACCAGAACTAAAATCGATATCTAAAGCATCAGCATGAGCGTTTACGATCCTTATATGGCTAAGTAAGAACTTTGATCTAATAATATTGAGATAATCATCCCCAATGATATTGTCTGAGTATGAGACCTGATACATGCTGACTGGTGACTTATAAAAGTTAATGGCACCTGTTAGTTCCCACCCAGATTTTTTGGGTTTGGATAAGAAAGTAAAGTTTGTATATTTAATAAGCGATTGTTTACTGGTTCCTATTACTGTGATTCCTTGTCCAGTTTTATCTGACGATGATATTTCCACATTGTTATTTTCTTCTCCAATTATGAATATTGGGGAGTAAGATAAAATCATCGAGGATTTAACAAGGTCTATCGTGACACCTGCAGGTATTCTTACAACGTAACCTTTCGGGATAATCATATCCTTAGATAAGATCCAATCGCCTTTCTTAAACAATATCTCTTTATTTTTCTTATCTATAATTAAAAATGGAAAGATATCAATATTGTCATCTTTCCTGATGAAGTCTAATTCTTCATAATTTGGTTTAAATGCAGGATATGGAATTATTTTTGTAAATCTTTTTGTTTTAGTTCCAACAACTCTGTATACAATGTCCATACGCCTTAAACTTTCAATGGGTAACTCATTTAGTCCCGGCACAGAAAACTTATAGTTTTGATGAGATACAGGCTTTTGATAAGGCTTCCCATCAACGATCTGTCTCGTACTCACGAGAGGACTATATATCTCTGTACCGCCATCGGTTAAATATAAAATCTCTAATGGAATAGACTGAGTATTTGCTATATCAAAACTAATTGAACTGTTTTTTATAAATTTTTTAAAATAAGCTTGCAGCCCATACTCAACTTTAAGAATATTCTGCAAAGATTTAGCATTGTTATATGTGTTATTTTTAGAATCTAATAAAAAGCTATAAAAAGGGTAGTCTTCCGCCAGAATGTAGGATAACTCATCAATCTGTTCTCCGAATTCAACAAACAAGTTATCAATATAATTTACATCGCTTATACGCTCCAGTTCAGCGACATACTTTTCGACGAATTTGTGATCAGAAAGAATATGATTTAAAAATTTATTACTATTATATGTGTCATTAAGTCTGGTTAACCTGAAATCCGCCGCATAGTTATAAGCTCTTTCATTGTAATCATCATCAGGCACTGGCTCAAATTTAGACGTTATTGGGTTATAGTAAAATCTCATATTAGGGAATGCGAAACCATGCCAGCCACCCAAAAGATCTCCAATTGCAAACCATTTCGCCATTAAATCCAAATCAAATACTTCACTGGTTGAAAGCTCTTCCAACCTGAACCTTTCCATTATATTCCTAGCATGTAGAAACTGTTCTCTTAACAAATCGTCATTTAACATTTCTTTTTTATTAAATGTAGAAAAATCCAACGAAATATAGAAATCATCACGTTCAGTTTGTCCACGAACTTTATTAGCAAAGATAGGCGCATTATGTAATTTTATAACTGCCCCTTCCTTTCTTTGATTTCTGGCCAGCATCGTTTTATCGTAACGTTCATCTAGAACATAAATCCCTTTATCCTCACCATTAATTACAACCCTTGCAAACACATACTTTCTGGAAATCAGTCCTTCCTTTCGGTAGACCTCTCTGATGAACCATTGGCCAATAAGGTTCCTTCTCATTGGATCCATGACTGAAAACTCCTTCATTCCCAATATGCTATTTCTTCCCTTTAGCTTTAACTTAAATGACCACTTTTCGCCCTCCAAGTGTTCCGCTGACATCGTGCCCTTTAGCCTTATTTTTGCTTTGTATGAGTCATCTTTATATCTTACTCTTACATTTACCCATTCGTTTTCAAGGCCAAGTATTGATCCTCCACGAAGAGCTTTTTCCCGCGTATATTTGAGTTTAATCCGATCTTCATATTTTATATCTAAGGTTAATAATTCTGGACTCACGAACTGGGAATAAATTTGCCTCTTAATTATTCCAAAACCATCCAAAACTAATGGCTTAGCAATAAGATTGGAAAAACCATAATTTCTTTGCAGAAAAACTCCACAAATAAGTCCAAGAAACAATATCGAAAACAATAGAGTAAATAGAATAGATTTCCTGTTTATTATGTTAGTAACCCGTAACTTTCTAAATCTATCTAATATTACATTAGGTAAATTAAATATTGCCAAGTTCTTTGCTTTAGCCCTTTTAAGCTGCATAGTAACCTTGATAATCTAACATACTGATTGAAAGAGCATTATCCAGGCTGTTAAGTGATTTCTTACATTTCTCAATGCTATTATTGTCATTAAATTCTATTACAAAGGATATTTCGGTTCTGTTATTTGAGGTGTCGTATCTTTGTAAAACAATTGACGAACAGTATTCATTAAGAATTTCACTAACCTTATCAAAATCTAATTCATTACTGGAAGCGATTGATATAAACATCCCTCTCTCTACTTCTTGGTTTTTTGACTTATTCTTTATAACCACAAAACTGATAATAAACAAAAAAGCAACTATGGTGACTATTTTTTGATTAGCCCCCATCCCCAAACCAATCCCAATAGTAAGAAATAGATACACAAGTTCTTCGGGTTCTTTTATTGGCGCTCTAAAGCGGACAATAGATAATGCACCTATTAAACCAAGTGATAATGCTAGAGAAGATTTTACTATTGTTATAATTAGCATAGTAGTCAATGCCAATAGAACAAAGTTATTTGCAAAGTACCCTTTATTTGATTTTGTGTTTGAATATTTAACAAAGACTATCTGCAAAACATATGCGAGCAACGTAGCAATTAAAAGGTTTATCATGTACTGATATATATCTACCGATATACTTTGAGTTGACAAAAACTGTTGAAATGTTTGTTCTTTATTCATAATTATTATTTTTTATACCTTTTTATTTTCACTATAGCGTAACTAGTATCTATAATAACTTTAATAGCTGCGCGCCATATATATATTTTGAACTTCTCGTCATCCTAAATGGCAGAGCGCTTGAAACAATTGAAGACTTAGGTTCTAAATGTGCGTCATACTTTAATTCAAGAATTTTCGAATATGGATAATCAATCTTGTTAAGAAAATAATTCTCCCTATTTGATAGCTTAATAAAGCTCAGATTTGAATCAACAGTCAATCTAAAATCACCATCTTGTGAAACATAGTATTCACGGTAATACCGATTCATTAATATAAATTCTAATGTTAACAAGTACTCTTTCACAGAATTATCGATGGGTAATAACTTAAATTGTTCGTGAACCTGTTCTAAAGACAGTGATGAAGCAACAGTAAAATCAGACATTTGGAAACTAAGTTTACTTCCAGTCATGTTATCTTTAATTTTAAATTCTAATATAGGACTGCTAACAGAACCAAACTGTTCACCATACCACCGTATTCTAACTTTTATTCTTTTCGCTAGACCCTCTACATTATCCCAGTAATGAGAATGATCTTTTGTATCAAAATAAATGTTATTTATATATCTTGCTGGATAGGCCAAACTAAAGAGGGCTGGGTGTTTCTTTATCGAGATATTTAAAAGGTTTTCAAATTCTGAACGAATATGGTATTTTTTTTCATACCTAAATTTGTTCTGCTCCAATAGCGATGAGATATTCAGAGCGGAATACTCCATTTATTAGTTAAATATTGAAACAAATTATTTTCCTTTCATACATTTATATTTGCAGTGAACGACACAACTAAATTGAATTAGTATCTGACTTATATACCGCATGCTCAACTAACTGAGACAATAAATAATCTTTATCCTGAAAAAGCGTTTCATTGGAGACTATTTCCTTATCAGTCAAATGAGACGATATCAGCCGGGCTAAAAAATATCAGAAAATCTGAACGCTGTGTTTCACTTTTTCGAAATCCATATGTTTAAAAACGCATATAGGATTTCCCCACCTCAAAATGTTGCCACATAAAACGTCGCTCATCGCCTGTAAACTCTCAAATCGATTATCATAAATTTATTGCTTAGAATTTAATTTGTTTCAATCACCACTGGCACTCACAGCAACAAGTTCTGATTCTGACGTAAAAAATCTGATCCAATACGTGAGTGAATTTCACCGTGATATTCTTTCTTAGGAAGTAACTCAAAAAACTGTTGCTGAAGTTTTTCATTTTTATTTATTGACTTCCATTGGTTCTTCAAACGATCATCCATCTCAAGAACTACTGCCAGAATCTCTTCTGGTGTACTTTCAATAAGTTCTATGTCCATCGCTTTAAAATCACTCGTGCCAACAAATTTGCCTGCACCAGAAATGAAAATCTCTTTAAAAGTCATATAGCGTTTTTGTTCACGTAACCAATATTTCTTAACAGTTGATAGATAACTAGGACTACTTGTACGCAAGAGTTCTAGAGGTGCACAGTCCACAAATACTACCGGACGACGAAATGACATGGGTATCATGTCAAACCCAAGGGTGCTAGAAATACAAAATGCACAGTTTGCTCCCAAATAAATATCCATAAAATCATTTCGAAGTCCTCGTGCTGCATAATCGATAATCATAGGATGCTCCACTTTCATCGCTTCCTTAACAACAGCCCCCATTCTCAAAACGTAATAACCTCTCTCTACTAATCTCTGAGAAGTTAGAATATAATTTTGAATATCACAATCTCGATAGTCATGTCGAGACCAGTCAAGGTGTGGACTTTGGCTTTGAAGATAAGCATCGTCTCTAACAGCTAAGCAGACAAACGGAACACCCTTGGGGATTCCAAGTAAACGCAAACCTTCTTGTCCCAGCCTTTCTTCTTGAGGTAAAAAACTCAGGTGGGGTGGAAACTTATCTAAGAGATTATGCACGTCACGGTCTTTATGAGCACTTTGACCAATTTGATGAACTTCACCTCCAGGAATCAAGTCATTGATACCACTAACTAATCCAAACAGATTTGCAGGTCCAATATGTAATATACGATTCCACATGCGCGCAAGCTGATGGTTGCATGGCGCACAAGGGTAATACCAAATATCTAAGAAAGGTACTTTAGGTTTATTGATACCCGCGTCAAGTTCACATAGATACAATTCAATGTTGCCAGAAAAATGACCTAACCTCCAACAAATAATTCGTTCGAAACGAATCAAGATAATTGGACGAATAAGACGGATAGTTAACACTATAAGAAGGGCTGGCAAGAAACAAATCAACTGAAAAGGGAACTTGAGAAGGATCCCAAAAAAAATTTTAGCCTTCCTTTGAGCTTCTAGCCACCCGCCTAACCGAATCTTGTTTGGCTGCGACATCAGAAAAGTAATTATTTTTTTAAGCACAAACAAACCTCAATAAGTACGAGTTGAAAATAGCTAAAATCTAGAAGCACTTGAATACCTTAAATATAAAACTTATTTGGAGGATAAACTTTCACCATAAGTTAAATGAATCACTAATCGAACCTAACACACTAGCTTTTTCAATGCCAAATTCTAACTTCAGTCGGTCAGCACTTTTATCAGGGGAATCCAATATTATCTTCTTAAGAATTTTTTTCTCGGAAAGGATTGGTTGCACAAGTCCACCATCCACTCTCAATTTCTTAGCAATAAAAACTGCTGCATCTGCATAAGAGATATCACTATCACCACTTAGCTCAAATACTCCACGTGAACCAGATTCAAGAATTATAAATAAAGTATCAAGAAGATAATTAATGGAAATAGGCGCCATCGTAATATTACTAAAGGGATGGATTGCAATCCCATTTTTTAAAGATGTGATCCACTCTTTTATCAATGGCATCTCAGGGAATAAAACCTTCGTCATTCGTAAAATTATGACATCTTCATTCCATCCTAATAAAATCTTCTCTACTTCACCTTTTTGGTGACCATACTCATTCGTTTGTTGATCTTCCTGACCTGAAGATTTAATCTTGATATCAGAAACAAGTACACTCGAAAAATAAACCACCGTACTCCCTGCATCAAGAAGTCTTCGTATTAATGTTAGAGTGTTTTCAACATTTACCTTGTGCGTAACCTCAGGAGCTTCTTCACAATCTGATATCTTTACAACTCCTGCACAAAAAAAACTTACTTGAAGTCCTTTAGGTATTTTCCAGCTTTTGACTGCATTCATTAGATCAAGACCTAATCGATTTCCTTCGACAGTATCGACTTGTCTTGTTGTTTCAAAAAAATCTGATCCAATCCCTTGTAACTCCTTTTTAATTGAACCACCTATGGTTCCATCTGCTCCTATAACAAGGAAAGACATACTGCTTATCTTTTTTTCAGCTAACTTAAATAATGACTTTTTATGCTCCAGACTTGCTAGATACCTATATATTGTATCGGCATCTGCGTCCTCACTTGCAGCCCATATAGGTTCAGTCATGTTTATGGAATCTTGAATAAATGGACCATTGGTTATTTCATGAAATACAACAGTATCAGAGACAGCAAGAACCGTATGGTATAGCCCTTTAGGAATTCTAAAATAAAAATATCCCTCCTGAGACTCATGATCTAGTCTGACAATATCAAGTATTACTCCATCATCTGAAAACACTATTATTTCTAACTCGCCCTCTATCACATGATATGATTCAACCTTACTCGAGTGTCTATGGGGAGGGACATAGTTACCAGAATGATGAACAATAAACATTTCATGCACGCTATCATCAAAATTTTCATGGGTACAAAGCCTTATTCTTTTGCGTTTGTTCATATATGATCTATCCTTTAGGAAGTCCATATCAGCTTTGCTGATTTTATTAACTGACTCCTTTGTATAAAGAACCTCTTCGTTTATTTCTATAAATGGGATCATTGAAAACTACCCCTTCTTGATTGCTGAAATATATATCAACTCACGGCCAAAGATAGGCTTAAATTTTTCCATCTCAGCCACATCCTCAACAATCAATTTTTCCTTTTGAAAGAGTTCTAGAAACTCTTCAATGCCCCTTATCCAGGATGAACATGAATCTGTCAAATTATTTTTAATTTCTTTCACAATAGTTATTAACTCATTCGAATGATCTTCACTACTATCCTTTTCCATAACAGTCATTAACGACAACAAACTTAAACAGTGCTCCTCTAGTGAACTATTTTTAACAGGCTCTCGTTGAGGAAGTAAACTATTGTAATCATAAAAGTTATGGGAATTTTGATAATACGACTGCAAATACCTTTCATTGAAACTTTTGTTTTCTCCATAAAGAGTCTTATACCATCGCCAATCGTTATCAAATCTTGGGAAGCTATTATAAATTTCAAAATCGCTACTCATGTCTTCCATAAACATTTTTGGTGTTACACAAATTGTCATAAAAGCAGGATTGATCATGCAATCCTGAATCCAATCCTCATATGGTCTTGTCATATCTTGCATTGTCGAAAGATGAGAACCAAATGACTTCACAAGAATTTCTGTTTTCTCTTCTAATGGTTCAATATCTTGAACCAATTTATTTGATAAAAGACGACGAAAAGCACTTGGTAAGGCTCCTATAGGCGATGTCAACGTTGTAATTAGAATCCCACCTGGCTTTAAAAGAGAGCCAAGTTTTTTCATCAAATTCCTTTCATATGGATCAATTCCTAACCAGCACTCCGAAATAACAACATCATATAAACGTTCTGGCACAAAATCCTCAAGGCGCTGCTTTATAAGAATAGGGGATGTGTGCTCAATTGTGAATTCACCATATAACTGAGTAATTCCTTCTTGCCCTGTTGGATTTGGCTCAAGCAAATCATAAGATTTTGGCATGCAAGTCGCAACATAGAGGCTGTTGTGACCTGATCCAGGGCCAACTTCAAGTACATCCTTATCTTTTAGAGAAATTTTGGGTAACCCAAGATAGCGGTATAAGGATCCACGTCTCTCAAAATGTTTTGATATGTCATCAATATTTTGACGAACTGGTGAGATATTATGCTCTTTATAAAATGACAGATGGTCATTTTCCATGATTTTATTTTTTATGCTTTTCTGTAATTTATTCATAATTCTTCATTGATTATTGATTATTGATTATTGATTATTGATAAAATATCTATTTTTATAACTGGTAAATCAAACACCTTTAAATTCAAGTATGCTGTTTGCAATATATTCAACCTCATTATCAGTCAAGTCTTCATGATTTGGAATACTCAGAATTTCCTTCACTACACGTTTTGCGACGGGCAAGTCACATTCTGAATATTGATCCTTATAAGCGCTATGAAATGGCATTAGAATAGGATAGTGAATTTTTGTCTCAACTCCTCTCGAATCAAGATACGATTTAAGTTGATTGCGTTGCTTAGTTCGGACTACGTAAGAATAATAAACTTGAAAAGAATTATCCTCCTCAGGACATTTAATCACATCCTTTAATGCGCCTTTGTAATATTCAGCAATCTCTCGCCTGCGAGCAATCTTTGCTTGCAAGGCCATCATACTCACTAACAACATAGCAGCCTGGATAGTATCCAAACGTCCATTTAAGCTTGGGTAATAGCAATCCTCTTTATTAATCGTACCACCATAACTTAGGGACCTCAGTTTGTCTGCCAGTGCTATATTATTTGTTACAGCAGCACCTGCCTCACCATAAGCATTGAAAATCTTCATTGCATTTATACTAAATGCGCTAACGTCTCCAAAAGACCCCGCCATGGCTCCGTGGATATTTGCCCCGAATGCCTGTGCAGCATCTTCAACAATATAGATATCTCTACTTGTTGCGATCTGAGTAATTTTTTCCATATTACAAAGTCTGCCAGTAAAGTGCACAGGCAGTATTACTTTTGTTTTCTCCGTAATGGCAGTCTCTATAAGGTCTGCATTAATATTCATGTCCTCCCCAATATCAACAAAGACAGGAGTGGCGCCACAAAGCACAATTGCATTGGCAGTAGCAATCCAGGAAAGGGGGGTAGTAATCACCTCATCTCCATGGCCAACATCAAGACTGCGCAACGCTAAATATAAAGCATCTGTGCCAGACCCCAAACCAACCGCAAACTTCGACTGGCAAAAATTGGCAACCTTATCTTCAAACTCACCAACCTCTGGGCCAAGAATAATGCGCCCATGAGTTAAAACATTATCTACAGCTTGCAATAATTGCTTTTTTATATCTGGAGATTTAACTCTTAGATCTAAATAAGGGATTTTCATGTGAGTCTTCATTTTATTAATTCCTTTTATTAACAACTAGCAGACACATATCAATGCCATTAACATACAAAACTCCACTAGGGACTATTTGCACCCTTACCCTTGGTATAAAAAGATATTGTCATATTGATGACTGAGCCATGTTTCGAAAACTTGAGCTACGTTCAATTAACTGGTCATATGTACCTTGCGCCACTACTTGGCCCCGATCCAGTTCAACAATGATATCACACTGGCGAACAGTAGTAAGACGATGGGCAATCAACAAAACAGTCAGATCTCGGTTGAAGTTTCCAATGGCATTCACTAACAATCGCTCTGTAGCATTGTCGAGCGCACTGGTCGCTTCATCAAATATTAATACGCTAGCTTTTTTGTAAAGTGCACGAGCAATGCCAATTCGCTGACGTTGACCACCACTTAATCTGACCCCACGTTCGCCGATGAGAGATTGATATTTCTCTGGTTGATCTTCTATAAAACCGGCAATTTGCGCATGACTTGCCGCCAGTTGTACTCGTTCCATATCGATAGCTTCTTTTGGTATGCCAAAAGCAATATTTTCTGCTAGTGAAGTATCCGCCAGATAAATAGTTTGTGGAACATGAGCAATCGTTCTTTGCCAAGCTCGGCGGTGTTCGCTAATAATAGGAATATCATCTACCAAAATTTGCCCAAGCACAGGGTCCAAAAGTCCCATTAACAAATCTAAAGTCGTACTCTTACCACTACCAGTACTTCCCACAAAACCAATACGCGCACCCTTGGGTATAGTAAGATCAAAGTGCTCCAATATCCAAGGACCGTCTTCACTATAACGAAAGTTTACTTTATTAAAACGGATGGACTGCTCGAAAGATAGTGGCGTTGGTTCCGATAAGTAATCTTCCAATGGCAAAGGTTGATCGAGAAATTCAAGTGCATCGGATAATGAAGCCTGACTCCCAGTAATACCAGCCCAGCCAGTATAAAACTGCTGAATAGCAGGTAACATGCGCTGAGCACCTAGTGCCAATGCGCCCAATAACGGCATAGCAGAAGCAACGCCTCCTTCCTGTCTGCTTAGGCTAAAAGCTAAAGCAGCAATTATTACCATTCCCAAAGCCTCCATAATGTAACGTGGAGACGCAGTTATAAACTGATTACTTCCTACTGCTCGCATCGATGGCAGATATGAATCACGATAAATACTACAATAAATTGCCTGGGTTCCATCAAGCAAAATATCACGAATTCCTCCTAATCCTTCTTGTAAAGCCTTAATCATCTGAGTTGATTCGCGAGCAATACGAATACTGTTTCGCTCCAAACGCCAACGTGACAGTTTAACAATCAACCCATAACAGGAGCCAAAGCCAATAGCCGAAAGGATCGCAACTTCTGCATTAATCGCAAGCAAAGCCATCATAACAGCGATAATTAGCACCAGCGAACTCACTAATGTTAGCAGTGCCTGCAATACTGATTGAATAATTCCAATCTTGTTTATCCCACTCAGAACTTCGCTGCTATTACGTGCTATGTGAACACTGTAAGGTTGGTAAAGAGTACGCTTGTAAACATCAATGCTAAGATCTGCACTACACGCATTTGAAAAGCGAATATTCGCCCAGACTAAAAGCAGACGAACCATCCCTGCTGTTACAGCAGCAACCATAAAAACCACAGTTAAAGGCAATATCATTTGTTCAGCATTTTCAATATTCCATGACTGCGCTAAATTTGCAATTAACGGATAATTAAAGACTTTGTCGGGAGCGGTTAGAATTCCTAAAAAAGGAAGTACCGCACCTAAACTCACCACTTCTGCAAAGGCACTAACCAACATTAAGCAAAGGAGTAATACGAATTGCCGTTTACGGAGCCGAGTCAAATGACCCCATATTTGTATTAATTTACCTAAACCACCTTTACTAAGAAAAGAGTTCTTCAAATATATCCTCTCCATAAGTAATCAATTTGCATAATTTACCTGATTCATAGCTTCAATGTTTTATTCAATTATGATGAACATTTATGGCTTAATCCAAAGCCCTCTTCTCACGCGCCCTGACAATAAAGTCAGCAAAAATAGCCATCAGAAACCCCAAAACTAGAGCACTAAAAGCCCCAGTCAACAAAACCCACCTAAAGACTGGTTTATTCAAGGGTCTAGCAGAAACCGTTGCTATCTGCAAAATCCGCATGGTGGAAACATACGCATGCAATAAATCAGACTTAGCGATCTTAAGTGAATCATACTTAGCTTGTACATCGTCAAGTTCATTCTGCAAATAATCAGGGGCCTTCTGCTCATTTTCCATATCAATACTAACAGGGACTTGATTCTTACTTCCTCGTAATACTTTAACTTCTGCTAATAAGTGTTTTGTGCCTCTTAAATACAGAGGCGACAATTTGTACGGCACTAAAAATTCCTTTATTCCAGCATATTCAGCTATAAGTACAGCTTCCTCTAACTGGGCTATTCTTTCTTCACGCTTTTCTTTGGCTGCCCTGCGCAACTGTTTGACAGCCCTCCACTTTTTAGCAATTTTCGTACGCAAATCATTCATTTGATTGTTTAAACCGGCCTGATAACTGGCCCATTTAGCAATTTTCTTCTGCACTAATTCATGAGCTGTCTGTTCGTTCGCCAGCATAGCAAAACCATTCACCCATTCGGCTGCTAACTCACTGTGCGGTCCTTTAAAGCTTAGTCGTACTTGATCACCTTTCCTGCTAATAAAGAGCATCTTATTGAAATTTTCCTCAAATACATGTGCCACATCAAAAGAGGAATCAAATGGAAATTTTTCCAAAACATTATTTTCATTGAAATAGCGAAATCTTAAAGCCCGTGATTCTAAATTTTTGACGAAATCATTAAAAATGTTTTCTTTTGAAAAATATTCTCCATCTAGCACCTCAATATCGTCCAATAATGGATGTGATAGATACGCTGTAGACTTATACAAAGGTGATGGAGCATTAAAAAGTGCATTGGCTACAATTACAGAAAATGTTACAAAAGCAACACCAATCACCATTGCTTTCCAACGCACTAGCATGTTCCACAAATCATAGAAGTCCAGAGCATTTTCAGAGGTAGCAGCGGCCTGTGAACTATTTTTTTCAGAGTTAAGCATTTTGTCTTTATCTGTCATTTCACATTCTCTTTTTATTATCTCGAACAATATATATTTGGAAATTCTTTATATAAAAATAGCCGATATACCAAGAGAGTTTTGTTAAGGAAGAGCGATTAGCTTCTATTAATTTTTAGATTTTTTATATTACCAAGGTTAGAAATAAATAAATTCGTAGTCTCCAGTAAAACCGAACTGATCATATAACCACATCCATTCTTTTTTATCAAAAAATGATTCGCATGTGAGAGCCCAGCATTGAAGGTTAAAAAGCTCCTTTTCATTTCTGTAACTTTCTAACATGACATAACCTTGCTTACCCACACGTTCAATTTCAATCAGTGCGTCCTTGAGATCAAACAACCGTAAATTATGCAAGGTACCAAGAGATATAACCAAATCAAACTCATTATCAACAAACGGATATTTTGATTGAGCCTGATGTATAAATAGATTGGGCCTGACTAAATCACTTGCGCAGCTAAGTCCATATTCAGAAATATCGAACCCTGTAATTTGCAGTTTTGGTTCTAACAACAACATTTCATCTAATAAAAAACCTTTACCACAACCGACATCTAGAACTTTAGAATCAGGACCAAGTTTATATGTTTGAATCAAAGCTTCAGCAACAGGCTTCCAGCGGCCAAGCATATATTTATATCCACCATAGCCATGTCGACGATCACCATCCCAATAATCTTTTTCATATTTTTTGGCAATTTCCATACATTTAACCTTGTCATCAACCATACGCGCTAAACAATCACGATTGGTTGCCTGATGCAGTGGCGTTACAATGTTTCGAATTTGTCCCATGACTTGCTCTACTCTTTAATTAAACAAAGGATCAATGATTTTTGTCAAAGAATTGTAGGATCTGATTGTTCTCTTTAGAAAACCAAACATCTTTCAACGTTCTTTCCACAATCCAACCCACCAGACCTGACTCTGCATATGACTTGTCTTAGCATGTATTTATTACCTCTATTAAACGTATTTACTACAATTTGGTAAAGTTTGACGAACGCACCACAACGTTTCGATTCGTTCACAATCCTGAATAGTGGTCATACTCAACCCTTCAACTGCAAAATACATGTTTTTTTCCATATCAATTATCTGGTTATAGATATGATGACGTTTAATACTATCTTCAGGCAGCTGAAATAAACTATAAGCAATGATCCCATCAATATTTTTCAACTCAAAAAGTACTTGCTCTAATATTAAGTCTGAATCTGCCATCGCATATTCTGCTGCACTAAGTAGAAAGTGCAAACCATTACGTTCACAGTAGTCACGTATCACTATGTTTTGGGCATGCTGCGGGACACGCTCCCCCATGAATGGTCGACTATAGATATAACCTCGTACCTTTTTCATGATGTTTTTGGATGTTTGTAAGCCATACCTGTTTTTGATGCAGCACGTAACGTAATAGGCTCAAAAAACTCACCAATCTTCTTATCTCCATAGGGCGTAAAAACACCTTTAAATCTGCAATTCATTGACCATCGGGTTTCCGTCTCATTATTAATTCGATTACCGTGAGGTAGAGCTTGATTAAAAACAATCACCTCACCATAAGCAACTTTGAGCCATTTGACATCATTTTGAATAGATTGATAAAGATTTTCACTACTCTTTCCTGCACGCTCAACAAAGTTTTTACTCAATTCTTCCGAAGGTTTGGGTGGTAAAATATACATCGCCTTAGTTGCGTAACAGTCTACTAATGGAAGCCAAACCACAACTTCAAAAGACGAATCACCAGACCAAGTGTCAGCATGAACAGGTAGCAATGAACTTTCGTCTTCAGGAAACTGTATGCTTAAATTTACTCTTAACTGCATTGATAATTCATTACTTACCAAGGCCTCTAAATAAGGGCGAGCAACTCTGAAATACATCTCTCGCATGCCATCTATTGCATTAACATCTCGGATTATTTTCAACCTAAAATCATTAAGATCTTGGACTGAAATATGTTGGTGGATTAAGTTTAGGATAGTCTCTGGATTTGCATTGACCTCAAAGTCTAATGTCTCAGCAATTAGGAGAATAAATTTATTGCGTATCCATTCTAAAGCTTCTAGATCCGCAGCGGGACGGATGACATAGCCTTGTTCCAGATATTCATTTTCAAGCTTAATTTCATCTTCGTTAAGAAACATGGTCAGCCTTTATTAAGTTGTTTTCTCATAGAATCACAAAGTGACTCTGATGTGATTCCCCAGTGTTCTAACAAAGAATTTTGACTACCGTAATTTTCAGAAAATTGGTCAGGAATACCGATTCTTGTTATCTTTGCTGCCTGCTCTGACATTTCATCGCTACAAAATTCAAGTACTGCACTACCTAATCCGCCAATGCGTGTATGCTCCTCAACAGTAACTACGGCATTAACTTTTGGAAGCCAGTGCATTAAGGCTTCAGAGTCTATTGGTTTTACTGTATGAATATGCAAAACACCACATTTAATCCCAAAGTCAGTTTTAAGTCTTTCAGCGGCTTCTAGTGCGAGTTGTGTCATAACACCCGTCGTTATAAATAAACCATCTCCTGGTTCACGTAAGATGATTGCTTTGCCTATCTCAAATTCGTCTTTACTTACAATTTTATCCCCACCTTTTGCCAAACGAATATAGATAGGATGGGGCCAATCTAGCGTTTTTCTCATCAAACGACCCATTTCATCTGCATCACAGGGAGCAATAACTGTCATATTTGGCAAGGCCCGCATAATTGCAATGTCTTCTATCGCTAGATGGGTAGGCCCAAGTGGCGCGTAGACTACTCCACCTCCGTTACCAATTAAGCGCACTGGCAAATCATGAAGGCACAAGTCCATCGCTATCTGTTCATAACACCGTCGAGTTAAAAAAGAGGCAATCGTGTTCACAAATGGAATAAACCCTTCCATGGCCATTCCTGCAGACATACCTATAATATGCTGTTCACTAATACCCTCCATAAAAAAACGCTCAGGAATATCTTTAGCCATTTCATCTAATGTACCTGGCCCTAAATCTGAACCAATAAAAACTACGCGCTCATCTTTAATTGCAAGTTCATGAACACTTTGAAGGCAAACTCTACGCATTATCTACTACTCCAAGCACTTGTACATTTTAGCAATCAATTCTTTATCCATTTTGGATTTATGATGCCAGTTAGGGTTTTGTTCTGCATATGGAAAACCTTTGCCTTTTATTGTGTTACAAATAACTGCAGTTGGTTTTTTAGAATCAAGTGGGAGTTGACTAGCTAATTTTTCAAGTTCATCTACGTTATGACCATCTACTTCTACTGCATTAAAACCAAAGCTTGACCATTTTTCAGTTAGGCTCCCCATGTTAATTACTTGAGTCGTTGGTCCATATGATTGAAGTTTGTTACTATCAATAAATACAATCAAATTTGATAGTTTATGCGTCGAAGCTGATAAAGCAGCCTCCCAAACAGAACCTTCATTAAGCTCACCATCACCCATGACAACAACAGTTCGAGTCTGTTTACCTTTTATTTTTGCAGCTACAGCCATTCCAACACCGATAGGTAATCCATGTCCTAATGCACCTGTTGACGCTTCTATTCCAGGTAATTTACCACTCTCAGGATGGCCACCAAGTCTCGAGTTATGTTTGCAAAATGTCTTCAACTCTTCTTCTGGAAAAAAACCCTTATTAGACAAGACAGCATAAAGTGCCAAGCAGCCATGGCCTTTACTTAATAATAGCCGGTCTCGATCTTCCCAGCCAGGCTCACTAGGACGGTACCTAAGAAAACTATCATACAAAACACGTAGCATCTCAATTAATGACATCGTCGCCCCAACATGGCCGCGCTTATCTGCTTCAAAAGCAGTTATCACCAAACGCCTTAATATTTTCGACTGTTCATCCATTATTCTTAAACCTTATTAACATATGGAAATTTTTGATAGTTTAACTTTATAAAATCTAATAGATTATTTGCTTTTTCAAGCTGCTCATGTTTTATCGCTGTATATTCATCTTGTAGATATCCTTTTGACTGAATTCGTTTCTGCCAGTCATTGTTTCGATACTCATTTAATAATATCAGACACCAACATAGGCCATAAAGAGGCCATGAAATAGCTAAACGTTGAGAAAAAGCAGGATCAGTTTTATTGAATATACTCGTCATAAGCATTACCCAATACTTTCCCATTTCAATATCAATTTTATTTTTTGGATGCCACAAAAAATCAGATGTTGTTTTTACTGGATCATCTAAGCCAAAATATTCAAAATCAATAAAATAAATATTCCCCACATCATCCTCTAACATATTATGTGCACCTATATCTGATGGAGTTAAGGTTTGCTTTGAAATTCCAAGAGGTGTACTAAACTCTGTTTTATTTGGCCAGTTTTCTTTAGCCCATTTTTCTAATAACTCAAGAAAAGGATTGAACTTGTCTAATATAAAGCTATCAAGCTCATCATTTTCTAAACGAGCATTCTGAAAATTTAAAAGCCTAAAGTTAATTTGTTTGAAAATATCTGCCCCAGTTAAACAGGCGGCTGACGCCAAAGGAAAATCACTTTTAATTTTTTCTTTTACAACATTTAACTTTTCAATAAAAACAGAGACTTCTTTTATTTTAGATTCATTTAAGGTCTTTATAACTTTTGCATCAATATGTTCAAACACGGAAACTTCGATATCATTATCCGTAGATACAATATTGGGGATATTTTCAATACCATTTTTTTGCATAACGCTTATAGCAAGCTTTTCAATCACTCTTCTATCGTTATGGGTTGAATCATTATGATAATACTTAATAGTGAGTGGCAGGCTATCTTTCATTTCAACCTTCCAAACCGAGCTATTACCTCCGCCTTTGTATGCTTGACAAGATGAGGGATCTCCCATCGACACATGCTCGATTAACTTATAACAATCTTTTTCATCAATATGCCCAAGTAAATTATTTTCAATACCCATCCACGATATAAATTGTTCTCCTCCAAAATGAAAAGATTTTATTTTAGGCTCTAATAAGGGATGTTCAACAACCTCTTTTAAATCATCAATAAGCACATCAAGATTAAGTTTATTAAATTTTTCTATCTTTTCTTCCAGAGTGGACAAAAAATATACTTCATCTATCAAAGAGCTCGATGATCGATTAAAGAAATTTTTTTCCTTCAACCATTTTAATGCTGGGGTTCGAAGGTTTTTCGAAGAGTCATGATGAGCAAATTTTGTTTTATGGCTAACAATAAATAACTGGTATCCCTTTAATCTGGCTCGCCATAAAAACCTGAAAACACCCGGAAATGCCTCTGCATTTACAACTGCTTCAGAATAAACATATCCTTGTAATTGTTGCCATTGATATTCCCCATTAGGCAATTGGCGAATATAATCTCGAAGTTGTTCTTTATTACCTTGCCAGTTTTCATTTACTAAGCCAGATGTTATTGCAGAAGCAGTGAAAACTTTATCATAACAAATAAGAGTATTATCAAGATCAATGCCTATACGCATTTAAGTACTCTCAATCAATTAAAATTTATAGAATGCAATTTCATATTAAATTTTTATATAAAGTTAACATGAGGAATAGCATTTTCTGTTAAATTAAATAAATACCGATTTACTTCATCCATACGGCAGTTCATTCTACATTCTGAAATGTCTAGTTTATCTTGGACATAATGGAAATTTTCTTTACGTTTGTCTCCTTGCCAGATTTCTTTAAAAGAATTTTCATTAATGCTTCCATAATCAAAACGCTCATCTAATAGATATGCACTACAACCATAAACTGCACCATCTGCCATAACATACCCCCAAACAAAGGGGGTCGATTTACATTTAGTATATCTTTCAGAGTGTTCATTGAGGAGTTTCTTTATTGTATTAGCTCGAAATACGACCTGAAAAGATTCAGTATTTAATTCCTCTAGCTCTTTACCTAATGATAAGTATTCTGAGTAATCTACATTCTCATATACATGCGTATCACTAAATTTATGTTGCGAATATGGTTTCACAACTAAGTAATCCAAACCAATTTCATCTCGGCAAATTAAAGCTAACCTTTTCATTTCATCAGCATTTTCGGGCAGCAACAACGCTTGGACACCTAGTACACAATCTAAGTCATTATCTTTCTTATACTTAACAGCTTTTTTAAGGTTTTCAATAACTTTATTAAAGTCTCTCTCTTTAGTTTGGTGTATTTTTGCGTAAGATTCAGCCGTTCCCGCATTTAAGGAAACTTTTATCCATGATGTTAGCGCCATTGACTGCTCAATGAATTTACTAGTTAATGCTGTTGCATTTGTAGTAAATGAAACATCTATACCCGCATCTTTTGTTATTTTAACAATTTCATTTATTTTCTTATGTAACAAAGGCTCACCTTCCCCTGCAAACATAATACTCTTTACTCCAAGCTTACCCATTTCAGGTATACGCTCTCTTAGAATATCCACATCTAACATGCGAGCCTTATAACCGATATAATCTACAGCACAAAATGTACATCGATGGTTACAAGCTCCAACAGGAGCCATTTCAAGATAGATTGGATATACTTCTTTTGCCTTTTCCCAATCGTCACCAACCTCAAGTAACTGCGCAACTCTTGCTGGATGATAAGCTAACTTATGACTATCGATACCGTATTGATCTGCCGCAATAACACGCGCTTTTACTGGCTTTGAAGTGGCAATGATTGTTGACATTTTATATTTTCTCTATTCTTTTTATGTTAATTCGAATGAATACTATGATTACATATGTACGCTAAGTATTTTT
>Ga0114997_10000844_pt1 | contig 25567 bp, 25 predicted proteins | sample ArcticOcean_MG_C_2_FD_87045 | JGI IMG/M metagenome (GOLD analysis project Ga0114997, IMG submission 87045) | Marine microbial communities from western Arctic Ocean - ArcticOcean_MG_CB4_136 | ecosystem: Environmental > Aquatic > Marine > Oceanic | place: Arctic Ocean: Canada Basin | collected... | reverse complement strand
GGAACACCACCTAGGTTGGATGCAAGAACAATTAAGTATGATAATTTAGAGGAACAGTTTGCAGATGAAGATCCATACTTTTTTTCTTTTCTAACTAAAAAATCTTTGAACAAACAAGTTTCATGTAGAATGACCTATACGAATGAAAAGGTTCATAAAATAATTCAAAAAAATTTAAATAGAAGTGCCATGTACTCCGGGAGCATTCAAGGGGTTGGACCAAGATATTGTCCTTCTATAGAGGATAAGATAGTAAAGTTTGCAGATAAGGACCGACATCAAATATACTTAGAGCCCGAAGGGCTAAATGACCATACTATATACCCAAATGGTATATCAACCTCATTGCCAGAAGAAGTGCAACAAGAAATATGTAATAATATCAATGGTTTAGAAAATGTTAAGATAATTAGGCCTGGGTATGCTATAGAATATGACTATATAGATCCTAGAGAGTTATTTTTAACACTTGAAACAAAAAAAATACAAAATTTATATCTTGCTGGACAGATAAATGGAACTACAGGTTATGAAGAGGCTGCAGCTCAAGGGTTGATAGCTGGAATTAATGCTGCGTTATCCTTTAAGAAAGAGGAGCCATTTATTTTAGATAGATCAGATGCATATATTGGGGTTATGATCGATGATTTGGTAACTAAGGGTGTTGCGGAGCCTTACAGAATGTTTACTTCAAGAGCAGAATATAGGTTAAGCTTAAGAGCGGATAATGCAGATCAAAGATTAACAAATAAGGGTATTGAGATTGGATTAATCTCCAAAGAAAGAGAGAATTTATTTAAAGTTAAAGAATCTAAATTAAAGATAATAACAAACAAAATGTCTGAATCATCAATATCTCCAACAAAAATAAAACAATTTGACATAAAAATTGCAAAAGACGGCATATTAAGAAAATCTAATGAAATATTAACTCAAAAAGGTGTTGATATGAAAAAAATTAGAGAAATCTGGCCCGATATACCTTTTTTTGATAGTAAAATAGATGAGCAAGTAGAAATAAATGCTCATTACAGGGGATACCTTAAAAAACAGAAAGCAGATATTTTAGCTTTTAAAAGAGACGAAAACTTGCTTATTCCTGACGAAATTAATTATAATGACCTCTCAGGCCTCTCAAATGAGGTAAAAACTAAATTTAAACAAATAAAACCAAAAACTATGGGACAAGCGCTCAGAATAGACGGTATAACTCCGGCTGCTGTGTATATTTTGTTGTCACATGTAAAAAGAAAGTCTATTAAGCTTATAGCTTAATGGAAAAATTTTTAAAAAAATATCTACTCCTAAAAGATCAAAATGTTCCACGTGAAACATATATAGAATTTGAAAGCTTTGTTGGCATGTTGCAAAAAAGAAATGAAGAAATAAATATTATTAGCAAGGAAACTGCTAAAAATGAGGTAATAAGAGAACGTCATATAGTAGATTCAGCACAAATTATTGATTTTGTTGATTTAAATAGCAGTATAGTAACTGATATAGGTTCTGGTGGAGGAATGCCCGGTATAATCATATCAATTATGATAAAAAACTTAAAGAATTCACCAAAAGTTAATTTATATGAAAAAAGTCACCATAAAAGCTCTTTTCTTAGAAAAGTTTCTAGAGATTTAAAATTAAATACAGAGGTGATACAGCGAAATATTTTTGAGACACAAAATTTAGAGTCAGGTACGATAATGGCAAGAGCCTTTAAACCTTTGCCAATAGTCTTAGAATTAGTTTATAAAAATTTTAGTAATTACAAAAATTTAATTTTGTTCATGGGCAAAAATGGAGAAGAGATTTTAGAGGATACTTTAAAAATATGGGACTTCGATTTTGAAAAGAAAAAAAGCATTACAAGTCAGGATTCATTTTTGCTAAATATAAAAAATATTAAAAAAAAACCTAAAAATTAAAATGCAAATTATTTCTGTAATAAATCAAAAGGGTGGGGTTGGGAAAACAACAACTGTAATTAATCTTGCAGCAGGGTTGGCTCAACAAGAAAAAAAAGTTTTAGTAATTGATCTTGATCCACAGGGAAATGCCACCACAGGATTTGGCTTATCTAACTTAGAAAACTCTACTGGGACAATTTATGGTGTGCTGAATGGAACAAAGTCAATTTCAGAGGTAATTAGAAATACAGAGTTTAAAAATTTAGATATAATAACCTCGAATGTTGATTTATCAGGGCTTGAGGTTGAAACTGCTGACGATAATATGAGAGCCTTTATTTTAAAACGCGAATTAGCCTCTTATTTAAATGATTCTAGAGGGGTCTATGATTATATACTTATAGACTGTCCACCATCTTTAAGTCTGCTTACCGTTATGGCTTTAGTATCGTCTCACTCACTTGTGGTACCCTTGCAGACAGAATTCTTTGCTCTAGAAGGTTTAACTCAACTTATGAAAACTATAGAGAGAATAAAAGTTAACCTAAATCCAGAATTAAAAATTAGAGGAATTCTCTTGACCATGTATGACAAGAGAAACAAACTTTCAGCACAAGTTGAAAAAGAAGCTAGAGATTATTTTAAAGAAAAAGTTTATCTTACTATTATACCAAGAAATGTAAGACTGTCTGAAGCACCATCACATGGTATGCCAGTTTTGATTTATGATAAGTTATGTCCTGGAAGTAAATCATATTTTAGTTTTACAGATGAATTTATTAACCAAGAACAAATAGCAGGGAGTACAGCATAATGGATACAACCAAAATTAAAAAAGGATTGGGTAGAGGACTATCATCTCTAATAGGCGAAACAAAAACAGAAATTAATATTAATAGATTGTCTATAAGTGACCTCGTTAGTAATAAATTTCAACCAAGAAAAGTATTCGATGAAGATAATTTAAAAGATCTAACAAATTCAATAAAAGAAAGAGGCATAATTCAGCCAATTATTGTTAGAAAATCAAGTGATGAGAATTCAAAGTATGAAATAATTGCAGGAGAACGAAGATGGTTAGCTGCACAAAAAGCAGGACTGCACGAAGTTCCCGTAGTGATTACTGATGTTGATGATTTAAAGTCTTTAGAATTTGCTATTGTTGAAAATGTTCAAAGAAATGACCTAAATGCAATTGAAGAAGCCCGTGGTTATCAGCGCCTTATCGAAGAATTTTCATATGACCAAGAAAAAGTAGCTCAATTCATTGGGAAAAGTCGAAGCCATATAGCTAATTTTTTAAGATTATTAAGCTTACCAGAGGCCGTTTTAAAGCTAATCGAAACTAAAAAACTGTCTCCAGGTCATGCTAAAATCTTGGTAGGTATGAGCAATGCAGAATTTGTATCAAATAAGATAGTTGAAAAAAATCTATCAGTTAGACAAACAGAAAATTTTGTAAAGATCTTTAAAATAAAGAAACAATCATCTAGATCATCAAAAGATGTTAACTTAAAAAATCTTGAATATTCAATTACAGAAAAAATTGGATTAAATGTTCTAATTAAAAATAAAAAAAATAATTCGGGCTCTCTAATTTTTGAATATAAAGATTTAGATCAGTTAAATAAAATTATTGAAATTATTAAGTCTAATTACTAACTATTATTGTTTGATTAATAATGAAGTTATTTAGGATGTTAATTGAGCTTGGAGAATTTTTTTTAATTAAAAGTTCAGTGTCATTAATATCATATATTAGATTTTCAATATTTTTATAAGACCAGTTTTTAATTTGTATTTTAATAATTTCTTTATCCTTCCAAAAAATAGGAGGTTTAAAATTAGATATAACTTGATCAATATTTTTTTCATTTTCTATTTTTTTTATTAATTGTAAAAGTTTTTTGGATTTCATTAAGAAAGTTCTTATAATTATAATGCAGTCATCTAACGAATAGTTATTTTCATTTAAAATATTAATTGTTTTTTTTTTATTTTTAGCCAGACAGCTATCAATTAATTCTGAAACAGAATAGTTCTCTGCTAAATTTGTGAGTTTTAATAGATCTTTTGTGTTAATTCTTTTTTTGTTTGCTGAAAAACTCTTTATTTTTTCAAGTTCGGCCTGAAGATTTTGTCTATCTCCTCTGCATCTTTGAATAATTAAATTAATTGATTCCTGTGAAATAGCAATTTTGTTTATTCTAAAAAAACTATTTACTATGGCTGATAACGTTTGATTATTGTCTTCATAAAATGGTATGCATACCATTTCTCTTTCTTTCTCAAATAACGCTCTTAGTTTAGATTTTTTTTCAAGAATACCTGCGTTTAAAACTATTACTAAATCTTCTATTTTTTTCTCTAAAATTTCTTCAATTACATCTTTCATTTTATCGGTGACCCTACTGATTATAATTAATTTTTCTTTTTCAAAAAAAGAGTTTGATAAGATACTATTAAAAAAAGAGTCTTTATTTTGAAGTACTTCACTTTCTTCAAATAAATAAGTACTTTCAGAAAAACTCTTTTTAAATTGTTGTTCTATAACCTCTTTTTTAAAACCTTCGTTAGAACCATATAGTAAATAAAGGTTTTTTTTTTTTAGGTTAATTTTTACTAACTCAAAGGTTTTAATAATCATTATCTATAATTTCAAAAAAATAAAAATCTTTTGCGATATTTCATTAATTAAATTTATCTCAATATTTTCTTGATATTGAGATAGCTCGAATTTATTTTTATTATTATTATAGGTAAAATCTTCATTAAACTGCTTTTCTTTGACAAGCTTTCCGTCAATATTAAGTAACAAATTTACTACCAAAGTTACTCTTAGAGAAGAAGGGTCACCTTTTTTATCTTTTGAAATAGTTTCTAAAGTTTTTTTACTATCTAATATTAATTCATATCCTTCTTTTGTACTTTTTTTTTCCCCTAAATTGAGGAATGAAATAATTGATCTGTTTATTTTTTTATCTCCGCTTAACACCCAACTTTTTATTGGGTAATCTAGGTTATTTTTTTTTGAGTATATTGGCTGATAACCACAACCAAATAGAGACCCAACTAAAAGTATAATTAAAAAATTTTTTAGCATTATTTTACAATTAAGTTTATTAATTTATCTTTTATAAAGATAGTTTTAATAATATCTTTTCCACTTAAAAATTTTTCTAACTCTTTCGCTTTTTTTATTTTTTTAAGTAAATCTGCTTCTTCAATGCTTTTTTCTATTAAAATTATGCTTCTTTTTTTCCCATTTATTTGAACAACTATATTGTACTTTTTCTTTTGAAGGTATTTGAGGCTTATTTCTGGCCAAGAGTAATTGTTATTTTTTTTTATTTCACCCAAGCATTCGCTAGCTAGATGCGGTGTTACAGGTAGCATTATGGTTAGAATTTTTTCATAATTATTTAATAAGTTTTTATAGACATTTTTTTCTTCTGATACTTTATTGAAAAAACTATAAATTTCGTGTAAATTTGCAATAATAACATTATAGCTAAATTTATTTAAACTTATATTAATTTTATTTAGCATTTGATTGGTAAACTCTTCAATTGCTTCATTAAAATTTTGTTTCTGTCTCTGCTCAGACTCTTCAATTTTAAGGGTTAACTTTTTATGTAGTATCCAGAATTTTTGTATAAATTTGTATGAAGCAAGCATTCCTTGGTCAGACCACTGAACATCTTTCTCTGGCGGACTGTCAGATAAGATAAATAGTCTAACAGCATCTGCGCCATAATTTTTTATCATCTGCTCCGGGTCAATAGTATTTCTTTTTGATTTAGACATCGACTCTGAAGGACCAACAAGAATTTTTTCAGATTTATTTTCTTTGTTAAAATAATCTCTTCCATTATCTGAAATAACTTCATCAGGACTTAACCATTTATTATCTTTGTCTTTATAGGTCTCATGACAAACCATTCCTTGAGTAAATAAACTTTTGAAAGGTTCTTTAAATTTAATTTTATCAACTTTATAATCTAACGCTCTTGTAAAAAATCTTGAATATAAAAGATGCAAAATAGCATGTTCAACACCTCCTATATATTGATCTACAGGCATCCAATAGTTAGCTTCATCTATGTCAAAACCATTCATCTTGTTCTTTGGCGAACAAAACCTTAAAAAATACCAGGAAGAATCAACAAAAGTGTCAAGAGTATCGGTTTCCAACAAACACTCTTCATCGTTAATAATGATTTTTTTCCAATCTTCATGGTGATCTAAAGGGTTACCATTTGTACTAAGGTTAATTTTCTCAGGGAGTTTTATTGGAAGTTTTTCAAGAGGAACTTTCACAACTTCATTATTTTTTTTATAGGCAATTGGAATAGGGCATCCCCAATATCTTTGTCTAGATATTCCCCAATCTTTTAACCTAAAATTAATCTTTTTTTTACCAATTTTTCTTTCTTCTATTATTTTAATAGCCTCTGCAATTGACTGATCTGGTGCTTTTAAACCATCCAAAAATTTAGAGTTAAATATAATTCCTGGACCTGTATAAGCTACTTTTGAAACAATAAAGTTATCACTTTCTCCAAACGGCTTTACAACTGGAACGACGTCCAAATTGTATTTTAAGGCAAAATCTAAATCTCTTTGGTCATGCGCAGGACACCCAAATATAGCTCCAAAGCCATAATCCATTAATACAAAGTTCGCAAAATAAACAGGAACTTTTTGATTTTTATTAAGTGGATTGATGGCAACTAAATTAGTTTTAAATCCAATTTTTTCAGCTTGTGCAATAGATTCTTCAGTTGTGCCTGTCTTTGAACATTTATTTTTAAATTTTATAAATTCTTTATTATTTTCATACAATTTTGATATTGGGTGATCTACAGATACAGCTAAAAATGAAAACCCAAATAAAGTATCCGGCCTTGTAGTAAAGCAACTAACACTTTTTACTTCTGAATTACCTTCAATTTCAAAATCTATTTCACAACCAAAAGATTTACCAATCCAGTTCTTTTGCATAATTTTTACTTTGTTTGGCCATTCATCAAGTTGATTAAGACCCTCGAGAAGATCATTTGAAAATTTAGATATATTAAAAAACCATTGAGTAAGTTTTTTTCTCTCTACAGTGGCGCCTGATCTCCAACCCTTTCCCTCTATAACCTGTTCATTTGCAAGAACAGTTTCATCAATTGGGTCCCAATTTACATAATTCTCCTTTCTATAAACCAAACCTTTGTCATAAAGTTCTAAAAAAAACTGCTGTTGATGTTTGTAATAATCTGGAGAGCAAGTGGATATTTCTCTATCCCAATCAATTGAAAGACCTAGCTTTTTAAGCTGGTTTTTCATTATGGAAATATTTTCTTCTGTCCACTCTTTTGGATTTAAATTATTTTGACGTGCAGCGTTTTCTGCTGGCAATCCAAAAGAGTCCCAACCCATTGGATGAAGTACATTGAATCCTTGAAGAGATTTATATCGAGCAAGAACATCTCCGATAGTATAATTTCTTACATGACCCATATGAATTTTTCCAGATGGATAAGGAAACATTTCCAAACAATAAAATTTTTTTTTATTTTTTATTATTTCAGCTTTGAACGTTTTATTTTTAAGCCAATAATCTTGCCATTTTTGCTCAACAATCTTAAAATTGTATCTATCTGATTCCATTTATAAGTAGTTTTAAATATTAAATACTAAATTAAAGAGACTTAATATTTATTTTTTCTTTTTCTTAGTTTTCTTCTTAGATCTATTATCTGGTATTCGGTATGTACCCATTTTTTTTTTTGTTTGTGTAAGATCGGATTGTTTTATTTGTGCTGCTTTTTTTAAAATGGCTAATCTAATCTCTTGATTTAAGCTATTTTCAATCTTACTTACATTGCAATTACTTAAAGATTGGTCACAAACTTTTTTGTGAATAATTACATTAAGAGCGTCTGATCTAAGCTCATTAGAAAGAAAGCGAATTGTAATCTTTAACTGTTCATCTGAACTTCCATCACTAAACCAATCTGTAACGATAATACCACCCGCATAATCAACATTACTTAATGGAGCAAAACTTAACTTATCAATACTTGCTCTCCATAGAGGGTTTGAAGAGGCAAACATAAATTCTCCACCTCCCTTGTTACCAAGATTGCCAAGTCTAAATCCTTTTCCAGATTCCATATTTTTTTGAATTCTTTCATTAGCATTTGTTGGGTTTTTTCTAGCGTCAGAATACTTATACAGTCCACAAGAATTTGTAAATCCAGCCAGCAGAATTAGGAAAAACAGTGTTTTAATGGAGAATGTTTTATACATATAAAAATAGTTTATAATAAGTTCTAATACTTGTTATTTAGAATAATACCACAAAAGTTGTCATTTAAAGTGTGATAATTAAGTCACAAAAATAAGAAATAATCATATTAAAACATTTTTAAGAACTATTTTTGATAAAACAAGATAATTTACAAATAATTCATATATGAAAATAAATAATAACAAAGGAGAAATTATGAATAAATTTACTAAAGTAGGTCTTACTGCTTTAGCGGGTTCATTAGTTGCAGTCTCAGCGCAAGCTGTAGAAATGACAGCTAGTGGAAGTGCTAAACTGACTTACATGAGCAAACACACATCTGAGACTGTTGGAAACCCCTTCGGAATGAACTCGTCTGTTTCATTTTCAGGAACAGGTGAAGTTAACGGTTATGCAACAACTTTACTAGTTACTGCTGCTGATCAATTTAGTGGAATGTCTTCTGCTTCATTATCGGTTGACTTTGGTGACATGGGTAAAGTTACTTTTGATCAAGGTGTTGGTGCTGGTGGTATATCTACTATCGACGATAAAACTCCGACTGCCAATGAAGAAGTATGGGACGGACTTGATGCTGTTACAGGAACTGCAAACGGTTTAGTTGGTGGTGGTAACGGTGGAGTTTGGGTTTACGCAAACTCATACGCTGATTACAATTTATCAGTACAACTATCAAAAGGTAACAGAGTAAGTAGCTCTGACGATGCAGTTAGTGGTGGTCATTCTGGATCTTCTTGGGATTTCGCATTAACATCTGATTCTTTAATGGATGGCGTATCTGCTGGTATTGGTCTTGGTCAACTTGCTAATGGTGACCAATCTATAACTACTAGTGATGACACTGATAAACACTCAGTAATATTTGCTAACTATTCAGTTGGAATGGCTACAGTTGGTTATTCAGTTGCAAAAGTTGACAAAGGTATTACTGGAAAATCTAGTGAAGTAGCTCATGCATTTGGTGTGTCTGTGAACATAAACGATAATCTATCACTATCTTATGGTGAAAGAGAAGTTGAGTATGAACATGACGATGCAAGTAATGTAACTGAAGATATTTCAGGTTTTGCAATCGCATACACTATGGGATCTGCTAAACTTTCATTCCAATTGAATGAAACTGATAACAACGGTGGAACTGCAGCGGTTAAAGATGAAAACACTGAAATCGCTCTATCATTATCGTTCTAATTAGAACTAAATTATATAAAAAGCCCCAATTTATTGGGGCTTTTTTTTTATCTAAACTAAGCTGAAAAGATAATCAAGGTATGGTGAAAATTTTTTATAAGATTCAACTGAACTATTATAAATTGGACTTCTAGCTTGAGCCAAACTCACTGTTTTGATTGGATTTTTATTTTTATTAAAGCTTAAACATTGTTCTTCCCAATCTAAATCACAATAGTTAATTATTCTTTTAATTTGAGTATCTTTGTCTTTAATTAAAGATTCATAAGGAACCTCTAAAAAACCATTTGGAAAAATTTCATTCCAAAATTTCATTAAGTCAGAATATAAATTATAGTAAGTTCCGAGATCCTTTTCATCGTAACAAAAGTTTAAATTTCCCTCAAAAATGTTTTTATATAATGATAAGCAGTTATCTTTTGGCATTCTAGAACAATGAATAATCTTTGAAGACGGGAAGAAAAGTTTGATTAAGCCAATCCATCTAAAATTTAAAGGAGCTTTGTCAGTTATAAATCTTTGTTTAATTTGATAATTTTTTATATAAGAAAAGTATTTATCAGAAATTAGATTATTTGATGAATAATCGTTTAGATTTGCTAATAATTTATTCATTGATAATTCTAAATTCTCAATAAATTCATCTGAAATAATTTTGGATAAATAAGGTAATTCTCCAGAACCATAAACTTGAGAGTGAGAGCTTATAATTTGCTCTGTCAGAGTAGTACCAGACCGAGGCATACCTAAGATAAAGATTATATTTTGATTATTTTGGTTATTTTTTGAAACATTTGTTGGATCAATTTTTGAAAATACTTTTTTAATATCATTAAATAATTTAATCTCTAGTTCTATTTTAAAAGTAGATGATTTTTTTTTTAGATTATTGCCAAGTTTTAAATTTTCATAGCTTTTGGTAATATTATCAATATCTTCGTAAGCTTTTGCTATAGAAAAATGTAAATTATACTTTTGTGCGTTGCTTAATTCTAAATCTTTTAGTTTTAATTCCATGACAGATAAATGCTGATCGTTAGGCTCATACTTTTTAGACTTGCTAATCAATAAATCTGCCGTAGTAAATTTTGGATCAATTTTTAGACTTTTATTGGCATACTCTATGGATAACTCAAAATTACCTAAAGACTGATAGTTCATTGCCAAAAGATAAAGGACCACCGGTTGTTTATTATTAATCTTTAAGGCCTTCAAATAAAGTTCATTGGAATCATGAAATAGATTTAAATCCCTTTTTAGGTTACCGTAATTAACATAGGCATTAAGATAATCAGGTTTTTTGTCAATTATTTTACAAAATAATTCTTCTGCACGATTGAAATTAAAAAGATTTTTCTCAGAATTTGCTAAATTATTCATAATTGAAATATTGGTAGGATCCATTTTTTGGGCTTTTTGAAACACATCTCTTGCTAAATTATATTTTCCAGTATTCATGTATGCCGATCCTAACAGGTTGTACAAAACTACATATTCTGGAAATTTTTTGATATTTTTTTTACAATGAGTTATAAGCAAATTATAATCACCCATATTAAATAAATTCATTAATTTTGGTAGAATTATTTTTACTTGTTCATTTTTATTGTTGTTCATTAAAATTTTTTTTGTAATTTATAATTTGTTTCGAATAAAGAAATAGATGCAAAACCATAAGCTTTTGTTATTTTTAATTTAGACATATTTTTTTTATTTATTCCCCCCAGTGCAATTATCTTTAAAGTGGTCTGATTAGCAAGATTATTAAATTTGACACAACCTAAAAATTTTTTATCTTTATTATTTTTGAATATAGATGATAAGAATAATAATTTTACACCCTGTTTTTCTTTTATTTTAATCTCTTTAATTGAATGAGCCGATCCAATCTTAAGAAATTTCTTATTTTGTTTTATATTATTCATATTTAAGGATTTATTAAATGAAGGTATATAAACACCATCTAAGTTGAGACTTCTTGCTAAGTTTATATTATTTGAGAGATAAAATTTTTTACCATATTTTCTGCAAAAATTTCTAATTTCTTCAATTGATCCTTTGCTATATCCATTGGAATAATTTCTATAAATAATTGCAATATCATTATTTAAATTTTTGATATGGTCTTTATTAAATGTTTTTATAAAAGTAAAAAACCTAGGTAAAGTGTTATGCATAATAGTGTAGATAGTTTAATTGCAATAAAAGAAGAATTACAATTAAAAATATTAGATAATAATAAAAAGACTAAAATACCAGAAATAATTGCTGTAAGCAAAACGTTCAAAATGAATGATATTTTACCACTAATAAATTATGGACATCTACATTTTGGTGAAAATAAGGTCCAAGAGGCCCTAGAAAAATGGATAGATATAAAGACTGACTTTGAACATTTGAAACTTCATATGTTGGGAAAGCTTCAAACAAATAAAGTGAAATATGCTGTTTCTTTATTTGATTACATACATTCCTTAGATAATCTAAAATTAGCAAAAAAAATTTCTGAAGAGCAAAATAAACAAAATAAGAACTTAAAGTTATTTATTCAAGTAAACATAGGAAATGAAGAGCAGAAATCTGGGATAAACAAGGAGGATATATTTGATTTTTATAATCAATGCCAAAATTTAAATTTAGATATAGTTGGTACAATGTGTATTCCCCCTAAGAACACATCCTTGATAAATTATTTTTTAGAAATGAATAAAATCAATGTTAAGTTGAACTTGCCAGATTTAAGTATGGGGATGTCAGATGATTATTTAGATGCTGCACAAAATCATTCAACATTTCTTAGAATAGGATCTAAAATCTTCGGCACAAGAAGCTAACCAATTTTAATTATAGTTTTTTGATTAATTAATTTTAGAAGAACTTCAAAATCTTTCTTTTTAAGAGCAATGCATCCTGCGGTAGGTTTATAATCATCAGTTAAGTGTATAAAAATGGCACTTCCTTTAAATGGGATTTTTTTATCATTATGATTAATTGTTATTAAGTAATCATATTTACAATCTTTCCTATAAAAGTTTTCTTTATTTTTTTTATTAAAGACCAAAATCTCATGATTATACATTGCATTTTCTGAATCATCACACCAAGAAATATTTTTTGTAATTATTTTTTTTTTAATTTTACATTTGGGGATACCAACTCTATCTTTTCTAAAATATAATTTTTTTAGTTTAAAAAGACCTTTTGGTGTTGTGTAATCTCCCTCTTTTTTATTAGAATTTAAACCATTTTTTCCAATACAGCATTTAAGGTAAAAATCATCAATTATAAGGGTGTTTTTATCTTTTACATGGATTATCATAGATTACATTAAACATGATTAAACAAAATATTTTTATTATTAATTTTAATTTATTATATGAAATCTTAGATGAGATTAAAGAAAATTTATATTTTAAAATTATAAAATATGAAAGTGAAGATGATTTTATTAAAGATCATGATTTAAAAGAAAAAAATACTCTAATAATTTCAAAATCTAGTCAAAAATTACTATTAAATAAAAATTTAACTGAAAAAAATTTGTTAATTCTTAATAGCTTGCCCTTATCACTTATTAAGCTGGTTGAATTAATTAACATTCAATCAATTAAATTAAGATTCAATCAACAATCTAAAATTAATATTAAAGGTTATGAGCTTAATTTAAACTCTAAATTTTTTTCTAAAGGCGATCTTGCTTTAAAATTAACTGAAAAAGAAATTGAAATTATTTTATATCTAGAAAAAAGCAAAACAAAAAATACTGTCCAAGAACTTCAAAAAAATATTTGGGGTTATTCACCTAATATGGAAACTCATACTGTTGAGACACATATCTATAGACTTCGAAAAAAATTAAGTAATAAATTTAGTGATGAAAAATTCATTCTAAGCCAACAAAATGGCTATTTTATAAGCTAAATTAAGGATTGATTTATAATCTAGCTCCAACATTTTGGATTATCTTTGATGACATTTCGGTACCTTTCTCAAGACTCTTTTTTGTTGAAAAACCATTTATATGTCCATGTAGGAAACCTGCAGCAAATAAATCTCCAGCCCCAGTCAGATCAACAATATTTAATTTTTTTTTGCTCTGACATTCAACTACCTCATTATTTATTATTGCAACGCTTCCTTTTTCTCCTCGTGTTACGATTAGAATTTTTCCCAACTGTTTTCCAAATGTGACAACTTCTTCAAAATTTTTGGAACTAATTAAGGATTTAATTTCTTGTTCATTTGCAAAAATAATATCAAGTCTATTTTTGACCAGGTCTAAAAAATTATCCTTATGTCTTTCCACACAAAATTGATCTGACAAAGACATTGCTTTTCTACTCGACAGTTGCATTGCTTTGTCAAATGCAGATTTGGGCTCACCTTCATCCCATAGGTATCCCTCAAGAAATATCATTTTACTTTCTTTTATAGCCTTTTCATCAATATCTTTTTCACTAATTTTACCTGCTACACCTAAAAATGTTATCATAGTTCTTTCTGCATCAGGTGTAATCAAAATCAAGCATGTTCCAGTTGGGGAAGCCTCTTCTTTTTTTGTATAAAAATATTGAACTTTTTCTTTAATTAAACCTTCTTCATATTTTGTGCCCAAATCGTCAGCATTAATTTTGCCAATAAATCCAACATCATTACCTAATTGAGATAATCCAACTATAGAATTTGCAACAGATCCGCCAGAGACCGTCTCTTCAATTTTTAGAGTGGATAAAAGTTTTTTAAATTCTTTTTCATCAACCAGCTTCATGGTGCTTTTTGTTAAGTTGTTTTTAAATAAATATTGATCATTTACCTTGCATATAACATCAACAATAGCATTTCCTATTCCTAGTATTTTCATATTAAGCTTTTTTTACTTTTACTGGATTTTTTCTATTAGGATAACAAGTCATACAAATTTTACAAGTCAAACCATAACACTCTCTAGCCTTACAGAACTCTCTACCATAATAAATTATTTGTAAATGTAGTTTACTCCAAGTATTTTTAGGAAATAATTTTTTTAAATCATTTTCCGTTTGAATAACATTTTTACCTTTTGTTAATCCCCATCTTTGAGCTAGTCTGTGTATATGAGTGTCGACAGCAAAAGCAGGGATGCCGAAACCTTGAGACATAACAACGCTCGCTGTTTTATGGCCTACACCTGGAAGCTTTTCTAGTTCCTCAAAAGTTTTGGGGACATTACCACCATGTTTTTTTAGGATTTGTTTTGACATCAAATAAATACTTTTAGCTTTTACTCTAAAAATACCTATGCTCTTAATTAATTTTTCAATTCTTTTTTTTCCCAGTTTTACAAAGTGTTCAGGTTTATAATATTTTGGGTATATATTTTTAGTTACATTATTAACATTTAGATCGGTACATTGTGCTGATAAAAGAACTGATGTTAAAAGAGTGAATTTATTTCTATGAGTTAGAGGAATAGGGGTTCTTGGATAAATTTTATTTAAAATTTTAAGTATTTTTTTTGCTTTTTCCTTTTCATGCATTTTTAAAAATTCAACAAATCTCTCATTGAATAAAATCCGGGCTTTTTATTCATAAGCCATTTTGCAGCAGTTAAGGCACCGTCTGAGTATAAAGCTCTATCAAATGCTTCATGATTTAATTTTATTATTTCCTTACCACTGGAAAAAGTTACCTCATGTTCTCCAATAACCTCACCTTTTCTTATTGAGTTAAAATTAATTTTTTTCCCATATGGAAAAAAACTTTTATTTAAAAATTTTCTACCAATTAAACTATAAAGATTTTTATTTTTTCCATCAGCGATACCTTTTCCAAGCATTAAGGCAGTTCCTGAAGGATAATCTTTTTTATGCTTATGATGAACCTCAAATATCTTGCTTAAATATTCCTCATTAAGAGATTTTGAGGCTATCTCAGTTAAATACATTAGTAAATTAACACCTAAGCTCATATTACCAGCTTTTAATATAGGAATTTTTTTTGAATATTTTTTAATTAAATCCTCCTCTTTTTGAGAAAAACCAGTTGTTCCAATAACTACTCTTTTTTTAAGTTTTGATGCAATTTTAAGAATATCAAGAGTACATTTGGGAATTGTAAAATCCACTATGATATCAGCTTCTTTAAAAGCTGCTTCTGTATTTAAATCAAGGCTAATACCAGCTATCTTTTTAGTGATAGGTTTGTTTTCTGTAAGAGTTACTAGTTTAAAGTTTTTATTAGACTTTGAAGACTTAATAAGTTGTTGACCCATTCTTCCAAGACATCCAGAAATTGCTAAATTAATTTTTTTCATCTAGGAAAATATTAACCTTTTTTGGTTAATTAGTCTTTTAGTTTTTCCAAAAACTTTTGGCTTTTTGGAAAAATTTTTTAATACTTGGGTTTGATTTCTCATTTTCAATTTCTCTAAATTTTTCAAGTAGTACTTTCTGCTCTTTATTTAATGAAATAGGAACCTCAGTGTTAACTTGAACATAAAGATCACCATTTCCACTACCCCTTATGTAAGGCATTCCCTTACCTCTTAGTCTAAATTGTTTACCATTTTGAGTCCCATCTGGTATTTTAATTTTTGCTCTTCCGCCGTCGATTGTTGGTATCTCGATTGTTGTGCCTAGTGCAGCATCAGCAATAGAAATAGGAAATTCAAAAAATAAATTTTCGTCTGACCTTTTAAAAAGATCATGCGAATGAACATTAATAAATAGATATAAGTCTCCACTAGCTCCACCTTTAGTTCCAGCCTCACCCTTACCAGCTAACCTTATTCTTGTTCCATCATCTACACCCTTTGGTATTGTTACTGATATTTTTTTTGAAGTTTGTTTGTTACCTTGACCGTTGCAATCTGTACATGGGTTTGTAATTTCTTCTCCACTTCCAGCACACTGAGGACAGGTTTGTTGAACAGTAAAAAAACCTTGGTTAGACCTAACTTTTCCATTTCCTCCACAAACCGTACATTTATCAGGAGAAGAGCCTGGTTTAGACCCATTACCTTTGCAGGTACTACATTTTTCTGTGGTTGAAAATTTTATATCTTGCTTTTTTCCTTCATAAGCCTCTTCGAGCGTAATTGATAGATCATATCTTAAATCAGATCCCCTGTTGTTGGAACTTCTTCTTCCTCCAGACCTTCCACCACCACCAAAATCACCAAAAAAATCTTCAAAAATGTCTGAAAAATCAGCCCCACCAAAACCACCACTCTGTCTTCCACCACCACCTTCAAAAGCAGCGTGACCAAAGTTATCATAGTTTTGTTTTTTTTCTTGATCAGAAAGAACACCGTATGCTTCACCAGCTTCCTTAAATTTGTCTTCAGATGCTTTGTCGCCAGGGTTTTTATCAGGGTGATGTTTTACTGCTAGTTTCCTATACGCAGATTTTAATTCTTCTGGGCTTGCGTTTTTACTAACACCCAAGACATCATAAAAATCTCTTTTAGCCATAAGTTACTCTAAGATGATAGTTGTTTTAAGTCTTAAGCGCTTTTTTCTTTATCTTCTTTTTCTTTTACTTCTTCTTCTTCTTTTACTTCTTCTTCTTCTTTTACTTCTTCAAAGTCCGCATCAACTACATTATCGTCTTTTTTTCCCTCACCATTTTTACCATCACCTTTAGAAGAGTCATCTTTTTTCTCTTGGGATTTATAAATTGCCTCACCTAATTTCATAGAAGCTTGAACTAACATTTCTGTTTTTTTCTTAATATCTTCGATATCAGTCTTTTTAATGGCATCTTTTAAGGCAGTTGAAGCATCTTCTATTGCTTTCTTATCTGCATCTGAAACTTTAGCACCGTGTTCTTTTAGATTTTTTTCTGTTGAATGAATTAAAGTATCAGCTTGATTTCTTGCATCTACCGATTCTCTTTTCTTTTTATCCTCATCTTTGTTTACCTCTGCATCTTTAACCATTTTTTCAATTTCTTCGTCACTTAATCCACCTGAAGCTTGGATTTGAATTTTTTGTTCTTTTCCAGTTCCTTTATCTTTAGCAGAAACACTAACAATTCCATTTGCATCAATATCAAAAGTTACCTCAATTTGAGGCACTCCTCTTGCAGCTGGCGCAATACCAACTAATTCAAAATTTCCTAACATTTTATTGTCAGAGGCCATTTCCCTCTCACCTTGAAGAACTCTTATTGATACAGCAGGTTGATTATCATCTGCTGTTGAAAAAACCTGGCTCTTTTTTGTAGGGATTGTTGTATTTTTTTCAATTAATTTTGTTGAAACTCCACCTAGTGTTTCAATTCCAAGTGATAAAGGTGTTACGTCTAAAAGCAAAACATCTTTAACATCTCCTTGAAGTACGCCAGCTTGAATTGCAGCACCCATTGCAACAACTTCATCAGGGTTTACACTTTTATTAGGCTCTTTTCCAAAGAAGTTTTTAACTTCAGCTAAAACCCTTGGCATTCTTGTCATTCCACCAACCATTACAACTTCATCAATTTCATTTGCAGTAAGACCTGCGTCTTTAAGAGCAGTTTTACAAGGTGGCATTGTTCTTAAAATTAAGTCTTCAACTAGAGCTTCTAATTTTGCTCTAGTCATTTTTAAATTAATGTGTTTTGGCCCTGTTTTATCTGCAGTTATAAATGGTAAATTAACATCTGTTTGTTCAGCAGAAGAAAGTTCAATTTTTGCTTTTTCAGCAGCCTCTTTTAACCTTTGAAGAGCTAGCTTATCAGTTCTTAAATCTATACCGTTATCTTTTTTAAATTCTCCAATCAAATAATCAACAATCGTGTTATCAAAATCTTCACCACCTAAAAACGTATCACCATTAGTAGATTTAACCTCAAATACACCATCACCTAATTCAAGAATAGATACGTCAAAGGTTCCACCACCTAAATCATATACAGCAATTTTTTTATTTTCTTTTTTCTTATCTAAACCATACGCTAGAGAAGCAGCGGTTGGTTCGTTGATAATTCTTAAAACTTCTAGCCCTGCAATTTTACCAGCATCTTTTGTTGCTTGTCTTTGAGCATCATTAAAGTAAGCAGGAACTGTTATTACTGCTTTAGTTACTTCTTGTCCTAAATATTTTTCAGCAGTTTCTTTCATTTTTTGAAGAATAAAAGCAGAAATTTGAGAGGGAGAATATTTTTCACCTTTTGCTTCAATCCAAGCATCACCTTTTTCTGAATTAACAATTTTAAAAGGTGCTGCAGCAATATCTTTTTTTACAGTTGGGTCTTCAAAATTTCTTCCAATTAATCTTTTTACAGCAAATATAGTATTTTCAGGGTTAGTAACTGCTTGTCTTTTTGCAGGTTGTCCAACAAGTTTTTCCCCATCATCAGTAAAAGCAACAACCGAAGGAGTAGTTCTTGCACCTTCTGCATTTTCCAAAACTTTTGGCTGGCTACCCTCCATGATTGATACACATGAATTAGTTGTTCCTAAATCTATTCCTATGATTTTGCTCATAATTTTTAAATACTATCTTTCATATAGGTGCTAATTTTCAATCTACAAGTTCTTACAAATATTATTAATCACTTGAATCTTCTATATTTTCCTCACTTTTTTCTTCATCTTTATCAGTTTTTTTTGAAACACCAACCAATGCTGGTCTAAGCAACCTTTCTTTCATCATAAATCCTTTTTGAATTTCCTGAACAATTATACCAGGTTCGTTATGGTCATCATCGATTTCCATCATCGCCTGATGAAGGTTTGGATCAAGTTTTTTACCAATAGAATCAACAGGAGTAATTCCGTTTTTTAATAAAATAGAAATCATGTCCTTATTAATAACATCAAAGTGCCCTAGAGTTTTTTTTAGGGATTCTGTATTTTTTAATGATTCATCATTTTCTAAGATTTGCTTTGATCTCTCAAAATTATCAATTAAGTTTAAAATTTCTTTTGCAAAAGCAAAACCACCATAGCTAAAAGCATCCTCTCTTTCTTTTTCAAACCTTCTTCTTTGGTTTTCCATTTCAGCAAAAGCTCTAGCTACCTTATCTTCTAATTCTGTAATTTTTTCTTCAGGTGTATTTTGTTTAACTTCTTCATTTTTTTCTGCAGCACTTTGTTTAGACAATATATTTTGGTCATCAGAAATAGACTCATTTACTTGAGTGTCGCTAGTTTCAGGTTTATTTTGTTTAACTTCTTCATTTTTTTCTGCAGCACTTTGTCTAGAAAATATATTTTGGTCATCAGAAATAGACTCATTTACTTGAGTATCGCTAGTTTCAGGTTTATTTTTTTGATCTTTTGCCATTGCATCTTATATGGTATGAAAATTAAAAATTGCTAGATGTTTAAGAAAAAAATTATCAAAATATTGATTGGGACAAATAATAAAGGAAAATTAAAGGAAATTAGTGATTTATTGCCTAAAAACCTTGAAATTTATTCTCCCTCAGATTTTAAAATTAAAAGTCCAAAGGAAAATGGAAAAACTTTTGAAGAAAATTCTTTAATTAAAGCTAAATATTTTTCTAAGAAGTCAAAGATGACCTGCTTGTCAGATGATTCTGGGCTGGAGATAGATATTTTAAATCAAAAACCAGGTATTTATTCTGCAAGATGGGGAGGGAAAAAGGGAGACTTTGTTAAAGCAATGATTAGAGTTTTTAAAGAGTTATATAAAAAAGATAAAGATTGGAAAAATAAAAAAATCAAAGCAAGATTTGTATGTGCCTTAACCATTTATGGGGAAGGTGAAAAAAAAATAAGTTCTGTTGGTAAAGTTGAAGGATATATTTCACCTTCAATGAAAGGAAAAAATGGATTTGGTTATGATCCTATTTTTATACCAAAAAGCAAAAAAATTACATTCGGTGAAATGAAATCATTACAAAAATATAAAATAGATCACAGATTTAAAGCTTTTAAAAAGATTAAAATATTTTTTTAAATTTTTTATTTTCAGTTTTATAGAAATTAAGGACATGACTAATTTTATTATCTTTTATTTCAAAAATTCCAACTTTTCCTTTAAATAAAGTTTTTTTTGTAAACATTTTGCTGTCTATGATTAAATTATTTTGGAGTATCAAATAATAAACCAGACCAACCAAATCAAAACTTAAGAAAGAAAGTTGATTTGGATGTTGGTTAAATTTTTTAAAATATTCTGATGAGAAATTCTCATAATTTTTTTTATTAATAGAAGGAAAATAAAGTGGTTGTAAGCTTGTTTCATTTAAAAGCGATTCATCAAACCATTGATTAAGAGTTATAAAATATTTTTCTTTAGGAGAAATGTCTGTATATAGTAAAGATGTTGTAACGCTCTTTAGGCTCTCATCAAAATCTGCTATTATTAATGAGTCAAATTTTACACTTCCAAGTGTGTCTCTTTTTTTTAATTTTTCAATTAAACGATCTTTATTATTTTCATCTGAATTTTCTAGTCTCAATATTTCATCTTCAAGATTTTGCTTTCTTTTTTTATAATTTGTAATTTTTTCAATTTGATTTGTAAGTTTAGTAGGATCAGTTCCGTAGAAATAATTTTTAATTATTTTTATTTTAGAATTGGAAATCCCTTTTTCAATTTCATTTTTATAATCTATATCTGGTGTTAAAAAAATAGTTTTTTTTATTTCATTTAGTTTTATGAATTTCTTAATAGCTTTTAGTTGAGAGGTTGCATTTATACCTGCATTAATAATATTTTTTGAATTATTATTATTTTTATTTGTTAAAGATAAAAATGTTATCTCTTTTAATTCATCAAGATAAATTAAATTTTTATTAAATACTGGGCCAATTATTATTTTTACACCCAATTCATTAAGCTCTTTAGCTGATCTTAAAGTGGAGCTAGGATTTGATTCTGTATCTTTAGGAATAATTTCAATTGATAAATTATTAATTTTATTTACAGCAAGTCGAGTAGAATTGATTATGGATTGACCAACATCTGAATTTTTACCAGTTAATGGAATAAGTAGGCCAATTTTAATTTTTTCATTTGCAGATACACTTTTTGCAGCTATCAACAATATTAATATGAAGAGGAATATAATTTTAATAATTTTGTTCATTTTAATGTTATAATTATAATGATTGCAATTTAATGATTATTGAAAGCGAAAGCAAAAAAAATAAAGTTAAAAATGGATTATATATTGTTTCTACTCCGATAGGAAATTTAAGTGACATTACTTTAAGAGCCCTAGATATACTAAAAAAATCAAAATATATACTGTGTGAAGACACACGTATTTCAAAAATTTTATTAGACAGATATCAAGTTAAATCACAGCTAATTTCAAATCATAAATTTAATGAAAAAAAAAACTTATTAAAAATAATAGAAATTTTAAAATCAAATTGTATTGTGTCTCTCATTTCTGATGCTGGCACACCATCAGTTTCAGACCCTGGAGCAATACTAATAAATGAATGTTCTTTTAACAATATTGATGTTTTTCCAGTACCTGGTGCATCAGCTGTCTCATCAGCAGTCTCTATTAGTGGGTTTAGTGAAAAATATTTTTTTTATGGTTTTTTGCCTGAAAAAAATAATAAGCTAAAAGATGATTTTGAAAAACTAGCTAATTTAGATAGCTGTATTGTTTTTTTTATCTCACCCCGAAAATTCAATAAATCTGTAAAAACAATTAAGAATTATTTTTTTGGAAGAAAAATCTTGGTATGTAGAGAAATGACCAAGTATTATGAGGAATATATTAGAACTGGTATTGACAAGCTTGAGCCATTTGAATCTGATCCAAAAGGTGAGTTGACGATCGTTATTTCTGAAAAAGATAAGGAAAAAAACACATCGATAACTTTAAAAGAATCAGATAAAAAGAATATTCAAAAAATGATTAAAAAATTAACCATAAAAGATATTACTGATTTAATTAGTCAAAATTCAAATGTTCCAAAGAAAGAGATTTATAACTATTGTTTGAAATTAAAAAATGAAAAATAAATTTATCTTAATAATTTTGATATTTTTTGTTTTTACAGGATGTGTGGGGACAGGATCAAAGGGGATATTTGGCACTGGAGTTAGTGTTGCTTTAGACCCAAGGTCTTTAGGAACACAAATAGATGACTCCGTAATGCAAAAAAATTTATTAGGCAAATTAATATTGAGAGACAAGAGCTATTTGTTATCAATAAACACAAAAGTTCTTGATGGTAGAATTTTTTTAACAGGAAAAGTTCAAGACTCAGAAGAAAAACTTCAACTTACAAAATTAGCATGGGAAACCAAGGGAGTTAGATCTGTCAGAAACGACATTAAAGTTAAAGAAAAATTTAATTTTAAACAATCTACTAAAGATTTATTAATAACCTCACAGCTTCGTGCAGCCTTAATATTTAGTAAAAATATTAGAGCTACAAATTATCAAATAGATACATTCAAAAAAAAAGTATTTATTTATGGAATTGCTTTAACATCTGAAGAAAGAACAGAAGTAATAAAAGAAGCAAAGGAGGTACTTGATGTTGAGGATGTTATAGCAAGTATTATTCTGGTTGAAGACTTAAGAATTCAAAAAAACTAGTTTTTTTTATACTCTATTATATCAGAAGAATAAGCAGCAACAGATGCTAAATTAATAATTTCTGAGGTAGAGGATCTTAAAGGGGCTATTTCAATAGGCTGACCTAAACCAATCAGCAGGGGTCCAATAACTTTTGTTTCACCCAAAGTTTTAATCATTTTATAAGAAATGGCAGCACTATGTTGTCCAGGCATTATTAAAATATTTGCATTTCCAACTATATTTGAAAAAGGATAAAGTTCTTTATATTCTTCATTAAGAGCCACATCTGGCTGCATATCTCCATCAAAATCAAAATCTACATCTTTGTTTTTTAAAATTTCAACAGCTTTTTTAATATGTTTTGTTCTACTTGTTAGAGGTTGGCCAAAAGTTGAATGAGAAACAAAAGCAACTTTTGGAACAAAGCCAAATAATTTTACAACACGAGCAGAAGAAATTGCAATTTCCACAAGTTCTTCTGAGCTAGGATACTCATTAACACTTGTGTCTCCAACAAATATAGTTTTGCCTTTATAAACAACCATATTTAAACCAAACATTATCTCCCCTGGTCTTGGATCAACTACCTGTTTAATCTTATCCAAAGATGCTCCAAATCTTCTAGTATTTCCAGTAACAGCTCCATCTGCATCACCACAAGCCACCATACAAGATGCCCAAATAACACGATCATTTCTTACAAGCCTATCGCAGTCTCTTTCTAAAAGACCTTGCTCTCTTTGCATTTTTTTAAATAAATAGCTTACGTACTTTTCTCGCTTCTCTTTGTCTTGCGAATTTATTATCTCAATATCAAAATCATCACTGTAACCAATTTTATTTATTTGTTCTTTAATTTTTTCTTTTTTACCAACTAAAATCGGAATTCCTAATTTTGAATTTTTAAATGCTATTGCAGCTTTAAGAGTATTTTCATCTTCACCATCCGCAAAAACAATTCTTTTTTGATTTTTTTTAATGTAAGAATTAATACCCTGCATGATCGTAACAGATGGATTAAGCCTTTGTTTAAGTTGCTCTTTATAAATTTCAAAATCTTCTATATCTTTTCTTGCCACACCACTATCCATAGCAGCTTTTGCTACAGCTGCAGGAATTTCACTAATTAATCTTGGGTCAAAAATTGAAGGAATTATATAATCTTTTCCATATTTAGGACGATCTCCCCCCATTGCAGCCACAACTTCGTCTGGAACATCTTGTCTTGCTAGTTTTGCTATTGCATTCGCAGCAGCAACTTTCATTTCTTCATTTATTGTTTTAGCCCTAACATCTAGAGCTCCTCTAAAAATATATGGAAAACCAATTAAATTATTTACTTGATTAGGGTAGTCTGACCTACCAGTTGCAATAATTGCATCATCTCTAACTTCCATTATTTCTTCAGGTGTTATTTCTGGATCTGGGTTGGCACAAGCAAAAATTATTGGATTTTTAGCCATTGTTTTTACTAATTCTTTTTTTAATACTCCCTTAGCAGACAAACCCAAAAACATATCTGCTCCTTTAATAGCTTCTTCCAAAGTTCTTTTTTTTGTTTCAATTGCATGGATTGATTTCCATTGATCCATGCCTTCTGTTCTTCCTCTGTAAATTACTCCTTGCCTATCTAACATGATAATATTTTCATTTGGTACTCCACTATTTTTAAATAAATTAGTGCAAGCAATAGCAGAAGCACCAGCGCCGTTAACTACAACTTTAATATCTTTTATTGATTTACCACTTATGTCTAAAGCACTAATTAGCGCAGCAGTAGTAATTATTGCAGTCCCATGCTGATCATCGTGAAAAACAGGAATGTCTAAAATTTCTTTTAATTTTTCTTCAATAATAAAACAATCTGGTGCAGCTATATCTTCTAAATTGATACCACCAAAACTACAGGCAAAATTTTTAATACTATTAATAATTTCATTAGAGTCACTAGAATCAATTTCTAAATCAATTGAGTCAATGTCAGCAAATCTTTTAAACAAAACTGCTTTTCCTTCCATAACTGGTTTTGAGGCTAATGCGCCCAAGTTTCCCATCCCAAGGATTGCAGACCCATTGCTTATGACAGCAACTAAATTTCCTTTTGATGTATAGTCATAAGCTGCTTCAGGGTTTTTATAAATTGCATTAACAGGCGCGGCAACACCTGGAGAATAGGCTAAAGCTAAATCTCTCTTCGTTGTCATTGGCTTTGAAGAATTAATCTCAAGTTTCCCAGGTTTATTGTGACTGTGGAATTCTAAAGCTTCTTTATCAGTGTAATGTTCTATTTTAGTTTTTTTCATTTATGATAATTAGATATACAAATGGAGCTAATTTATGACTAATATGATTTATGAACCTTATTAAGTCAACAGGCACATTCAGTTTTTTTACCATGATCAGCAGATTATTAGGTTATGTAAGAGACATACTAATAGCAGTATTTCTTGGTACAGGACCTTTAGCTGATGCTTTCTTTGTAGCATTCAGAATTCCAAATACATTTAGAAGACTATTTTCAGAGGGAACATTTAATGCTGCATTTGTGCCTAGCTACTCATCTTTATTGAAACAAAAAAAAAAATTATAAAATTTTTTTAATAATATTTTTAATATAATTATTCTAGTATTATTTTTTTTATTATTTATTATATATGTATTATTGCCATTATTTGTATTTTTT
>Ga0114997_10000841_pt1 | contig 25604 bp, 25 predicted proteins | sample ArcticOcean_MG_C_2_FD_87045 | JGI IMG/M metagenome (GOLD analysis project Ga0114997, IMG submission 87045) | Marine microbial communities from western Arctic Ocean - ArcticOcean_MG_CB4_136 | ecosystem: Environmental > Aquatic > Marine > Oceanic | place: Arctic Ocean: Canada Basin | collected... | reverse complement strand
TGGATTGTTTTCGCCGATGATGGTTGGATTCATGGGAAACTTTCTTCCAGCGCGTGCTGCTGAAATACTGCGCCCATACCTTCTTTCAAAAAAATACCCCATCACTTTTTCGACAGCATTTGCTTCTATCGTCATGGAACGATTATTCGATATGATCATGCTGCTGCTAATTTTTATATGGGTTTTTTGGTTTCAGGCGGATATATTTTCTTCGGATATAAAATTTTCAGGATTGTCTATTCAGAAAATGGCAATTACATTTGGAGAGATTGGCTTATTTTGTGTCATTTTTTTATTAGTTTTTATTTATGTACTGATAAAACGTAAAAAGAATTTAATGGAACTAGTTAACTGGTTTACTAGTTTCATGAACAAAAAATGGAGTCATAGAATAATTAACCTCATTGAAGAATTTTCTGTCGGTTGCGATGTTGTTAAAAATTTTGGAACGCTAGTTAAAGTGAGCATTTATTCAATGCTTATTTGGATCGGGAATATTTTATATGTATATCCACTCTACTTTGCTTTTGGTTTAGAGAATAAGACAATTACTTCTCTCCTTATTCTTGCCGTAATGGTATCAATTTTAATTACTGTTGTCCCAACACCTGGTTTTCTAGGTTCATATAATGCTGGGGTCCTCATTGCATTGCATGAAATTATGGGTGAATCGGAAATTAAGTCAGTAGGCTTAGGAATGGTTGGATGGGCTTTAGGTTCTGGAGTGGTAATTATTGGAGGCCTTTGCTTTATTTTTTATGATCAAATGTCATTTAAAACCTTAATCAGAGCAAGTAAACAGAATGATGCTACTAAAGGGGAACTTTTATAGTAACCTAATTGCCTTAAAGGTTATATTTGGGTAGTGTATTTATGGATTAAAGTTATCATCCAAAAATGGTGAAAAATCAGTCAAAAGTTGTAGAAAATTTTAGCTGTTTTTGTAACTTTTTGAATATATTATGCCGATGTGGCGGAATTGGTAGACGCGCATGATTCAGGTTCATGTGAGGGCAACCTCGTGGAAGTTCGAGTCTTCTCTTCGGCACCAATTATAAGTCAAACCCTTAGCAAACATGCCTAGTTACGCTAGTCCCATCGTTTCCAATCGGGAAATGCCTATTAAACGTTTTCGGTTAGTATAGATCTATAAGGGGCAACATTGAAAATCTGTCTAACAATAAACTCATCGCCTTGGTCTGTGTTTAAAGGCGGTGGACAGCTTGCTGTTCATCGTTTAGCGTGTGCACTTTCTGCAAAGGGTCATCAGGTCCATGCTCTCTATTCAAAGTATCCTAACGAACAGTTTGATGTTGAGGTTCCGTATCATATTCATTGGGCAAAGCATCACAATTTTGCCACAGTCAACTTGAATATTTTTTCTTATCTAAAAGTATTGGGCCCCTTAGCAAAAAAAGAAAAATTTAATATTATCCACGGAAATGCAGAAGAGGCATATTTCATTGGGGAAATAGCGCGCGAAAATGGAGCAGCCTATATCTTTACTTCACATACACCTAATATCCCAGTTAATGGAATGCTCAAAGGAATAGTTAATCCGATTAAGTTTTTAAAGAGCATTAATACGTATCTCTTAAGACAGGCCATTATTGAGGCTGACCAGATTGTAGCTTTTAGCCAATTTTCTAGGCAACTTATTTTAAAAGGAGTGGGAAATACTTATACTAATAAAGTTAAAATAATTCCTCCAGGAGTAGAAAATTCATGGTTTAAGGTGGAGAGAAAACCGTCCTCCACTAAAAGAATTTTATTTTGGGGGCGGCTCGAAGATGAAAAAGGTTTGCCAGAAATTATTTATGCGATGAAAAAGGTTTCTAAAATATTTAAAGATATAACACTCACTTTAATTGGAGATGGTAGCCGACTAGAGCAATATAAAGCATCTGTGGCTAACTTTGGCTTGAAAGGTCAAGTAGAGTTTACTGGTTGGCTAAGTAATTGTGAAATTCAGAAACTAGTAGCGCAAAGTAATTTAGGTTTATTCCCTTCAAGAATCGAAAGCTTTGGATTGTCAGTGGTAGAAGCGATGGCAGCAGGCCTTCCTATTGTTACTGCAAGTGGTGGAGCTATCCCTGAAAATGTAAAAGATGGAGTAACTGGAATGCTTGTACCCATCAATAATACAGATGCTCTTACAAAGGCAATTATTTCTGCCCTAGAAAACCCTCAACGAGCTGAATCTTTAGCTAAGGCTGCAAAAATGGAGGTTCAGAAAAAATTCATCTGGGATAAAACCGCAGATAGTGTGATAAATCTTTATCAGTCGGCTCTCTAGATATATAAATCAATGGTATAAGCGCTCTTTCTTTAAGAAATCGAGTACAATATCCGTTAAGAATGAGAAAACTGGAACCTTCATAATGAACAAAATCTTAATTATGGAAAACAGAGCAAACGAAATTAAAACGATTCCCCCAATTGCATTGGCTCCAGCGATCGACTCAAGGCCATTGGGTAGAAGTTTTTTAAAGAAATGGATCAAAAAGGTACCCTATTTCCCAGCCATAGATTATTTACGGCGCAGAATATATGATTCGCCACTTTTTGATAGCTCAGTCCGTCCATTGGCACAAACTTTGGAAGAATGGCCGGGTGCATTATTAATAGATATTACCAATCGGTGTAATGCCAAATGTGTTTGGTGTCCGAATCCTGATCTTACTAATGTAGGTGCTATGGATATGAGTTTGTACCATAAGATAATAGATGATTATGGGTTAGGAGATGGAGGAGTTTTGACGTTTGGAACATTCGGCGAGCCATTAATGGACAAGCATATGAAAGAACGTATCGAATATCTAAAAAAATACCCAAAAATTCATAAGGTAGAAATTCTAACTAACGGATTCTTTCTAAATGACAATATCGTTCCCACAATTATAGAGCATGGAGTGGGGGTTGATATTAGTTTAGATGAACTCGATAAAAAGACATTTGAAGATGTCAAAAAAATGAGTTTTGATATTGTACGTGACAATATCGTGAATTTTCTTGAAGCCAATAGTAAGGCTATGAACCCAGTTCCGGTAAATATTCGTATCAAGACAATGAAGACGGTTGAAGAAACTCTAGAGCAAGAACTCTTTAAAATTATTTCTTCACATGATTGTTCTGTGGTACTGAACTCTATAGATGACAATATAATTTCTAACTGGGCGGGTAAACTCGACAAAGAAGCTTTTATTAAGGAATACAAAATTCCTTCAACTAATGAAACTCGATTCACGCATAAACGATTTAACCAAACTAATATTGCCCCTTGTACTCAATTATGGAAATGGATGGTTGTTTACTGGGATGGTAGTGTGGTGCTTTGTTGTGCCGATATGTTTTCTCAGTCTGTTATTGGGGATTTAAAGTCGAATTCTATTACCGAAGTATGGAATGGATCTTACATGAAAAATATGAGAGAACAGATGGTAAAACGAAAAAGATTTGAGGTCCCGATTTGCCAAGATTGTGATATTCATTTGAGCTGGCATAATTTAAATGAATATTATGATAGTAGCGGAAAATTTTTAAAAGATAAAAAGTTCATTATGGGATAGTTCTTAGCTATCCAAAAAAATAATGGATCAACCTCAATAAGCAGATTGTCATTAGTTCACAGTTTTTTTGTAAGACATATATGTTAGGTAATTCTCTTGTCTATTTCTGGATTTAAATTTTCACAACCTACCGAACTAGATATTTCAATTGTCATAGTAAGTTTCAATACCTGTGAGATTCTTTTAAACTGTTTAGAGTCTATCCAAAAGCATACAGAAAGAATTTCATATGAAGTGATAGTTGTGGATAACGCATCAGAAGATAAAACGATAGAGGCTGTCGCCAAACGTTTTCTGGGTGTTCAGGTGATTGCTAATGATGATAATCGAGGTTTTTCGGCAGCCAATAACCAGGGGATAGTATCATCCAAAGGTAAGAGGATTGCCTTCCTGAATCCAGATACTCTTCTGACGGAAAATAGTTTTCAAAAGATATTCGCCTACATGGAATCGCACCCAGAGTATTCAATTCTTGGGTCTGGGATTGTTGATGAGAATAACTTACCTTGTCCTATACGACTGTGGGAGGATACGCCGCAGGATGCAGTATTTAAAGTCCTTAATCTTTACAATCCTTCAAGTGAGCTAAAAAAAATGGGAGAGATGAAGGCGAAAGAAGCTCAGGTCATTTCTGGTTGTTGTTTTGTTGTGGATAGAGAATTGATCGAGTCGATTGGATTGATGGATGAAAATTACTTTTTATATAATGAAGAAGATGACCTTTGTAGAAGAGCTAGAAAACAAGGTAAAAAGATCTGTTTTTTTCCTGAAACGACAGTTCAACATATGCAAGGTCAAAGTACCCATCAGAATCGTTTTAGAGAAAAAGTTATTCTGAAAACGTATCAAAGTAATCTTTATTTTTATTCCAAATATTACTCTTATTTTTGGAATTTAGTTTTAAGGTTTCTTTACAAGGCATCTTTTTTTATTGGTTTGGTCCGCTCTGGACTTCGCCATCTTAAAAAATCTAATACAACCGAAGATTCTTTGTCTTTTAAGATGAAACTTCTTTTGATGAGTTCTAGGAATTTTTCTTTATAAAGCTATACAATTATTTTTTATCTAGAATCAATAAGATGAATTAAGACACACTTAGGATTTTTTAATTATTACCACGAGTTCCCCAATAGGCTAATAATACCCCATTTATGAATATAATTAAATTAGGGGAAAATCAAGAATCAAATTAACTAGGGGAGTTGTTTTTTCTTAGGATAATTTGAAGAATTTGTTTGTCGTAAATAAGTAGAGCTAGGTCAGTTAATCCATCGTCGTTAAAATCTTCCCCAACCATTGCTCTGGGCTTTGCCCCTACAGGATAGTTAAAGTGAGGGAAAATGAATGACCCGTCTCCTCGACCCTGAAGAATTGAAATAGAAGCATCCCCTCGATTAGTAACCGCAAGGTCTGGAATATTATCACCAGTAAATTCTCCTGGAACAATATACTCTGGACCTTTCTCTGCAGCAGCATCCTCTACAGAAGAGAAGCTGCTTTTACCGTTATTAATAAAAATTTGAATAGCATCATTCATATTACTGGAAGTAAGTAAATCATTTTTTCCGTCGCCGTTGATATCGTATTGAGTGATGAATGCTGATTGTTTTCCACCTTTGATTTTAATTGGAGATTTAAACGTACCATCCCCATTCCCGTGAAATATGCCTATAAAGTTCACCTGTGGAGCATTAAAAGCAATTGCTATATCCAGGTTATTATCATTATTGAAATTCCCAACGGCCATATAAGCAGGCGTGCCGGAAGCTTTATAAATTTCACCTGTTTTAAAATTACCATCACCTACCCCAAGCAAAATAACCAATTTATTAAACCGGAGAGTGACAGCTAAGTCTAGTTTGTCATCGTTATTAAAATCTCCAACTGCTATAGCAATAGGAAGCCGCCCGACTTTTATATTGGATTTTTGTTTAAAGAGGCCGTCTTTTTGCCCAAGAATGATTGATATGTCACCGTCGCCATAATTGCTGATAGCGATATCTTCAACATTGTCTCCATTAAAATCACCTGTTTCCATTGCTAATGGTTCGCGTCCAGTGTTCATAGTCAATGGGGTTTTAAAGGTACCGTCACCAAGTCCTTCGAAGTAACTTAAGGTGTGACTTGCAGAATTAGATACAATAATATCAGGGAAGCCATCGTGATTCATATCACGAGCTTTTATTTCGTCAGGCTTTTTCCCGACTTTATATGATACTGGTAGAGAAAATAAATCGGGTGCTGGTTCACTTTGCACACACGCGAATAAAAAAAATACCAGCAAAACTCTCAAAAGTTTCATGGTTGAAAAATAGGATTTTTTTTTGAGAGAATTCATTTGGGTGGTCAATAATTCTAGCATGAATTATTTATACCTTATGCCTTGTGGAGAGTAAAGAATAGTCGTGGCATTTATGAAACTTGACACTTGAGGGCCTAGTGTTAAAATTTTCTGAAAATTTATAAGTATCCGAGTCTATATCGTATGATCTCCCTAAATAATTTAGTTAAGGTGATTTTCTTTTTTCTCTTCACGCTTCCATTCTTAGGATGCCAGATTATAAAAAATTTGGATATTTTGCCATCCAAAGAGAGGGGTGTTTATCATACGGTTCAAAAAGGACAAACATTATATTATATTGCCCGTACTTATGATATTGATGTCAATAGAATAAAGCGTATTAATGGCATTTATAATCCTCTTCGACTTCAAGTGGGGACTCGGTTATGGATTCCAGAAGCAAGGCAAGTTTTAGAAGTATATTCAAAAAAAAATCAGAAAATTCTACCAAAAAAAAGAGGAGCGAAGAGGGAGAAATGGGAAAATAAAGTTAAGTTAAATGAAAATGCCAAAGCTATAAAAGGGCTTTTAATCTGGCCAATAAAGGGGCAATTAACATCTAGGTTTGGCAATCGAAATGGACGTCACCATGATGGAATTGATATTGGGGCCAGAAAGGGCGCTCCTATAGTTTCTGCTGCTGATGGTAAAGTCATGTTTAGCGGATGGGGTCCGACTGGCTACGGGCTTATGGTTATTATCAAGCATAAAAATAATCTAACAACAGTTTATGCCCATAATTCACATATTCATGTACATAAAAATCAAGTAGTAAAGCAGCGACAAAAAATAGCATCGGTTGGAAGTACAGGACGGTCTACGGGGCCGCATCTTCACTTTGAAGTGAGAAATGACTCTCATGCGTATAACCCATTACAATACCTTCCAAAACAATAGATTATTAGATGTATTTATTTATTGATACCTCACTCTAGGATGAGTTTTTATTCACTGGGAGTTAAGGTTAGTCAAATAGTTGCTTTGCAGGTAATGTATCCTATACACTTTAATAAATTTTTTTCGTTACTAAAATACAATGTAGGTTACTGAGACCTTGAAAGGCAAAATATGGAAGCATTAAAATCGATTATCCGTGACATCCCCGACTTTCCTAAGAAAGATATTATTTTTAAAGATATTACTCCATTACTTTCTGATCCTATTTCCTTTCAAAAAGTTATTGATGCTTTGAAGACGAGGTATAAGGATAAAAAAATTGATCAGGTTGTGGGAGTCGAGGCACGCGGGTTTATTTTTGCTTCCGCATTGGCTTATGCATTAGGTAGTGGGTTTGTTATGATTCGAAAACCAGGAAAACTCCCGCACAAAACTTATCAGGAAACATATAGCCTGGAGTATGGCGAAGACTGTGTAGAGATTCACCAAGACGCGTTCGAAAATGGACAGCGTATTCTCATTGTGGATGACGTGCTTGCAACAGGCGGTACTCTGGCTGCTTGTGTCAGTCTTGTGAAAAAAAATTTTCAAGTTAACTTGGTAGAAGTTGGTTTTCTCATTGAGCTCGATTTTTTAAACGGGCGCCATAAACTGGAAAACATACCAATTCATTCGGTGATGCATTATTAATGAATAGATTTGGGCTGTAATAAGTATATCCCTAGCGACAAAGTTAATCTGTCTGGTCTTCAATTTTTCTTATATAAATTTTTTGCGATAAGACATGAATTAGTTGTTTCGTATCTTCTAGATAGTCGGGGGAAATCATTAGCTCGATAATGTTTTTTGAGGAATCAATAGTTCTTACAACGGCAAGATTATCGTATCCTTCAAATATGCTAACAATGTATGCGATTTCTTTTTTGTCTACTTCGAACAACCATTGAATTGAATCGGTTTGATTCATGGATTGGATCCTTCGATTTATTTAAGCATTACCATGACAATTGAAACAGCAGCTGGAGTAATTCCTGAAATACGAGAAGCCTGACCTAGTGTGGTAGGGCGTATTTTTTCAAGTTTTTGTATAACCTCACAAGATAGACCGGGTATGCCTTCGTATTGGAAGTTTGTGGGTATTCTATAGTTTTCTAATTTTTTTTGTTTAGCCACCACTTGATTTTGCCTTTGAATGAATCCTTCGTATTTAATTTGAATTTCTACCTGTTCTCCGGCCAGCTTTGATACCGAGGCTCCATTGAATGTTTTTATAATTTGATCGTAAGTTATTTCAGGACGCTTTAACAATCCTGCGAGTGTGGTAGGAGTTTTGAAGCTCGTAATCCCCAGTTTGGAAACGAGACCCTTTCCTTTATCATTGGGTACAACTTTGGTTGTATTAAGCCGCTTAATTTCTTTTTCTACCGAATCTTTTTTCAAAAGGCATAAGTTGTAAGTTTTATTTGAAATTAGACCGAGCGCATGTCCTTTTCCCATAAGTCTTGTGTCTGCGTTGTCTTGTCTAAGTAGCAAACGGTTTTCGGCACGTGATGTAAACATACGGTAAGGTTCTTGAGTTCCTTTGGTCACTAGGTCATCGATCATTACACCGATATAGCTTTCCATACGGCTTAAGGTAAACGGTGTCCGATTGAGAGAATTTAAAGCGGCATTTATTCCAGCCATCAGTCCTTGCCCTGCAGCTTCCTCATAGCCTGAAGTCCCATTGATCTGTCCAGCATGGAAGAGCCCTTTAATTTTTTTGGTTTCTAGTGTCGATAAAAGTTGAGTTGGTGGAACAAAATCGTATTCAATCGCATAACCCGGAGCAACGATTTCAGCATTTTCTAGCCCTACAATTGTGCGCACTAATTCCAATTGGACCTCTTCGGCTAAACTTGTGGAGATACCATTGGGGTAGATCCAATTCGTGTCGAGTCCCTCTGGTTCAAGAAAAACATGGTGTGAAACTCGGTCGGGAAATTTTACAATCTTATCTTCAATAGACGGACAATATCGAGGTCCAACTCCTTCGATAATTCCACTATAAAGTGGTGAAAGGTGCATATTTCTATTAATAACTGCTGCCGTCTGTGCATTTGTATATGTGATGTAGCAAGGTACCTGAGGCTGGCTTATTTTAGTTGTAGTAAAAGAAAATGGTTTAGGGTCGCAATCCCCTTCCTGTATTTCGCACTGAGAAAAATCGATAGAGTCACTAAGTAGACGCGGCGGAGTGCCTGTTTTTAATCGGCCAAGTTCGAAGCCCTGATCAAGAAATGATCGCGAAAGTTTGATTGAAGGTTTTTCGCCAACGCGCCCAGCGGGTGAACTATTCATTCCAAGGTGAATCCGTCCGTTTAAAAAAGTTCCAGTGGTGATAACTATGGATCGAGAGTTTAGTTCGAATCCGGAACGAGTTTTTAAGCCTTTGACTGAATCATTATCAAATAATAACTCATCTACTTCATCGCATATTAAGCTGAGGTGTTCTTGGTTTTCAAGAACTCGGCGCATCTCTTTTTTATAGAGATGTTTGTCGGCCTGAGCACGATACCCTTGAACAGCAGGACCTTTAGAAGAGTTTAGAATGCGAAACTGAATACCAGTTTTATCAATGCAACGAGCCATTTCCCCACCAAGTGCATCGATTTCACGCACAATGTGCCCTTTGCCTATTCCCCCGATTGCTGGATTACAGGGCATAAGTGCTATTTTTTCAAGGTCAAGAGTGACAAGAGCGGTGGGCACACCCATCCGAGCAGAAGCAAGAGCTGCTTCGCATCCTGCATGCCCGCCGCCGATAACAATTACACCATAAGATTTCATAAAATATTTTTAACGTTTAATCTATAAGTTAGTATTTTTTATTTTACACTAAAGCTTAAATAAGAAAAACTTCAATTTAAGTATAAAAAAATAAGAGTATATTATAAAAGGCTAAATATTCCCCTATTTTGATAAAATAGATGAGAGTGTGTAGGTTAAAAGTATTCGAGTATGGGTAGCTGAAGGAATGTAGTGTTTTTAATTATTTTTTATGGTAGAGTTTATCTATCCAAATACTATTTCCCCCTGCCTTTATAGAGCTATTTATATATCCCTTAGACAACTTTAAAGCATGAATAGTCAGGTGTATCCTGAAGAACGAATTGTTATAACAGGCATTGGGCTTACCGCCCCAAATGGTAACAATCTCAAAGAGTTTCGTGAGAACTTACTGGCGGGGAAGTCTGGAGTAAAGAAATTTGAGACTCGTTATGTTGGTGAAGTACTTGCTGGAGTCTGTGATTTTGATGCCTTAAAGTATCAGAAAAAAAAAGAACTGCGTAGGGGTACTCGCGTTGGGTCGATCTCGATATACTGTTGTCGGGAAGCATTTAATGATTCTGGAATTGACTTTGAATCAATAGACCGCTCAAGGGTAGGAGTTTATCTTGGTGTTACTGAGCACGGCAATGTGGAAACAGAAAACGAAATTTATAATATCAGTAAGTATAATTACGATACCAAATTCTGGTCACATCATCATAACCCGCGTACCGTAGCTAACAACCCTGCAGGTGAAGTGACTCTCAATATGAAAATCACTGGCCCGCACTATACTATAGGTGCTGCTTGCGCGGCTGGGAATATGGGAGTTATTCAAGGTTTACAGATGTTGCGACTGGGTGAGGTAGATCTTGCATTAGCTGGCGGGGTATCTGAGAGTATTCATACTTTTGGTATCTTTGCGAGCTTTAAAAGCGAGGGTGCGCTTGCCGAGCATGAAGATCCAACTAAAGCGAGTCGCCCATTTGACAAGAATCGTAACGGTATTGTTTGCGCTGAAGGGGGTGGCGTCTATATATTAGAGCGCCTTTCTGATGCTAAAAGGCGTGGAGCCAAAATTTATGGAGAAATTGTTGGATATGCGACCAATTCAGACGCCTTTGATTTCATTCTTCCAGAACCTGGAAGGCAAGCAGAATGTATGCGCCTAGCTCTTAAGAAGGCTAACCTTATGCCACGCGATATTAATATTTTAAATGCTCATGCCACGGCGACTCAGCTGGGGGATATTCAAGAATGTAAAGCAATTCGAGATGTATTTGGCGAGGAAGAAGCCGTTTGGATTAATAATACGAAAAGTTTCATTGGTCATACTATGGGTGCAGCTGGAACGCTTGAACTAGCAGGTAACTTGCCAGCTTTCGAAGATGGCTTAGTTCACCAAACTTTGAACCTAGATGACCTTGACCCCATATGCTATCTAAAAAATATTGTTTCTGGACAACCAAAACAGTTAAATCGTGTAGATTATATAATGAATAACTCGTTTGGTATGTTTGGGATAAACTCGGTATTGATTGTGAAACGATATGATAATTAGGTTGATATTTTCTATGAAATTCAATAAAATTGTGAGTTTAGGAGACTATAATGAATAGAGAAGAAGTAAGACAGGCTGTAGTAGATATACTGGAAGACATTGCTCCCGACGAAGATGTTAGTTCTATCAAGGATGATATTAGCCTGCGAGAGCAGATGGACCTTGATTCAATGGACTTTCTCGATATTGTGATGGAACTGCGCAAAAGATTTAACATTGAAGTTCCGGAAAGTGATTACCAAGAATTGGTTAGCATGGCGAGTTGTATTAAGTATCTTCAGCCACTTTTAAAAGATCGCCAACTAGCAAGTTAGATTTTATCCCCTTTTTTTATTGCCCTCTTCCCATATCCCCCGACTCCAGATGTAGTTACATATTTGACTGTATTTTTATAATATAAGTGCCTGTATTATATATAAAGACCAGTTGTTAGTTTATTCAGACAAGCAGAGCTCTTTTCTCCAATTTAAGGAAGCTTATGAAGTACGACGTTATTGTTGTTGGGTCTGGGTTATCTGGTCTGGCAGCAGGAATACGGCTTGCCATGTTTGATAAAAGGGTTGTTATCGTTGAAAAGCATACTGTGGTAGGGGGGTTAAATTCTTATTATACACGGAAGAACCGCACTATTGATGTAGGTTTACATGCGATGACAAACTATGCTCCCAAGGGTGCGCGGAGTACTCCACTCGGAAAACTACTTAAACAACTCCGATTGAGTCACGACGATTTTCGCCTTCACGAACAGGAAATGTCGGCAATACGTTTCCCTGATAAGTGTCTTCATTTTACCAATGATTTTGAATTATTTAAGCAGGAGATTAGCGAACAGTTTCCCGATCAGATAGACGGGTTTATGGGACTAGTGAAAAAAATAGAATCCTACGATGAACTGTCTTTATTCACAAGTGAGTGGACCTCTTCTCAAGATATTTTAAAGAGTTATATTTCAAGTCCGATTCTTATAGACATGTTGTTTTGTCCTCTCATGTATTACGGTAATGCCTCAGAACGCGATATGGATTTCTACCAGTTTGTAATTATGTTCAAGAGTATTTTTATAGAAGGCTTTGCCAAACCGCTAGGAGGGATGACTTATATCTTGAATCTTTTGGTAGATAAATACAAAAATCTTGGAGGTGAATTGAGAATGGACTCCGAAGTAGAGTCAATAACCTCTAAAAATGGAATTTTTAAAGGTGTGAACCTTGTTGGCGGTGATCAGTTGACGGCTGATGTGTTGATTTCTTCTATGGGTCGCGTGGAAACTCTAAAATGTTGTAACCCACCTTTAGAATTAGATTGGGAGGATAGTGGGTCAACGGGACAAGTATCGTTTATGGAATCACTATTTGCTTTGGATCAAGAACCCAAGAACCTTGGTTATCCAAATAGTATAGTATTTTTTTGCACCGAAAATCAGTTTCGATATGAAGTGCCAGCAGAGCTTATAGATGTGTCCAGTGGAGTGTTATGTTGTCCTAATAACTTTAAATATCCAGAGAATTTATCTGAAGGAATGATTAGGTTGACCAATTTAGCAAGTTTTCGTTTGTGGAATACTTTGTCACGTCGAGAATATATAGATGCAAAAAAGGAATGGAGGGCGAAAGCGTTAGAAAATCTCTTCACATTTTTCCCCGATTTTCGTGATTCTGTGGTATTTTTAGACTCATTTACACCTAAGACTATTTATAAATACACAGGGCATCTTAATGGGGCTGTATATGGGTCTTCAAAAAAGGCAAAAGATGGGACCACTCCAATACGGAACTTGTTTATTTGCGGCACAGATCAAGGTTTTTTGGGTATTGTAGGTGCAACCTTGAGTGGTATTTCAATGGCTAATTTGCACGTTTTACAAAGTAAATCCGCACAAAACAGATAAAACTCATACAATTGCTAAAATTATGAAAAGAGACTGGCTTAAAGGGGCAAATTCGGCATATGACGTAGTTGTTATAGGTAGTGGTCTTGCTGGAATGACTGCTGCAAATATGCTGGCAAAATTAGGACATTCGGTCCTTCTTGCGGAACACCATTATAATATGGGAGGATTAGCTACTTGGTTTAAGCGTAAAGGTGGTCATATTTTAGATATATCTCTTCATGGTTTTCCTTCTGGTATGGTAAAAACTTTTCGCAAATACTGGACCAAAGAAATGGCAGACTCGGTTATTCGCCTCAAAGGTATTCGTTTTGATAATCCCCAATTTAAACTTATAACCACATTCGATAAAGTCGACTTCACAAATATTTTGCAAGAGCGGTTTGGTATCGTTAAGGAGGTTATAGACGATTTTTTTGAGACTGCTCGCAATATGAATTTTTATGACGAATTAAAAATGACGACACGAGAGTTATTTGAAAGTTTTTTTCCAGGAAGAAAAGATGTATGGCGTTTTCTCATGGAACCAATAACCTATGCCAATGGTTCGACCTTAGACGACCCGGCATTGAGTTATGGCATTGTGTTTTCAAATTTTATGGACAAGGGAGTTTTTACCTATCAAGGTGGCACGGATGAGTTAATCAAGAAAATGAAAAAAGAGCTAATCAAAAATGGTGTGGATATTCGGACACATTGTCTAGTTGAGAAGATCCATATTGAAGGTAAAAATGTTAAGGGTGTGAAAATTAATGGAAAAGATATCGAGTGTAGGTCAGTCCTTTCTAATTCAAATATTTTGAGCACCATACACAAACTGGCTGGCGATGAAAATTTTAGCTCGGAATTTATTAAAGAAGTAAAAAAAGTTCGTCTCAATGATTCTAGTTGCCAAGTCTATATTGGAATTAAGAAAGGCGAAAAAATAGATAATGTGGGAGATCTTCTGTTCACTTCTGTTGCAGAAGAATATGATACCGAAAAAATTTTAGACAAACAGGTTACTAGTCGTACATTTTCATTTTATTATCCAGAGATGCGCCCTGGGTTGGATCGTTTCGCTATTGTGTCGTCAACCAACGCACGTTTTAAGGATTGGGCTAATCTGAGTGAAGAAGAATATAAAATAGAAAAAGAAAAACTTATTAAAAGTACGTTGGATGCACTAGAAAAATATGTGCCCGATATACGTCAGAAAGCCGATTACTTTGAAGCAGCGACACCAAAAACATTTAAGCGGTACACTTTGGCGCCGACGGGGACATCGTTTGGTACTAAATTTGAGGGACTAAAAATAAGCCGTGACCTTCCGAAACAAATCAACGGACTTTATCATTCTGGTTCAGTTGGAATTATTATGTCGGGTTGGCTAGGCGCAGCTAACTATGGAGTAATCGTAGCAAATGAAGTTGATAAGTTCATGCGTTCATTAAAAAATAAAATTCAAGAAATGGCACCTACATCGGTTTAGTCCCTATTAATCTCCTACCTAAAAACTAAACCTTAATGAAATCTAACTTCAAAGGACAAACAGTCATTGTAACGGGAGGGACTCGTGGTATCGGCAGAGGCATTTCAGAGGAATTCCTCAAGGCGGGAGCTAAGGTAGTAGCTACTTACCAATCCAATAAAAAAGCAGCACAAGATTTTTATGAATCAAATAAAGAATATTCGAAGTGTCTTGAGCTTAGGTCTTTCGATGTAACCCAATACGATGAAGTAGGGCAATTTTATCAAGATTTGGAAAAAACTCATGGAGAGTTCCAGATCATGGTTCATTGCTCAGGCATTCGAATTGATTCTATAGTTGGTATGATGCGTGAAGAAGATTGGCGTAAGGTTATAGATACTAACCTTACAGGTACCTTTAACATGTGTAAGTTTGCAGTACAGAATCTAATGCGAAAAAAATATGGTCGGATTATTGTGATCACATCACCAATAGGTAGACTTGGGTTTGCTGGTCAATCTAATTATGCTGCTTCCAAAGCTGGCCAAGTAGCTTTTGTTCAATCTCTCTCAAAGGAAGTGGCATCACGAAAAATAACAGTCAATTGTGTGTCACCTGGATTTATAGACACCGATTTTATTAGTGGCCTTCCTGAAGAACAGAAAAAAAAATATATTGAGATGGTTCCATTGAAACGCTTTGGGTTGCCTCTAGATGTGGCTCACCCAGTTCTTTTTCTTGCTTCAGCCGAGGCATCCTATATTACCGGCGCTAATCTTGAAGTAACAGGAGGCCTTTAGTGTCATGAAAGATTTTCTCGACTATATGCCACAGCGAGAACCTTTTCTTTTTGTTAGTCGAGTTATCTCTATCACTGATAGTAGTATCCAGACAGAAAAACAAATTAAAATAGATGAGCCATTCTTTGCAGGTCACTTTCCAGGGAAACCGATCATGCCTGGTGTTCTTATTTGTGAAGCCGTTTTCCAATCGGGTTCTATCCTCATGGGGAAACGGGCAGGTTCTGCACCTAATAAATCGCTTATTCCGCTTATCACCAGAATATCAAATGTTAAACTTAAGCGTGTAGTACTACCGGGTGATCTGATGGAGATAGAGGTTAAATTAATAGAAATTATCGGGCAAGCCGCATACCTAAAAGGAAAAGTAAAAGTTCGCGAAAAAACAGCACTTACTGTTGAGTATGCCGCAATGCTGGTAACGGAGACGGCATGAGTTTTCTTAACCTGGAAAATAAAAATATTCTTGTCACAGGTGTTGCAAACAAAAAAAGTATAGCTTTTTATATAGGAAAAATTTTAGAACAGGAAGGAGCTAACGTCCTTTACAGCGTCAGGTCTGAAGAGCGCAAAAAATCGGTTGAAAAGTTACTTCCGAATTCTTCGATATACGTATGTAATGTAGAAGATGAGGAAGAAATAAAAAATTTACAAAAAAAAGTGTCTAGTGAAGTAGATACGCTACATGGCCTAGTTCACTCGATCGCATTTGCAAATTACGAAGGCGGGTTGAAACCTTTTCACGAAACATCGAAAAAAGATTTTTTGCAGTCGATTGATATCACCTCGTATTCATTGATTCGTCTATCGGATGCATTCAAGGATTTATTTGACTCTAAGGCTTCAGTCGTAACTATTTCTATTTCGACGACTCGCATAGCGGCTGAAAATTATGGTTATATGGCTCCCGCTAAGGCTGCACTTGATTCATCGCTTTGCTTTCTCGCAAAATCATTCAGTTCATTTTCTAATATACGGTTTAACTCAGTCAACGCAGGGCTTCTAAAAACCTCAGCATCTGCAGGCATTCCTGGTTATATTGATTCCTATCTCCACGCTGAAGAACTCACACTTCGTAAGGAAGGATTGAAGACTAAGGAGGTTGCAGACTGTGCTGTTTTTTTATTAGGTGAATGTTCCAGCGGGATAAATGCACAAGGTATCGTCCTCGATGCAGGCATGTCGATTAATTACTTTGATAAAGATATTATCCGGAAAATTAAAAGATCTGATTAAGAAATACTATAGAGCTTTGAGTCAGAAAATTATACCAATACTAATTAACCCTGTTCAATTTGCAAGCAGTAAGTAAATAGAGCGGTTGTTAGTTTTATTCTAAGGTGAAGGTTAGTCTATTGGTTGGTTTTTAAAATTGTTTGAGAAACCGCAGATCATTTTCAAAGAAAAGTCTTATGTCATTTATCTTATATTTAAGCATAGTGATTCGCTCGATGCCCAGTCCAAACGCAAATCCGGACCATTTTTCAGAGTCGTAATTAACAGATTTAAATACTGCTGGATCGACCATTCCACATCCAAGGATTTCTAACCATCCGGTTTTTGAGCACACTCGACAACCTTGACCCGAGCAAATCACACACTCAATATCTACTTCTGCGCTTGGACAGGTGAATGGAAAAAAACTCGGCCGAAATCGAATTTTCGTATGTTGGCCAAAAAATTCCTGCAGAAATATATCCATAGTACCCTTAAGGTCGCCAAAAGAAAGATTCTTATCAACCATTAAGCCTTCAATTTGGTGGAACATTGGTGTATGAGATACATCAGAATCGCAACGGAATACCCTACCTGGAGCAATTATCCGAATAGGGGGTTCTTGTTTTTCCATTGCATGAATTTGGACGGGTGAAGTATGAGTTCGCAGTACATTTTCTCCAATATAAAATGTGTCTTGCATATCTCGAGCTGGATGATTTTTTGGAATGTTAAGAGATTCGAAATTATAAAAATCAGTTTCAATTTCTGGTCCCTCTTCTACGCTAAATCCCAGGCTAAAAAAAATAGATATCACTTCATCCATAACTTGGGTGACTGGATGAGTAGAACCAGAGGCCCCCCCTCTACCTGGTAATGTAGTATCAAATTCGTTATTGCTGACTAAAGTCTGGTCGGATTTATGTTCCAATGCTTGCGCCTTCTCCTGAATAAGGGCAGTGACATTTTGTTTAAATTTATTGATGTGCTTTCCTATTTGCGGCTTTTGGTCGTTAGGGAGAGTGCGCATTTCAATTAGCATTAACGAAACGCAACCCTTTTTACCAAGAAAATCGGAGCGAACTTGTTTTAGTTCTTGTAAAGAAGATACTTTGGTTATAAGTAAATCAAAGTTTTCTTGGTGCTGCTGGAGCTTTTCGATCATAATCGAATTAGAGGAGAGGGAGTCAATATGCCGACGAACCCCGGTGTCGTTCCAACTTAAGAAGAACTTAGTTGAGATCGCGCCGTTTGGGTCAGTACCTTGAATGAATCTACATTGTTGATAGCAAGGTGAGAAAGAACTTTACGGTCTAATTCAATATTAGCTATTTTCAAGCCATGTATAAATTGACTGTAAGTCAGTCCTTCCGCCCTCACTGCTGCATTTATTCTAGCGATCCACAGTCTTCTGAAGCTCCGTTTTTTAACTCGGCGATCCCTGTAGGCGTAGCAAAGTCCTTTTTCAACGGATTCTCGAGCTTTGCGGAAAGCTCGACTACGAATACTGCGAAAACCTTTGGCCAAATCAAGAATTTTTTTTCTTCTTTTCCTTGAAACCGTGCCATTAATTGCTCTTGCCATTACAATCTCCTATCCTTAAATCAATTTTATTAAGTTTTTTTCCTTATTTTTAATGCAAGCCCATCAGAACTAGTAGACTAACTAGTAGGGAATTAATACCCGCACCTTACGAGCATCTCCTGGTGACATAATTGTTGAATGTCGTAAGTTTCTTTTCGTTTTAGTCGATTTACTTGTAAGTATATGGCTTGTACCTGCTTTGTTACGTTTAATTTTACCCGTACCCGTTTTGCTAAACCGTTTTGCTGCACCTTTATTCGTTTTCATCTTAGGCATAATCTAGTCTTCCGTACAATTTTTATTAGTTTTATTGAATATTCAATTGTTGTTTTATTCTAAGCTTTTTTCTTAAGGCCTTTTGGTGCAAAAATCATACATAATGTTTTGCCTTCCTGTCTGGCTTCTTGTTCAACAACGGCCATATCTCCTAATGTTTCCTTCACTCGTGCAAGAAGCTTTTGTCCATTTTCTCGATGTACAATTTCTCTGCCCCGAAAAAAAACAAGAATTTTGACTTTATCTCCAGCTTCCAGAAAACGAAGAGCATTTTTTAGTTTAAAATCATAGTCATGCTGATCCGTGTTGGGTCTAAATTTTACTTCTTTTACGTGAATAATTTTTTGCTTTTTTCTAGCTTCTTGTGCTCGCTTACTTTGTTGGTACTTAAACTTGGAGTAATCCATGACACGACAAACAGGAGGACTGCTATTTGGAGCAACTTCAACTAGGTCTAGATTCCTATCCTGTGCCATATTAATAGCATCCTGCGTTAGCAAAACGCCTAATTGATCACCATTATCTCCAACCACGCTTACTTCTTTAACTCGGATCATGCCATTGATACGGGGCCCCTGATTTTTAGTAATAGAAAAAAACCTCCTCTAAATAGGTTGAATCGATTCACCAAGCTTCTTTTCACTAACTTCCAAACTTAACTTATCAGTTAGTTCGTCAATAGTAAAAGTAATTGTTTCTTTTGATCTTCTTTTACGAACAGCTAATATCTTGTTTGTCTGTTCTTTTTCCCCAATAACAATCATGTAAGGGATTTTCTGAATTTGAGCGTCACGTATTTTGAACCCAATTTTTTCATTTCGCAAGTCTTTTTCTACACGAAACCCACTAAGGGTCAATTTTTTAAACACTTCATCCGAATATTCGTGGTTTTGATCAGTGATGGGTAGGAGAACAATCTGAACAGGCGCTAGCCATAAAGGAAAAGCCCCTGCATAATGCTCGACTAGGCAGCCAAAAAACCTTTCCAAAGACCCCATTAATGCCCGGTGGAGCATAATAGGTTGGTATTTTTGACCATCTTCTTCAATATAGTTAATATCAAATCGTTGAGGAAGATTAAAGTCGACTTGAACGGTTGAAACTTGCCAAAACCGATTGAGGGAATCTTTTATTTTGATATCAATTTTTGGTCCGTAAAACACACCTTCTCCGGGATCAATTTCATACTTCAATTTTGATTTTTCCAAAGCCTGTTTGAGTGCATTGGTCGCTTTTTCCCAGTTTTCTTCTGATCCGACAAATTTATCTGGTCGAGTACTCAAGTAAACTTTATATTCATTGAATCCGAATGACTTTAGAATCAATAGAATGAGGTCTAAGACCTTAATAATTTCTTCTTCAATTTGGTTTGGGCGGCAAAACAAATGCGCATCGTCCTGAGTGAACCCCCTCACCCTTAAAAGTCCGTGTAAGACCCCTGACCTCTCATAACGATAAACCGTTCCTAGTTCGGCATACCTTACGGGTAGGTCTCTGTAGCTCCTAAGACGGCTCTTATATATTTGGATATGGAATGGGCAGTTCATAGGCTTCATGACATACTCTTTTCCTTCTATATCCATAGGAGAGAAGATATTATCTTTGTAGAAATCCATATGCCCACTAGTTTTCCACATATCAACTTTAGCTGCATGTGGAGAGTGAACCATCTCGTAGCCATTTTTAAAATGTTCCTCTTTCCAGAAATCTTCCATAAGGCAACGTATTCGCGATCCCTTTGGGTGCCAAAGAATGAGCCCTGGTCCAACTTCATCGGTAACAGAAAACAGGTCCAATTCCTTGCCTAATTTACGATGATCTCGTTTTTTGGCTTCTTCTAGGCGTTTAAGATAGAGCCTTAATTCCTTGTCTGTATGCCATGCGGTTCCATAAATTCGTTGCAGTACCTTGTTGCGTTCATCGCCTCGCCAGTAGGATGCAGATGTGTTTAATAACTTAAAAGATTTTAGAAACTTTGTGTTTTCGACGTGCGGTCCTCGACATAAGTCTGTGAACTCTCCTTGAGTATAGACAGAAATAGGGTCATTAGACGCGATGTCGTTGATTACTTCTCGTTTAAATGGTTCATTCATGTCATCGAACATCTTTAGAGCTTCTTCACGTGGCATTTCTTTACGGATGATATCGAGGCTTTGCAATGATATCTCCTTCATGCGCTTTTCTATTTTTTCGAGATCTTCTGGAACAAATGGAGACTTACGATAAAAGTCGTAATAAAAACCATCTTCGATAACCGGTCCAATAGTTACTTGTGTTTCCGGGTACAACTGTTTTACTGCCTGCGCCATTAAATGGGCGGCACTATGACGGATTGTTTCAAGGTCAGTTTTTGTTTTATCGTTTGTCATTAAAATTAATTAGAGGTAATAGGCTTTATTTTGTAGTGATTAAAATTTATTTTACTAAGTTATGTCTATTAAAAATCCTAGATTTTGTAAGATAACCAATATATGCAATGGGTTAGAAAAAAAGACCATAAAGGGAGATAAATTTTTAACAAAAAATAGGCACGGGCGGCTTCGAACCGCCGACTCCTTGCATGTCAAGCAAGTACTCTACCCCTGAGCTACGCGCCTAGATATGGAAGCCTATTTTATTGTTAATGTCACGTTTGTCAAGGGAAAGATGAAACCTTGTGAACGATAAAATAATTGTTTTATAAGGCTTAATGTGAGTTTTTTGTGATAGATGGTTCTCTTTTCCTTGTGGGCTCAATTTAATGGCAATGAGGGGAAGAAATAAATTAAAGCCAAGTTGAATCATGATAAGAACGGTAGCGCTCACCAAACTTAGCAAACATAGCTTTCTCTTCTAAATAGGCACGAAATGTATTTAAAGGAATAATGAGGGTAAATGTATAAATTATTCCAAAAGCTGAACCGCACGCAAAAAATAATCCTAAGTGGGTAAATATGATCCCTATATAGATAGGGTGACGAATGAAACGATAAACTCCCCTTGCTACAATTGAATTTGCTTCAGGTAGTACCCTTAATGCCTTGCCAAGAGAAGCCATTCCTGAGACCCAAATCGCTAGTCCTGCCATGCCGATGACTAGGCTGTAAGGAATTAACCTTTCAATGCCGAACCCAAAGTTTTTAGGTAAAAAAAATACGATCAAAAGGGGTAGTAAATACAGAGATGGAATTAAAAGGTCTAGAAATAATTTTTGATTGGATGTCAATGACTTTAGATTAAACATTCTTAATTTAGTATCTGTTGATTGAATACTTCTCTTCCTTCTAAAATTTCCATTTCCAATGCAACTTTATAAAAAGGAAGGGAAATGGAATTTGGTTTGATTTTCACGGCATCTTTCTCAGTTGTGAGGATAATCTTTGCGCCCGACTTAATGGCTGAATCTTCGATGTATTTTAGGTCAGATAAGTTGTACTCGTGATGATCAGGAAATGGATGATAACAAACTACCCTTGCGCCAGATTGTTCCAAAAGTCTCCGGAAGTCTTTTGGATTAGCAATTCCAGAAAAAGCTGCAATTGGCTGATCTTGAAGTTTCTTAATATCAACAGTTTCTCCGCCACTTAAACTCAAGAGTGAGTCCAACCGCAAAGTCGATTTAATGATAGGCAGGTCTTTAATTAATTGTTCGCTGATACCAGGAGGATAACTTGATCCAGAGTATCGGGTGATGAATACGAAGTCAGCGCGATGAACTTGATCGGTAGGTTCACGTAATTCACCGGCGGGGAATAGTTCTCCATTACCAAATGGTCGCTGATGGTCAAATAGTAAAATATTCATATCGCGTTTAAGGGCTAGATGTTGAAATCCATCATCAAGAATTAGAGTATCGACTCCGAAATGTTCGATCGCGTAAAGACCCGTTTGATATCGGTCGCTACCTACTAGTATTGGAACATTTTTAAGCCGTTGTGCCATCATCACGGCTTCGTCTCCAGCAATTGCTGTGGGAAGGAGAATGTTTTGCCCGTCGCATACAACATTAACTTCATTCTTTGAGTTTCCTCCATAACCTCGGGAAAGAATCCCTGGTTTGCGTCCATTCCCACGTAGAATTTCGGCTATCATCATAACAACTGGAGTTTTTCCTGTTCCACCGAGAGTCAAGTTGCCGACACTAATGACTCTACAGCTGAGTTTATTTGAGGGGAAAAAATCCCAGCGATACGCCCATATTCGAAAACAATGACCCCAGAAGTAAAAAAAGGAGAGTAGTTTTAGAGTCAGGTAAAATGGTACATGGTAAAACTTTCTCTGAGGGGATATAATCCGGAAATACAACCGTTCAAATTTCATAAATTAAAGCCGCCTATTTCCCTAAAACTATATATACTTTAACTCCAATGAGTCTTATTTATCATACCATTATCGGACTTGCCATCCTAGTTGCATTACCTGTTGTTGTTTTGAAAGTAATTTTTAATGCAGGTTTTAAATCCGATCTTTTGGCAAGACTTCGTGGTTATAAATCTATTGAACCACTGGAAAGTTGTTTGTGGATTCATGCCGCCTCCGTGGGAGAAGTGCGGATGGTAAAAATTCTAGTTTCTGCCTTAAAAAAAAAAGGAGAGACTCGTCCGATTGTTGTGTCTACGTTTACATCTACAGGTTTTGAACAGGCAAAAAAGGAGGGGTTTGAGCGCATTTTTCGAATGCCCCCAGACTTTCCATTATGGCTTAATCCAGTGTTCGATCGTTTACACCCTTCTCTACTTGTTCTCATTGAAGCGGAAATGTGGCCTAGCCTTATTTGTGAATGCAAACGCCGAGGAATACCGGTTCTCCTTGCAAATGGGCGTATAACCCAGAAGTCAACAGACCGCTACCTAGCAGCCTCTTTTTTCTTTAAGTGGATTTCAAACAATATATCTTTTTTTTCAATGCGTACGAAAAAAGATGCCGACCGCTTACTGAGTTTGGGAGTTGGTTTAAATAAAATTAGAGTCGATGGAAACATTAAGTTTGATACGCTTGTATTATCAGAAGAAGAAATATCTGCTAGAGAGGTTAAAGAGTCTAATTGGGTGGTTTTTGGCTCAACACGACCTGGTGATGAGGGGCCTGTGATGGAAGCCGTTATAAAACTTCATTCAGATTATCCCAAACTTAAATTTATTATTGCACCACGTCATATAGGTCGTTTAAGTGAAGTTAAGGAGCTGATTGCAGGTTATGGGATGGATTTTCATCTTCATTCTGAGCAGTTAAATCCGAATAACGCCCGTTTAGTTTTACTGGATCAATTAGGAGAGTTAAACGGATATTATTCGAAAGCCTGTGTTGCTTTTGTTGGTGGTGGATTCAATCCTAGATTTGGAGGACATAACATAATCGAACCCGCATCCTATGGTTTGCCTGTTGTGTTTGGAAAACACATGAGTAATTTTGAAGAGGAGGCTCGCGTACTTATAGAGTCAGGAGGTGGAATACAGTTAAACAGCTCTGCCGACTTGTGTAATACGTTGGATTACCTGTTAGCCAATAATGATGAACGCCAGCGCTTAGGTAAAAAAGCATGGGAAACCATTTTTGATAACCGTGGTGCTGTAGATAAAACCATCGAATTGATAAATCGACTAACAAACTAAGCGTCCTAATTTTATATGATTTATCTTTATCATTTAATATCATTATTTTTAGTATTGATAGTCGTGCCTTGTTTTGTTCTAGGCTCTCTTTTTAGCCGGAATAAATTGCGTAGGCTAAGTGATCATTTTGGCTTGTTTTTTTTTATTGGCTCACCAAAAAGTTCACAAAAAACCATCTGGTTTCACGCGTTATCTTTTGGGGAAGTGGTAGGAGTTACTCCAACTATTAATCTCCTAAAAAAAAATCGTCCACACGACCGAATAATTTTATCTGTAACTACAGATTCTGGGTTTGAAGCGGCGAAAAGAAAGCTCCCTGATATTGATGGTTTATTTTTCTTTCCTCTTGATTGTTTTCCATTTAATTGGGTGGCAATCAAAAATATTAAGCCAGATTTATTTGTATTAGTTGACACAGGCTTCTGGCCTGGCTTTATTCACTTTTTATATTTAAAGGGTGTGCCCATTTTATTATTCAATGGACGTATTTCCTCTCGTTCAATCAGGAAATATGTGGTATTCCGCTTATTTTTTTCGCAGCTATTTAACTGGTTTACAGTGCTCTGCATGCAAAACCCACACAGTAGAAGTAAGTTAGAATCGATCGGTGTTGATAAGTCGCGTCTGATGATGGTTGGCGACCCTAAGTTCGATACGCTCTCTAATTCTTCTCAAGAAAAAAGAAATAAAGTACGCGGCAAACTAGGAATCGCTCCGATTTCTCAGGTCTGGGTGGCAGGCAGTACGCATGAAGGAGAAGAAGAAGTTATACTGGATGTTCACTCTAGACTAAGAAAACAATTTGGGGATTTGACTTTAATTTTAGCTCCGCGCCGGCTTGAAAGGTGTGCACATGTTGCGAGAATTATCATGTCAAAAGGGATCAGTTTTGTGCGTAGGTCTGATCAATGGGATAAGAGAGGTAATAATTTTTCAGTTATTCTACTCGACACCATGGGTGAACTGTCAGAAGCTTATTCAATCTGTGATATTGCTTTTGTAGGAAAGAGCTTTATTTCTCCAGGTGGTGGGCACAACTTAATTGAACCGATTGCCCAAGGTAAGCCAGTTTTGTTTGGACCTTTTGTAGAAAATAACAAGCATAATGCGGATGAATTGATAAAAAGTGGGCTTGGCATCCAAGTAAATAATGCAGATGAAATAGAGGTGTCGGTTAAAAGTTGGTTATCGAGTGAGGGTGAACGCGTAAAACTGGAAGAAAAGGCGAAAAATTTTATATCATATCATCAGGGAGCATCGCAACGGATGGCTAACCTCATAGAATCGCAACTACAGATTTAATTGTTACCAGCTTGCCTACGACTTATTTGTCAAATCATAATAGAAGATAAAAAGAATGCAGGAACTAGTTCATAAATGATGCGTCCTGTTACCTTCCAGATAATAGTAGTCAAAAAACCAGTAAGAATTCCACCGACCGCCCCTTCTCGCGAGTTCTCTTTGTAATATAAAGTAAACAAGGTTATAGGTCGAAAACTGGCTCCGAGTCCAGATCAAGCAAATAGAACAAACTAAAAAACCATGTCAGTATCATTGAGTGCGATAAAGATGACACCTAGTCCAATAAAAAATATGGTCAAACGACTAACTGAAAGAACCT
>Ga0114997_10000840_pt1 | contig 25612 bp, 32 predicted proteins | sample ArcticOcean_MG_C_2_FD_87045 | JGI IMG/M metagenome (GOLD analysis project Ga0114997, IMG submission 87045) | Marine microbial communities from western Arctic Ocean - ArcticOcean_MG_CB4_136 | ecosystem: Environmental > Aquatic > Marine > Oceanic | place: Arctic Ocean: Canada Basin | collected... | reverse complement strand
TTGTTGCGGCGTAGAGATTAGAAGTTCTATTACTAGCAACATCTTGTCTGCCCCAAGTAGGGTGAGTAGTAATTCTTACATCATCTTTATCAAAGTATAAAATCTGTTCAGTTCCATCTATTGTAAACCTATTATCACTAGGCCAGTCACAACCACCTTGGTCACTATCTTTATATTTCCAAGGACAGCGTGCTGCAATAATGCTTCTTCTAGGTAACTTAATTCCTTGTACGTCAAATGCAGAAGTAAGTTCAAATTCTACTAGTATAGGTGTTTCAGATGATTTTCTTTCTATATAGTATACATCTCGGTTAAACTCTACAGGAGCAGCGTCTAGAACTACATACTTTGCTAGAGTTCTTCTTCGTGTTACTTTTGCACCTACCAAATCATCATAGTCACTCAAATGAGCGTTCCAGTATTGATTTATATTTGCAAACCTAATTGTAGGTCTAGCCAATGAGCCTGTGCCACTTCCTCGAACTTCCCAACCTTCTGACTCTACCGGAAACGCACTATAAGTTTGTTCTCCGTAGTGACTTAGTGTACTTGAACCAAAGTTACTATCCTCCTTTAGACTTAGCCATTGAACATCTGCTGTTCCGTTTGCTCCGTCATGGAAGTATAATTTATCGACACCCCCGCCCCCAATATCACTACCAGGTATCTCGACTTCAAACACAGTTATAAAACCACTTAATTGGCTCTGTGTTTGTACGTCACTTACGATGACATTATTACTTCCTACGTTGGGCTGGCTCATGCTTCAAATACTTCTCTTGCTGTGCAGGATAAACTATAGTAGTCATCATATGCTAATGTTTTTGAGTACCCTTCTAGTATTACAACGACAGCATCTTCGTTACCACTAGAGTTAGTATCTGGTACTGTAAGTTTTGCTGTGTCTACTTCTGCGAGTCCATTCATGAAAGTATATAAGTCATCAATATCTGCTTTTGTTCTATTAGCGAAGGATAGCGTCCACGTACGAGGAGTATTGTTTATACCATCTTTCATTCTCATCTCGTAGCCATCGCCAAACTGTGCTTTTAATATACGAGGTTTTGCACTCTGTTGTAGTCCTCTATCATACACGACAGGAGCACTAAAGCCAGTTATATTACTTCCGTTTTTTTGTGTTAATCCTAATGCCATTATCCTCTACCCTTAGTACCTTGTTGATTCAATAATCCACCAGGTCTCATTTCTTGTTGTAAGTGTTGCTGTACTAAGCCACCAATAGATCTTCCGAGTCCTTGCATAGCTCCGTCGCCTTGTGTTTGTGTTTGTCCTTGTCCGCCAGACATATTAACAGTAACATTTACTGTATTTTGTCCACCGCCGCCGTTTAAGTGTACAGGAATAGATTTGTCGTTTCCTAAAGGAATTACTGCTTCATTACCGTGTAGGGTTGCTTGATAGCCTGACTGAGGTCCGCTAGCTACTCCACCATACGCAAATGATTTACCACTCGGTGACATAATTCCTCCATATCTACCTGCGGGTAGTCCTGGAAGTCCCATTGCTCTTAACGCAGTCATAGCGGCAGCTGTCATATAAGCGGCTGCCAAATCTGCAAGTACTTGTTTCATCACGCCTTTCATAGCGTCTCCGAATGATTGAGTACCATCTAGTAATGCTTGAAATAAACTTTCAAATCCACCTCTCATAATGTCACTAGTCTTATTTGCTAGGTCTAATTCGATATTTAGTCCTGCTTGTGCATCAGCTTGTTCTTTCATTACCTCTAATTTATTTCTCTGTACTACCACTCCGTCTTGTAGAATCGACACTTCTTGTAGTGCAGCTTGTGCAGCTGTTAGTCCTTCAGCATTTAATGACTGATTTAAAAGTTTTGATTGAGGAGTAATATTATTCACACCAAAACCTGGTAGCATGCCCGGAGCTCCTCCAGTCATATTACTTACATTTGCTCCCTGATTTACTATCTTATCTGCTCTTGCAGCTGCAAGTAAAGAGCCGGCCTGCTTGCTTTGAAGTGCCATAATTTCTTGACGAAGTTTTAATTGGTCTTCCACAGACTTAGTTATAGCTGCTTCCATTTGTACAGCTTTTTCTTTATCGTGTCCCTCTATAGCTATAAATTCTGCTAAGTCTAGTCTTGCATTCTTTTCTTTTTCTAGCAATTGAGTATGTTTCTCTTCCATATCCAGAACTTGTTTTTGTGCTAGCACATTCTTCGCAAACTTGCCTGCGGTTAGGTCCATAAGCCTTTTTCTTTCGGCAGCACTAGTTGCTGTTTTTGCTGTTTCTAAGGCGTGTTCTTCAGTTAGTCTGAGTCTTCTTTCGGCTTGGGTGTTTGCTAGATTTCCAAATTTGACTTCGAGTGCTGTTTGTGTTGTTTGTGCCTTAGAGGTCTTCAACATCTCTCTTTTCTGTTCCACTAAGAACGCGGCTGATTTTTTCTGCTGTGGTGAAGAATCGTCTGTAATTGCTTTCTCTGCTGTTAGTGCCATTTCTAAATCAAGTTGTTTTTGTTTTTGATTGTTTATAGCTTTCTCATTCTTTATATTATTAAAGGTATTTTTAGTGACAGCATCTGATTGCATACCCCTAGACGCTAGTTGAGTTTGAATTGAAAGATTCTTAAGAGATATCTCCATTGAGGTATTCTGGAAGCCTTTCATTTTCTTCATTAGAGCAATTTGTTTTACCTGTTCATCTGTATATAGCTTTTCTTGATCGTTCGCTTCTACTTGAGTTTGTAAGGCGTCGTTTAGTGCTTTTTGTGCACCTGCTTCATCGAGATCGCCTAGTCCTTGCCCTCTGAGTGACCTACTCATATCTCCTTGGCTCATACCAAACTGTTTTTCAAGCAAGGCATTGTTGTCATTATATGTTTTAGAACTTGCGTTTCCAGTCTTTGCTCTAAAAGCCTTTTGAGCCGCTCTCATAGCTTCAGCTCTTGCTTTTTTTGTTTTGTTTGTCTGAACTTCTGCTAATTTTGCCTTAGCTGCATCTACTCCAGTATCTGCAGTTCCTACTGCCAGGCTACCCATTGCTAGCATAGAGGTAGAGTTGTCTGTCATAGTTTTGAGGTTTTCAATTTGACCCGAAAAAGGAAGTTTTGCAGCTGATCCTGCTAACTGTTGTAGCGATTGAGATAAGGCTTTATTTGCTTGTGAGAAGTTCTTTGATGCAGCAGCTCCTGCTTGCATTTGCTTCCCTAAGTCCATTACTCTTTCACCTATTGAATCTTTGCCGCTAGGAATCTTGTTTTTACCTGCGACGAGATCCATAACTTCTTTCAATTCTTTAGGGGCTCCTGATAAATCTGACAAACCTTGAAGAGAGGATGTTATTCCAGCTAGGGCGGCTTCTTGTGCTTCTGGGTCTTTTATGGTTAAAGCTTTGTTGTAATCAGCCAGCACTTTAGCTATATCAACGGAACCAAAAGCTGAACCTATTTGTTCTATAGTTCCTCTAAACCCTAAAAGTCCTGCTCGCTGGACCTCTATCATATTACCTATTTCTGATGTTAGACCCGTATATCTCTCTTTAATGCCTTCGGCGAGTTTCTTTTCGGCTTCTGCTGCCTCATCTACACCTTTAATCCATGTATATAAAGCTTTTACTGCTTCAAAGATCATAAGTGCAATACCGATCCAACCCATCAGTTTCATAGCCCCATTCATTGCTCTTGAAGCCATCTTTGTAACTGCTACCATTTGCATCTGTGTCTTTTTATAGAACGCAGTTGTTCCAGCATATAAAGCTCTTGCTCTGTATTGTTGTCGAGTTATAAATCCCTGTCTTTTGCCTAAAGAGGCATTGAGCGCAATATCTTGGTCGGTCAGGAATCTTCTATAATCCGCTAACTGCCTTTTGTTCATATTCTTTGCAAAACCAGTTCCAGCTTGTAAATGCTTCTTTCGCATATTTATTTGTCGTTGAGACATCTGACCGCCAATCTTACCGTCTGCACCTTTAATCTTATTTTTCTTCATGTAATCATTGTCAACTAAACCTTCAGCACCTTTACCACTTGCGCCACTTAATGCGGCTTTTGCTCTTTGAGCTTCGTCTGCGGCTTCTCCAGCAGCAGTAGCCGCTATCTTATAGTTTGCCGAAGCGGCAACTCCCATTGCAGCAAAGTCTGGTAATATAGATTTAAGGATTGGCGCTAGGAATAGCGTTAGAGCGCCTACTAGAGCGTAGACGTTTTTAGAGGCGAACTGCATTATTGGTATCATAAATTCTGCAGTACCTTTTTGAATTTTCATTACGAGTTCGTCAAATGCTACTGCGAACTGTTGTAACGCAAAAGCACTAGGATCCATTATCTTAGTAATAGAACCAAATTTTGCTTCTGCCTGTCCTAGAACTTCATTAGCGACCGCCTGAGATTTCTCAAACTGTGTTAAATCGGCTACGTTTTTCTGAATAGATGTAGCATATGCTTTCAATGCAGGTTCTAGTCTCAAAATGATACCAAGTTCGTCTAGTAGTTCTGGTTCGGCTTTTGTTATACCTCTTGTAAGACGGTTAAAAGAATCAGTCATGTCCCTACCAAGGGCAAGAGATGTATTCTTGGCGGCTACACCAATTTGTTCTAACTGACCCGCGCTTAGGCCCGCAGCTGTACCAATAGCGGCTGCTTGTGCGGCTTCTTTAAATTGAATCATGCCACCGGTAGCGGCTTGTATATCGTGAGTTAAGGACTTGTATGCAACACCTGTGGTTGCTCCGAAGGCTGCTTGACCTTCGATAAGGTTTCGCATCTCCATAGATCCTTTTAGGAATTGGAACGCGGCTGAAACAGCAAATACTTGAGCAGCAATGGTTGCATAGACAGCAACAATACCACCTTGCATGGTCTGTGCTTGCTTACTGAAGTTTTTAGTAGCGTTAGAAGATTGTTGGGTTACCCCTTTCATTCTTCTGTCAGTATTTTGGGAAGCTCCTCCCAATTTGTCCATACTCTTAGCAGCTTTCTTTGTTTTTTGCTCTAATAGTTTTAAGGACCCGTCGTCGCTAACGGTAAATACTAGTTGTCCGCCTTGAATCTTTTTAGCCATAGTTAATTTGCTTTTGTTCGCCTCTTATCGGCGTCTTGCTTACGTTTTAGTTCAGCATTGATATTTATCGTGTTTGAACCGTCTATGTACTTCAAGAAAAAGCATGTAGTCTTTTTGTCAACTACACCTTGTATATTTAATAGGTCATTTAAAGGAGACCAGTCCTTTCCAAAATAAGAGCCCGAAGCTCCGTCCCATCTGTCTGGCAGCATTGAGTGTACAACAAAAGCTTCTTGTACCTCGAATGGAAAAGAATCCAATTCTACTGGCATTTCATCTGGGTCCGGCTCTTGGCCCAATTGATGCTTCATTTGTAAATAAGCATCAACAGTCATTTGATCGCTAAAGAAGCGACCTATTTGAGCAAGTGCCCAGGCTACTTGCTCTTGGTAAAATTTTCTAATTCGCCAACTTGTTCTGTTACCCAAGTATCAAAATCGCCTGAATTCTTCATGAGTACTTCTACGTTCTCTGGAGAAAAGTCTAGCATTTGATCTTCTTGTTCAGGAGTTAAATCTCCTAGTAGTAACATATTTTTGGCATAACCAAGTTTAAAGCCTGTCCAGCCTTTAATTACGGCTGTGGTATATTCAGTAAGAAACTTATCGTCATCCATTTTTTCTTCGTAGCCTCTAGTCTTCTTATTGAATACTTGAGATACGCAACGGTTTCTAAGTTTCATTAACTCTTCTCTAGCTAGATAACAAAGTTTTACTTTGAAATCGTCACAGCCAGGATAGTCAAATTCTACTGTTTTTGTTGGAGTCATTAGACTCTTTAGTGAAACAGCTTTTACTGCTTCTTTTTTTACTATATCATTCATTTGTTTTTTAAAAATCCATAAAAAGGCGAGTAACCGAAGCTACCCGCCGTAAGTTAAGTTATGAGCTGTAAACTATGCTCAATTCGTTAGCACTGCTAGAAGCGGTTGCACTCGAAAGGTCTGCTGGTAAAGCATGGAAATTAACATCTACACTAATTACGTCTTCAATCGAATGAGTCGGTAATTCTAGATGACAATTTGGTAATGCCACAGCTACTTTCGGTGAGTTCGCGCCACCAATACTAAATGTCATGTTGAAGCTGTTTGTAATAGTACTCGTAGCTTCGTGTAGGTCTTCTAAAAGATCTTGCGAGCCATTTACCGCACTATTTAGGTAACAAGTAAAGTTACCTGAAACATTTCTTGTTCCCATGACGTGTCCTAAGGGCTGATTAACAGTTCCTAGAGTTTCTGGTGTTAAGTAAGTCAAACTATTTTCAATAGAAATATTACCACCTGTGAGTATCACATTATAAGTTGCATCTGCTGCACCGTATTTTGCTTCAAAAACTGTACCAGTACCTATAGCGGCAACTGATCCTCTTGTGAAGATAGTTCCGACAGCACTGCTACTTGCACCCACGTTAGTTACTGTAAAGTCAGTAGTTCCTGCGACTGCAATTTTATATACTCTGCCTTCTACCATTGTTGTAGCATTGACTGCTGTTGCTTCAAATCCAGCTGCGCCAGACCCGACAGAAACATCAGATGCTATAGCTAATGAAGTAAGCTTTTGTCTAATAAAGTTTGAAGTACTTGATATTCCTTCATCGATTAGACCTTTTGTTGTAGTACCTGCCGCAGCTGTGTTTAACTGTGCGACTTCACTAATTTTTTTACCTTGACCAGACCAAGCAACTTGTGCCAAACCTTCAATGTCAAAATCTATTGACGCAGTACCGATTGAACAATCACTAATTTTATAAACTGTGACGCCATCTGTGCCTGTGTCGTACGTTGCAGACGTACTATCTTTTGCTGCTCCTAATACAAAGAACAGATCAAAAACACCAAGTGCTACTTTATTTGAGTTCTGAAAGTTAAATGTCTTCGGTTCCCAAGTTGCTATAGACTGTACATCTGTTGCTGCTACTCCTAGTCCATAGCTCTCTGCAGACATTGCTGCCCATAGTGGTCCTTCTACTGCAAATGTCTTTGCGTTACCTGCATGTTGCTTAGTTACAAATGTGTCGCCCGCACCACTAGTGGTTGGTCGCATATAAGTACTAAAACTCCATTCTGCTGGTGCGAAAGAGTCATTAAACATTGCTCTTCCTCTCTTGCTGTTACCCGCTGAGTCAGCTGCTTCGCTCAGAGTAATCTCTGAACTGTTTGTAGCCTGACTAAAGGAGTAACCGTCTAGTACTGGTAATTCATAAAGAGCATCAGTGCTACCTGCTACAGTCCCTTTGAACTTCATGAATACTTTGGTATCTCTACTAAAATGAAATGCCATTATTTTTCTCCTAATATTCTCTGGAAGAGCCTTACTAAATGTTTATTCAGCTTGAGCTTTTCCTAGTATTGAATCTCTACGATGACTTCTCCGACACCGAGAGGCTCCAAAACGCCTTCGTCTGTATCTATGCTTAAGATTGTAGTCTTTGCAGTAGAATGAGACGTATTTGTTGAATCTGTATACGTTAAAGGATCATTATCTTCAAGTACAGTTTCAACGTCTTCAAGTAGTTCTTCTAGTGCTAAAATGACGTCATCGTTGTCGTTCACATAGCACCTGATTGTTACTCGTAAAAATCTAAATCGGAAACCACCGCCTTCATACTCGCGTGTTTCCTGTCCAGCTCCAACTTGAAGTGCGGGGAAGTCTGTAACTTCGTCCCAGAACCTCAGTCTTGGCTCGACACTTTGAACGGAACTCCTATAAGGATATGACCCATTCAAACTTTCATACAACTTGTCTGCGATTGCTCCTACTATGGATCGTCTACGCGTTGAGTGTGCTCTAGCTGTAGTTGAGTCCATTAGTTTCTCCTAATCGAGGAAAGTTGTCTTCCTAGTATTCCTTGTGCAAGTTCTCGTAAACTTGCTCCTATTATTTTTCGAGGGTCTCTTTGAGTACTCCCCTGTTTGTTTCCTGGCTCAAAAGTTTCATAAGGCTCTCTTTGATAAGTATAGTCTACATGTGTTCCACCTCTTGGTCCAATATTTACATTCTCAACCCTGGCTGAGTTTGCAAATCTACCAGTCCTAAATTGTAGTGCTGGTGAGGTCATTTTACTCGCTACCATTGCAGGTAGTAATTGATTTAGCAGATTCCTTAAAGCTATTGGACTTTCCGAAGTTTTAGCCCCTGCTTGCCCTCTTTTCTTTTTACTCTTTTTAGGTAACGCTGAGGCCATTAACATTTTAGTCATGTTCTTTGACTTCTTACCTTTAACTTTTTTATTCCTAACTTCGTTAGAGGACATCTTGCCTCTAGCTGCTAAAGCGTGTAATTTCTTATTAACTTTAAATCTCATATCGGCTTTTGTCTTATGAGGAAATAAATTATCAATAACTATCTTAGGTAAGTTACGTTGTACATGCTCTTCTATACTAGCAGACCCTCTTAACTTTATTAGCTCGGGAGCAAACTTGGTGGAGGCTCTTATAATATCCCTTATTAAATCTGCCTGTATCCTATCTAAAATTTTAGTAAGATTATTGGCAAGTCCACCGCCTGTACCTGCGTCCCATTCTTTTAAAGCTTTTGTATACTGGCTACCTATCTTACCAGGGCCATAACCTGTACCTAGTGCAAATTTAATATGGATAATATTGTCTACTTCTATTACCCCTGCCTTAGACCTGCTCTTATCCAACATTTTTAAAGGAACTCTATCAAAACCTAGTATACATTGTATATGGTCAGAAAGTCTAGTAAGTACTAGATGGTATAATGAGTCGGAGCTAGATCGCTGATCTATGCCGTTCAATATATCTTCTAAACTACCAGCACTTGACATTCCTTTCGATTCTCTGTGGGCAGCTGTGTCTTTTTCAACTTTTAACAAACCCCCTGTAGTTATAGGGTCGTTTGCTCTAGGAGTAGCTACGTCTGAGTGATGCCCGTGCATTGTTGACTGTAACTTCTCTCTCTGGGCCTTAGTTAAGGAACTAGCTACTATGGCTACCGCATCTCTCTTAGCTGCTCTTATAGCCTTATCAGCTGAAGAACCTGCTTTTTGAAAACTTGCAGACTGCTTATTAAGCTGAGTTACAACAAATGCGTTATTTTCCATCGCAAAATGTATTCCTTGTCCGCTACTATCTTTTTTAAACCTGTTTTTTAAAGTTTTAAACATTGCAGCTGTCATACGTCTGCCTTTCCCAGTAACTGTGATTCCGCCAAGAGTACTTACTTCGCCTTGAATCCAACTACACCATTCTAATACTAAATTTTTATCAAATATGTATTGTTCAACTCCAACTGATGATAGTCTTGCTTTTGCATCTCTATCAATCTTTTGTCCAAATTGCCTTGAAGCAATAAATGTATTTATTGCATTTAGTGCCATTACACAACTACCCTGTATAGGTCTAGTACTCTTTTGATATGATCAGGAAAGTCAGTACTCATTCTCATTCCAGAAGTGCCTTGGTTTTGTAACGTTGCACCTCCAAGAGACTGTCTTACCTTGTGTTCATCTTTCAAATAGTAAGTAACTAAATCGAATACAGCTAGTTTTAAATCTTTAGGAGTCTCAGTATACCCCGCATTATACGTAATTTTTACTGATCCAACTCCTTGTGCCCAAGGTCTTGTATTACCTTGTTCATTTGTTCTTATAATTGCGTCAGACTCATAGTCTACGTAATATTCATAGTTCCCTGTCGTTAAAGTGGCATAAGCACCACTATAAGCAGTTCGTTCTTGTACAATATCTACTGCGGTTAACGGACACTCGCTGACAATAATCGTTGAGGTGTAGTTATCACTAATAGAAAATGTTTCCACTTTGTTTGTACTAATATAATCGACAAATGAAGTTCCACAATACTTTTTTACAAGATCGGATATCTGAGGTACTAGAACGTTTAGACGATCGTCGTCTTTCTCGCCCCTGATTCCTTCAGCGTCTTTGTATTCATGCGTATGTATTAAATCTGCCATAATATTACCAAAAAAATATTGCAGTGGGGGCGAACCCCCACCACAAAATAGATAAGCTATTAACTAGCTTTGAACTTATATGCCCACTTAGAAGTAGCGCCTTCAATGAGTTCAGCGAAGCCGATTCTCTGTGAAGCAACTAGTACTCTTCTTTGGTTTGCAACTTCGTAATCGGACTCAATGGTAATTCCTCTGAGTCTTGGCATTACGTAGTTTCTCGCATATACTGCGATTGCTCCAAATCCATTGGCTGCTTGAGCAGGGAATTCGTCACAAAGGAGAACCTTTGAACCAAATACCTGACCAATCTCACCAGTGAGTTTAGTAGCCATATCACCAACTAGATTAGCATCTTGGAATTCTGCGTCTTCTAGTAACTGGAAGTATGCACTTTGTGAAACAATATATGTTACATCTGCAGGATTAACCCCGTATTTGCCCATATTCTTTCTCATGTTTAACAACTCAGCTGCAGTTACAGTATCAGTTGCAACAGCTGTTGCTGATTGCGTGAAGTCACTGTCGTCTGCTGCCATCTTGACAAGACCATCAAAAGTTCCTGATGTATAAACACCAGTAGAATTGTTACCTAATAGTAACGCATTCTCAATACCTTTTGCGTGTGATCTTACAATTGATTCCCTAATTAAAGGAAGGATTGGTAAAATTGCATCTTCTTCAGTTTCATTACCTAAGTATGATTGTGAAATAAGTTTATGAGTTGATAGAACTTTTTCAGTTAAATCTACTCCGCCGTACGGTGCACCCTGGCTGTCTCCAGTCTGGGATAAGTTACCGTGTGGAGATGATCCACTGGCTGTTTGGGCTGTCGCGAATTCAGCATATCCACTATCTGGTAGAATTGGGATAATCATATTAGCGGAATTCATTTGAATTTCTCTAAATAGCGGCGCTAATACTAGCGAGCTTTGAATATCTCTTTCTACGTTAGTTGATACGATTTGTTCGAAGTCCGCACTAGAAACGCCAACACCTGAGTGTGCGTTAATTTTTTCCATTACGCTTTTAGCGAATGGTGTGTCGAATCCTCTACCGGTTGAAAGACCTAAGATCTTTGCATCTACGATATCTCCTTCAAACGCTTCTTTCCAATTTTTGTTACCACGATCTTGGAAAATTCTTTTTGATTCGCGCATAGCTTGAATCTCTTCTGATCTTTCCATTAGATCTTTTTGTAGTTCTTTAACAACTGACTCTAGGTCGCCTTGTCTCTCTTCTACTTTTCTAGCAACATCATTTATTAGTGCTTCTGCACCACTGATTCCTGCTTTCACAACAATCTTTTGTTTTTCCTGCTCTGCTTCCACATTAGCTTTCTCAGCAACGTCTGCATCAGCTTGCGCTTTTGTTTCTGCTTGCTCAGCGGCTTTTTGTTCAGCTTGCTTCATTGCGATGCTAGTAGCAGTTTGATCTGCAACTTGCTTAGCGAATGCTTCAAGGTCGAACTCAGGGCTCACAGGAGTTTTCTTTTCTTCTGACATAATAGTCTCCGTTTTGTCGGCTTGCGCCTTGCTTGACTGCTCTATCTCTGCGTTTGCATCGATTGAGTTAGTCTTAATAAAGTCTTTTTTGAACGAGTTGTACTCTTCCATGTTATCGAAGGATTTCGCTAACGAGAAGACCGCGTTTTGGTTACAAGGAACCGAAACAACAGACACTTCAAACAGTTCTGCGTCCTTTATTCTATATCCGTCGGTTTCAGGTAAGTATTCAGCGTCCTTGACTTTGAAACCAACAGAAAAAGCTCCAAGTACGCCGTCTTTAATAAGATCTTTGATATCGCCTGCAGATTTTGAAATTCGAGCAGTTAGCTCTAATCCATTCTCTGAGACTCCAATTTCCTTCGCCCGACCAATTGGTCGATCGTAGTTATGGTTAAATAGGATTACTGGATTATTTTTAAAATTATCCAATCCACCCTTTAACCAAGCATCACATTCAATAGTGTCACCAGCTCTGTCGATATGGTTCGTACTAGCTGATCCTTTGATATCTAGTCCGCCATCTTCGTCTTCTGATAACATCTTGAATGAGTTTGTCCAGTGAAAAATTTTCTCAGACATAGTTAGTCCTCCTTCTTAGCTTTAGCCTTCTTAGGGGCGGGAGCTACAACCGGTGCTTCTACAACTGGTGTCATTTCTACTGGAAACCTGTGTCTAGCTGCTGCTAGAACTCTATTCCATGATCCAAATTTCCTTCTTAAGAGAAAGTCTCTTATAGGAGCTTTCGGATCCGCTTTATATTCTGGTAGGCTAATCTTATCTACGTTTTTTGCTTGTAAATACTCGCTTAAAGCCTTTATCATCATATGTTTTGTCATAATTATTCCTCTGCGGGTGGGGTTTCTTCTGGTCTGCCACCTTGCTCTGGATTTGCGGCCGATCCTGCAATATTTGCAGGAATTCGCGGTGTATCAAATCCGTCAATCTTCTCAAGTCTCAACGCCTCCCTTGCTTCATTCGGTGTTAATATTCCCGTGTTTACAAGTGTAGCGTAGTAAGCTGCCTGGTCTTTCAACTCAGGCTGAAGTGCTGGCGTATCGCTAACATCTTCGTTAAGTTTAAAACCGAAGAACCTCTCGAAAGCATATCCCATCTTTCTAATGATAGGTAATATGGTTTCTAAATAGTATAGACGGTGGTTGGGTCTAATGTTTGCATTATTCCCTCCGTCCAATAAAATAGGTGGTATACCCATCGCTTCTAAAATTATCTTCTCATTCGACGTTATTGCCGCTTGAAAGTCTAAATCTTTGAAGTTAACTTCCGTTAGGTTTTCCACTTCCAATCCACCATCTAGGAATAACGGTCTACGTCCTCCTGATTGTGGGTTGTATCTAGCGACCCAAGCCTGTAACATTCTTTCTTTGATTTTCTCCGAAAGTGTGTTAGGTGACTTAAGTACTAAACCTGGTACTGCTCCGTTCTTGAAGAAGTTATCTTGGAATCTTCTCATACTTCCAAGTAACTGCATGGTTCTCCATGCTGGCTTCAATCTAGGAACTCCTCTATAAATAGAGTTAAAACTGTTCTCTTTAATGTGAATGATTTCACTAGGACTATACTCGATACCGGAGTCGTAAACATATTTATCTACGTAGGTACTTTCATTAGTCTCGATTGTTACGTGTTCTGCTGGCAAATGATAGAGATGTACTCCATCATAGTATATAAAGATATTGCCGTCTATAAGTAGATCAACTATTAAGTTTCTCTTAAAGGCGCTAATATCTTGAAAAGGATTTGGTTCTACGTTAAGTAGTAAATTGAGCTTAGTTCTTCTCATGTTTTTTACTACACCAGTAACACCTTGTATCTTCTCGCCTACATCGAATGGTATATCCGCAGCGTCGTCCACTATCATGTTGACTGCTCGGTTTACCACTTCTAATTGCTCGTAAGCATTTCTGTAGTTAGTTGTTATTTCACGACTAGAAAGAGTACCACCTTCATCATTGGCGATATGAGACTGAGAAGGGTTTAGTTTCTCGTAGTCCTCGCTAAAGGTTGTTCTTCCTATAATCCTGTCATACCATGCCATATTTGTCTCTCTGTATACTCACCCATCTTTCTTGTTTTAGTGCTGTTACTACTCTTGGGCGTTTGCCGTAGATGGAGTGTAGTTTCATATGATGCTCGTGACATAATGTAACAGCTGCGTCGTAAATTTCTTTAGTGTGTTCGGCTATAAACTGTTCACGAAGGTTTAATATATCTTCTTCGCCAGTTATTTTCAGCTTATTCTTTCTTAACCAAATTTCTAACAACTCTGTTAGACCATGAAAATGATGGAAGTCTAGATTCTGCGTAGATTTACAGATATAACATTCCGTTCCTTTGTCGTACTTAGACTTAGCCTTGTCCCGAACATATTTAACTAGATCTCTTTTTAGTTCCATAACTTATTCCATTCCTTAAATTATACTATTATTTGGGGGTGTTGTCAAGAACTATTTTTGTGCGGTGGTCATTAGAAGCTAGTGGCACTTGTTTCGAACGAGTACATCGCATAGCGTAGTGCATCTGCCATATGAGAAGCATAGTTGTGTTTTGGCTTCTCTTTTAGTAAGTTAGGATTGGGATCCCACTGGTACTGATCAAGGGAGCTCAGACTCTCATGACATGTCTGGTGAACTATTAGTGCGTCATTATCACAGATCGCTGCTACATGACCAATTCCATCAAGTACAGATTTCTTTGCGTTAATAGTACTAATGTCGTAGTTTTGTGCAAGGTCAAATCTTGTTTGCTGTGCGGCTGAATCAATATAAATATAATCTATATTATACTTATGAATTAGTTTCTGTATCTCGATTGCGTGTTGTTCTGTGGTTCTTTCTGAGTTTAAGTATTCAGCTAATAGATAATACTTTCTAGCGTCCCAGTCGTAGGCAATTACACAGAAAGCTGTAGGATCTTTGAAACCTACGTCCATTCCTGCGAATACGTCCATGCCGGATAGGTCTAGCTCTGATAAATCCTGCTGGCACTTCTCCATGTTGAATCCCCATACCTGGCCTTCAAATACATTGAAGTCTGCCATATACTCTTGATTAAATTCGGATTCAGACATTGTTTTTCTTGCTTCATGAATGTCCTGGTCTGAGATACGTGGGTTTTCATGGTAAGTAGCCTTGACACTTGCCCACTCTGGAAAGTCTCCTGAGTAACCTCTATACCAGAACTCTGCAAACCAATTGTTCCTACCACGAGGGGTAGAAATGAATATAGCTTTAGAGTTTTCTTTGTCTAGTGTAGGTCGTAGTGCGACGTTGAAAGCGTCCCTTCCATCCACGAGGGCAGCTTCATCAAAGATGATGAGATCATAGGACCTACCAACGACCGAATCCACTTGGTTAACCGATCCCATACGGATCGTAGAATTGTTTGATAATTGAATAACTTTATCTTTTGCATTGTCTTTAATTACTTCTAAATCAAAATGTTTGATTAAGGTTCTCTGAAGGTCGAAGGATATCTGGGACAATGAGTAGTTAGGCGACATCAATAGAACATTGGTGTTTGGTACTAAACATAGTAGCTGAGCGATTACGTTCGCTATGTATGTTTTTCCTTGCCTACGGGATACTGCCGCAGTAACAAAACGATACTTCGGATTATTGATTGAATTGATAATAGCTTTTTGGGTACTATTAGGTTCTATTCCTAATAAGTCCATATAGCCATCTATTGGGAGTTTGATGAATCTGCGTTCATCGAAAGACATGAGCTCTTCGGCTGTGACGTCTTTTCTACTTATCTCTAGCATTAGTGTATTGTTTCTTCTGCGAACAAGGACTCTACGTCGTCTAATAGACCTTTGTCCTCTACTATATTATAGAGGTACATGAAAGCAAGGGATACATTCTTCATGTCGAACTCTTTACGAGTTAATTCCCTTTTAGATTCAACTAAGTTAACGGCTGCTGTAAAAGCGCTCGCATTAACTATATTTTCTTGTAACCAAAGTGTTCTTCCGTCCACTGCTTTCATATCTTCTCCGTTTGTTTAACGTCTAGTGTTAATTGGGGCACCCTTAACTGTCGCGGCTGATGCATAGATTCTATCTTCCATATCCTTAGATATGTACTCAGAAGCTCCTGCTTCTAAGGTAAATGAACCCTGTACATCTGTACCTGATGCTCCGTTAAGAATAGTAACAGTCGCTTCTGCAGCGGCTACATTTACTATTCTTACTTCGGGCGAAAGCTCGAAGTTACTGGCTGCTCCTGCGGTAGTACCGCAAGCAGCTTCTGCCCCTATAAATCTTGTTGACATAATTTATTCTCCTAAAATGTCTTCATTAAAAAGACTGATGCGCTGTCCATTACCTGGCCATGTCGGGCAGAGTCAAGAATTTCCATTCCCATTCTCCAACCTTTTACATCTTTTGAAATAGTAAGCATTTGATACGTATCGTCATTTTCATAAATTGCATGACGTAGACTTAAGTCAGCCCAAGTAACTGTAGGCATCATTAAAGTGACTTCCTTATAGTTCTTGTCTGCATCGTCCATGTCAGTCCATACGCTCATCTGCACCCAGTGATTTCCACCTCTGACAAACCACTCTTCTTTGTGATCGATTGCTTTGTCGTCGTATCTATACTGAATCAAACCGCCACCAACAGACCATTTGTCTGTTACTGCCATGTCGTATCCTGCATATAAATCATATTCGTAGCTAGCATCTCCGATGCCATCTACTTGTCCTACCCATGTGCCGACGTAAGCGCCGCCAATATTGTAGTTAGCCCAGCCTTGCATTGAATTACCGCCTATAGTTTGGCTCTCGCCTCTAAATAAGTAATCGCTGGCATAGCCGACTTCGCCTTCTACATTTCCTGCGTAAGATGTGATGCTCATTGAGCAGAGTATCAGTGCTGCTAATAGTTTATTCATTTATTTCTCCCTATTACTTGTGAAAGCAGTGCCTCGCGGATTTCGCCACGAGGTAGTGCTGTCAACTCTTTTGTTCTGAGAAGGCGATGCAACTTAGCGCGTTGCTTATAAATGAGTATCGCGGTAGCCTTCTCAATAGCGAATATCATTGTAGGTATAGATAACTTATTCTCTAAATTACGTTGTTCAGTTGTCTGCATAACAGACTCCTTAAATTAGTCAAGTAGAGGGTTTCTATCTTTAGCCTTGCCAATATTTAGTGCAAAACGATCAATCCATTTATACGCCTTAGCCCATAGTGCATCATCGGCAGGTGTGTCAGTCATAGCTACTACGGCTGAACATACTGTGATGAGTATAGGTAAGACTTGGATTAGTCCCCATATGAATTTTATCAATTCAAACATTCTATTCTCCCAGAAGGTTACCCCTTCTCTTTGCTTCTTATTTGTTAGGCCCTAAAGATACAGGTCTGGCCATTCCGCCAGTCGCGTATACAGAAGCGCTAGAAGCATACAACTTATGGAATTGTCTTCTTTTCCATAAAATCATAACTTCACCTGGTTGTAATCGGCATGTGCCCATAACAACAGGTGTTTCTGCTGATGTAACATAAGAAACAGTTTCAACAGTAGCAGACTCATTTACTAGTCTGACATACGTTAATCTGTCTCCACAGGTTACTGCAGTTTCTACAGTGGTTGGGAGAGCAATAACTGCTTGTCCCGGTGAAAATGCTAACATTTTACTTTCTCCTTTACCATTTGACTTTGTCGGCCCAATAAGCGGCGGACATTTTACCTCTCGCAATATTCTTTGCGTGCCTTGCTTTAAAACTCTTTCTCTTTGCTTTCATTCGAGCTGACTCACCAGCTTTTGGTTTCCCTGCTGTGCTAGCTCCTTTCTGTCCAAAACGAATAGTCTTAATTCGACTTCCAACCTTAGCCACAACAATGTGCGACTTAGTCTTGTGTCCAGGTGTTCTTTTGGGTTTATTAAATCCTTTTACACCTGCTCTTTTGATTCTTGAGTCCTTTTTACGACCCTTGGGTTTACTTCTTCTTCTTACTGCCACGTTTCTTCCTCTTTTTCTTAAATCCTGCCTTCATGAAAGCAAACGCTTTTTTGGAGATAGTAGATTTCTTCTTTGACCTACTCTTACCACTCTTTTTTCTTTTGTTGATATTAGCGTATAAGCTCATTACTTCTTACCTCGCTTTTTCCCCTTTTTCTTTTTTGGTCTTCCTCTTACTTTTCCGTAAGTTCCTTTACCTGCTGGCATGTTTTACCCCTATTTAAGAAGGCTTTTTGGTAGTTTACCGTATCCCCTTTTCTTGCGTTGAAGTTGTATCTTCCTCGCAGCTAATAAATTTGCTCTAATGTTCCTTTTCTCAGGAACACATTCGCATGGGTCACAATTACAAGTGACACATTCGCATGATTCTTTACCCATTGGCGTACTCCTTGGCTGCTTCTAACGAAGCATGTTTGGTTTGTTTTCCGTTAGGGTCTAATGTGCAATGTGCACCACGCTTTACGTAGTACTGCCAGCCCTCTGGGAAATCTCTCTTTGTCTTTTTCTTTACAACTTTTGTTTCAGGGGACGCTGTAATATCCTTTTTATCATAATCTTGTTTCATTGGTTCTCCTAGTGAAATGATGACATAGTCCATAAGAACCCTGCCCCACCTACTATAATAGTGCCAGCTGCTCCGATAAGTATTGTTTCAATTCGTGTTACGGATGAAAAAAACGAATTTTCAATTCGTGTTATTGTTTGTTCAACACTATCAAATCGCGCTGCACTTCTTTCTTCTATGCCTTTGAGTTGGTTGAACACAGTCTTCCATCTTTCTTCGCATACAGCTTCGTGCTTTGCAAGCTCGGCTGCTAGATCATCGGTGTTCATATAACTCTCCTCATATGATTCTCGTGTATAAATATACACAATTTAAATTATACCAAAATTATAAGGTCATGTCAAGAACTATTTTTGTATGGTGTATATTTTGACTGGCTCAGTCTTTCCTTTAACAATTACCTCATCTATAAACTGATACTCATAGCCGTCGACTCTACTATGTTCACTAATAATTAAGTCTGTCTCATATTGCTTACAGCTACTCTCTAGGCGAGCAGCGAGATTAACAGCGTCCCCGAGAACACTATAGTCGAAACGACTACTACTACCCATATTACCGACAACACACGGTCCTGTGTTGATTCCGACTCCTGTATGGATTTCAGGGCTTCCTTCAGATTTGAGAACAATATTTAATTCCTCCAAAGCTACTCTCATTTCAAGAGCTGCTGCTGTTGCCTTCCTTGCGTGATCTTCTACATCTAGAGGCGCGTTCCAAAAAGCCATGATGCAGTCCCCCATGTACTTATCAATAGTTCCCTCGTGCTTCATAATGATGTCACTCTGATTAGTTAAAAAACGATTTACCAGAGCCACTAGTTTTTGAGGGTCTGACTGGTAAAATTCCGAAATCGGGGTAAATCCTCGAATATCCGAAAAAAGAAAAGTTAGTTGTTTTGTCGACCCACCCAATCTCAGTAATGATGGGTCTTTTTGGAGTGCTTCTACCTGGGCAGGGCTAACATAAGTCCCGAATTGTTGTTTGATCTGTAATCTCAACAAGAACTGTGTAATAAAACTCTTGAAGGTTACAATACTCCAGAATAAAAACAGTATCACTAGCGATCCGGAAACGTCAAACAAGTACGAAGACTCAACAAGCTTCCAGGAAGTGTACCCTAGGCCTCCTAATAGTGTTAAAATGACGGGTAGGCTAAAGTATATAGAAGCAGAAGCTACAACTATTAGTACCATTCCGATAAGTACTACTCCGAGTTGTGCTAAAGAGCTCCAAGATGGTTGTGAAAGTGCATTTCCGTTAACAATTGTATTAAGAACGGTTGCTTGAATATCGTGGGGGTACATTGTACCACCCGGAGTTGCTACAAGAGGAGCCACTCCCTCTGCAGTTACCCCAAATATTACAAATGGGGCAGGGATTGGCTCTTTCATAAACTGTGCAGCTGTCTGTCTGTAGAACTTTGTGTTCCAATTTGCGTAAACTAGTCCATTTTCATTGGTTGCTAGCTTTCCGTACTGTGGAAGGCGTACCCACTCTATACCCTGCTCGCCAGTTTTAATCTGGTAGCTAGGATCTCCTGTTCCTAGTCTTAGCATTTCTAGTGCGAAGCTTGGATACAGCTTTTCTTGGGAGGATATTACTAGTGGCAGTCTTCTTACTACTCCGTCTAGTTCGGGATTTGTGCTTATTAGCCCCACCCCTTGTGAGGTTAGTTTTGATCTTAAAATTCCTGGGTAATTGTATAGCCATTTGGTTGGGTCTCCATTACCTAACTGCGCCGTACCGACGTGCGGGCCTTGTTCAGAACTTTGCGTGCTACCTATAAAAGATAACACAGTAGGTATTTGATTTAAATATGTTTGAAAGTATGCATCTTTGCCGTGGACGTCTTTATCAGGAAAGGCTATTGTAATGCCTGGTACTCCTTCGACTCTAGATAGTAAGTCTCCATAGAAGTTTCTAGGAAGAGGATAGCCTCCGTAGGCTTCTACGATCTCCTCATCTATATCCACTAGTAGAATCATCTCGTCCTGTACTTCTGCTCTTGACATGATGAGGGCATCTATGCTTTTTAGGGATAGTATTTGAAAAGGATAAGGATTCCAGACTAGTACTGATAATAGTGCTAATCCGATGAGTGGTGTAATTAGTTTTTTCATACGTATACGTCTATTATTAGTCCTATAAAGGATTGCCTGAACCCGTACTTATACCGGAGAAACCTTTTACGGTTCATTGTTGAGTAACTGAAACGGTGCAACCGCCTACTGTTACACAGTTTTGTGTTATAGAATAAGCTTTATTACTAGTGCTATCTTGAATAAGTGTCATATTTGTAGGCTGGTTGCCTTGTAGGGTAATAGTAGCATTATGACTGCCACCACCTTTTTGTTGTATATTTGCAATAGAACCATCTGCAGTTCCGTAGTAGTAAACATGTGAGTAACTAGATCCTCCGTCTTCTTGGAGTACGTCATGATCAACACCGTCCATGTGAATATCTAAATAATGAGTATGAGTACCTTTTTGTATAATATCTATATCATTAGTATTTCCCCAAACATGCCCACCATAAGTAGCTCCACCTTCTTGATATATGTTTAAGTTGTTATTAGTACCATCTATATCTCCACCCCAAGCTTTTCCTGAGCCCCAGTAGGGGACCCAAGATATCTTATTATTAGCGCCTACTTGTTTTAGTATAATAGTGTTCTCGCTATGAGCAAAAGAAAAGTCTATTTCATTATTATACCCTATTTGGTCAATAGTCAAAGTTACTTCATCTCCGCCAGTACCAACTTGGTCAATATGTACATGATTATCTCCTGCATTTACGAAAGTAGATATAAGTGTAAAAGAGAGCATCATAAAGCCGAAGACAACTGCTTGAACAATAGCTGCCCACGTTATTTGCTTCATAGGGTGAATCTCTACTATTCTCTCTATCCAGTCCTCACTCGGTGATAGGTTTACTATTTGTAATATCTTTTCTTCTTTCATTTTACTCCCCAAACTGCAAGAACATATCTGTGTCCTTCTAAGATGCCAGTTACCCAGTGCAGGTCTTGTGGCGTAAAGAGAGTTGCGTCTCCTTTATTCATTGTTGCTTTCTGATGTTCTACCATTAAGTCTCCACCCTTAAACTCATCATTTAAAAGTATTGACATACTACTTACTCTTCGCAAGTTTCCTTGTAGGTCTCTATGTGGCATAAAAGAATCACCTACCTCATAGTACTGTATCGCTACTGTTAGTGTAGCTCTATGAGTTATACTTAACTTTCTCAGTACTGATTTTGGTAGTTTAAACTTAGTTCTTCCCTGTCCTACCCCTCGTTCATCATTACAAGAACCAATTATCAACTGACACTCTTCCGCTGTTAGGTAGTTTTTAATTATTTTCATTAGTTTGTTTGCCTTATAATTATGTTAACGGATTGTCCATCTCCTACTGTGATAATACTTTCCTTCTCGTCGGTAATAGTGTTAATACTAGCATTAGCATCGGAGGTTAGTCGTATACTGATGATTCCTGTAACTTGTCTATAAAACCAAATGTTTCCAGTATCTTCTACAATAGTCTGATATTGTGTATCTTTATCGAAGCCTGGTAAAGTACCTGCTATATCCACATTGCTAAAACCGCCCTTACTTTTCTTTCTATCCAACATATCTACTTCTTCTATTATTTCTAGTAAATCCTGTAAGAAGTCTACGTCTAACAAATCTCTATCTAGTTCTGTGTACTCTAGTTCATTCTCATCTAAGTAGTCCTTTTCTAAGTCGTTGAACTCTAGAAAGTCAGCAGTTAGAATATTATTTGAATTGTTTTCAGTCTGTCTTTCGTCTTGTTGCTGTTGTATCTCTTGCGGTGGATTAACAATAAACATATTGTCAATCATACCAACAGTAATGTTGGTAATTGTAACAGGAGGAGCTGGGGGTGTTGAAATCGTACTCACCATCGTCGCTTGATACGCTTGATCTAGAGTTATCTCTCCGGCCTCATTAGTTACTGTAATTTCTCCAGAAGCATCGCCATTCGCATCTGGTAGTAAGATCACTAGGCTTCTTCCTAGTTCATCTACTGTTGTTGTGAAGTCTGTGCCTCTAATACCTATAGTCGCTGTAGGAGTCTCGATACTAATATTGGCTTTGTTTATCATGCCTAACTTACCTGAGGTAAATCGAGCAGTACCCATGGCAAACTTCATTACCATCTTAGATTTGGAAGGATCTGGGTCATAGATGACTTCATCAATTAAAACTTTAGAGTGTTCCGTAAGTCTTAAGTTAGAGTCATCATTAAACATGACGGCAATACGCCCATTATCGGTTAGCAGAGTATCGTATAATAATATATTACTACCCACTGCTGCCGATACGGTCGTATTGGCGTCGCGTTCAATATTGCCTTCACCAGTATGTTCAAATATATTTCCTATATCTGCCCACACCATTGCTGGTAGAAAAATACTAGTCAGCAGTATCTTTCTGGTTAATTGTAATAACTGCATCATCTGAATTCACCTGTAAATCTATTTTTCCAGAACAACTTGTAATCCCTGTAGGACACGTACCTGAAGACTGTAGTATGTCAACGTTTCCGTCGTCACCTGTGTAGTCAACAATAAGAATCTGGTCTGCGTCTTTTTGTGTGGTATTATAGTCGTTTCCGCTTCCTGTTAAGTCTAGTTCCCATTTAGTATTGCTAGAGTCAACTATTGTAGTAAATACATTTGTTCCCCCAATTAGCACTAAGTCGTAATTTAAACTTTCTGCAGTAGCAGTATAACCTAAGTCAAAGTTCCAGGTATTAGAGCTACCAGTAACAGCTAGATCTAAATCTAAACTATCAGCTGAGCCTACATATCCCACATTCCAATCAAATATATTAGAATCCCCTGTGAAGGACATATCTATATTACTTGAGTCTAGTATTATTGGGCCAAATAGTTGGTTGTTATTACCAATCTGATCAATGTTCATAACTACGGTTTGTCCAGTTAAGATCATATCAGTAGCGACTTGGCCGCTAACAATAGTTCCACCGAATTTGTTACCATATCCCACTTGATCGATTGTTAATGTAAGGTTGTCACCAGTCTGTTGCAGAAAGATTTCGTTATCAGTTGAATCCGCCATTACATTAAGAGAAAGTACCATCGCAATTAGTATGCTATAATTCTTTTTCATTTTCTATTTCTCCTTGCCTTTGGATTACCCAAAAGCCCCTTTCGTCGCCTTGTTCTATTACCGCGACTACAGCAGCCTCAATAGCTGCTCGCACTGCAACAGTGACACTTTCGTTCTCTGCTACACCGTCTTCTATTTCTATCAGTTGAGTATCCATATCGACAAATTTAAATACATCGAAACCTCCACCTACTGACAGAATAGTCTTTTTGGTTTGGACGTTCAACAAGATTTCTCCTGTAAGAGTACTAATTCCACGTAAACTTACAGTAACTACATCTCTTCTGTAGCTTTGTTGTGTGCCAATCCCTAATGTTCTTGCTCCTCTACCACCGCTTTCTACATTTGAGTCATATCCTATGATACCACCTTCAAATATAATGCCTGCGAATAGCAAGGATTGAATTCCTTTATTTTCATCGTCTTTCTCATCTCTAGTGCTTCTCACGATTTGTCTTTCGCGTACTAGATTATCAATTCCGTGTCTTTCTACTACTCTGAACCATTTTCCCCTTGCTGCTGTCTTGAGGGCGTCGATAAGCAGTTCAGTGCTTCCTTGTGTCACAGCAGTACTAAAGTCTGCTAGATTGTCTCTACGTTTTCTTTGTCCTGTTAGGTCTTTGAAGTCGTAGACAGCCACAACAGGCATTACCTCTGCTGGAGGAAAGTTAAGTAGTTTTTCATAAGTAGGTAATTGAACAATTTCGGGGAGTTCTATGCACTCTCCAAATTCTTGCATAAATCGAGTAGTACAAGTATCGTTCATGACGGGTATAGATGAACAGCCTGATAAGATAAAAAATAGTCCAAGCCAGGGGTAGAGAAGCCTCACTAGAAGCCACCTTGACCAATCGGAATATCTATTGTAGTAGTACTTCCATCCTCTGCTACGATAATCATTCTAATGATGTCAGTACATGTACCGTCTTCACCGCAGCTTTGCATTCTTTGATAAGTAATTGTGTTTCCTTCTAGAACGAAGGATCCGAAGTCAGCCGCATCTTCATTGCCAAACATATTGTCCACTAGCTGTTTAGATAGTTGGGCATATATCCTGGATTCGAGATTACGTATGAATTTTGCCAGAGTCGTATTTTCTTCTGCACGTAGAGCCGCTTTTAGTGCTGACTCGATGTCGTCTTTGATCTGGTCTTTGCGTGATTTTTCTTGGTTTTCTATGGTTAAATAGTGCGCAGAAGTTCCGATCCCGCTGAACGAAGGATTCTTAAAACCTGCAACAATTTCATCTGCTACTGCTAGGTTTACTAGTAGTAGACTCATTACTCCTATTAAGTATTTCATTTTCTTTTATCTGTAGCACCGTGTCTATCTTTTCTTGTAGACGAATAATATCATTGTCAAGCATTCTTACTTGATCGATAAGTTTTATAAGGGCCATGTGCTGGCTATTGATTGCTGGGTTTATCATATTTTGGATTGCTCCCCAAATATAATAAACAAAGTACCCAAGTGATACACACATCACTATAGGAAATCCAAAATCTTTAATTAGGGCTGCTACGTCCACTAATCTCTCCTTACGTCAATAGTACCGTCTTCCACAAAATTCTCTGCTCGGGCGATTCTATCTAAATCTGGTCTTAGACCTAAGGCTGCACTTACAGCTGTGTCTAACTTTATTACATCATTGTTAATTGTTTTTACTCTTGTAGTTAATGACTTTGCAAACATCTCTAGTAACTTAACTTTGGCAACTGTATCATTCACTTTCTGTTGCATAATTATAAACAAAAACCATAACATCACTAGAGCTCCAGCTATTGGTGCTCCGACGTCCTTGATCAAGTTAAAGAGTTCCACTAGAAGATCGCACTGACCCCGCAGCCACACTTGCTCTGTTCATTGGGGTTCCGGAAGATAAACTCTTCGTTAATTCCGTTTACCGTCCAATCTAGCGTTGCACCATCTAGCATAGGCAGACTCATCCGGTCAATCGCAACTTTGAAAGTAACAAAGTCCATGACAAGGTCATCAGGTTCACTAAGATCATCAATATAGTCAAACTTATACTCAAAACCAGCACAACCACCTGGCTTAAGCGCAATACGCACACCGCCGCGGTCTCCTGCCCTTTCAAGTAACTTCTCATAGGCTTCATCTGTTACCTCTATCATTTCGGTGGATTGTTATGTCCAATCATCGACTGATCTAAGATTGGGTGAGAGTAATTCTCTTGGCTTTTAGTCTCATAGTCTACCATTGCCTGTTTAATCGCATCTTCTGCAAGTACACTACAATGTAGTTTAATCGGAGGTAGTTGTAACACCTCTGCTATATCTTTATCCTTAATTAACTTAGCTTCATCGATTGTCAATCCCATCATCATGTCTACGAACAGAGATGAAGACGCTATTGCACTTCCACATCCGTATGTCTTAAACTTAACATCTACAAT